>Ga0164293_10002958_pt1 | contig 14427 bp, 13 predicted proteins | sample GEODES118metaG_FD_111487 | JGI IMG/M metagenome (GOLD analysis project Ga0164293, IMG submission 111487) | Eutrophic lake water microbial communities from Lake Mendota, Wisconsin, USA - GEODES118 metaG | ecosystem: Environmental > Aquatic > Freshwater > Lake | place: USA: Lake Mendota...
CATGTAGGTGTGCTGCAGGGTGCTCTTCTCCAGCACGGCCTGGGGCACCATCTCGCCGGCCCGGAAGGTCTTCTCCACCACGTTGCCGCTCTGCACCGCCTTGAGCTTGGTGCGCACGAAGGCTGAGCCCTTGCCCGGCTTCACATGCAGGAATTCAACGACGCGCCAGACCTGGCCATCCAGCTCGATCGAGGTACCGGTACGAAAGTCGTTGCTGGAGATCATTCCGGCGTGTCGGATCCGGCGGATTGTAGAGCTGGCTACCGATCCCCCCAACCGGGCCTGCGCACGCCCAGGACAGGCAGGAGCCTGGCGGCTGTGCCAAAGTCCGCCCAGAGAGGTGTCTTGGGCATGGCACAACGGGACTTCCGCGCTGCAGGCCTCCCCAGCAGAAACTGGCCTGGGGCAGCGGTGATGGCCGCAATCTGTGTCCTGATCAGCCTGCTCCTGGCCACGCCAGCCCTGGCCGCCCTGCCCCAGGGCAACGCCGTGAAGGATCCGGCGGCAATCCTGCGCAATGCCCTGCCGGTGGAGGCCCCCCAGCTGCAGGACCTGCAGCACCGGCTGGAAGCCACCAGCGATGACCTCCGCGCCAAACGCTGGTCGTCGCTGACCAGCACCGTGCGGCGCAGCCAGTCGCTGCTGGCCAGCCGCCGCGGGGACATCCTCAGTCAGTTCTCTGCTGCCGACCGGCAGCGCGCCGACTCCCTGCTGGATCAACTGCAGGACCAGCTCCAGGAGCTGGTGGCCGCAGCGGACAGCCGCCAGAGGGATCCATTCCTGGACGCCCGGCGCCAGGCGCTGAGCAGCATCGGCGAGGCGGAAGCCCTGCTGGTGGGCGATTTTCCCTACGCGATTCCCAGCGAATATGACGCCCTGCCGCGGTTGCTGGGCCGGGCCACCGTGCTGATCAGCACCACCAAGGGGGATCTCACAACGGTGGTGGATGGCTTCAATGCGCCGCTCACCGCCGGAGCCTTTGTGGATCTGGTGCAACGGGGGTTCTACGACGGCCTGCCCTTCACCAGAGCCGAAGATTTCTACGTGCTGCAGACCGGCGATCCCAAAGGCCCCGCCCAGGGCTACGTGGATGCCAAGACCGGCCAGGAGCGCACCGTGCCCCTGGAGATCCGCATCCCTGGCGACCCAGCCCCGGTGTACAACCAGACCTTTGAGGATCTGGGCCGCTACAAGGCCGAGGCGATCCTGCCCTTCGCCACCTACGGCACCCTGGGGTGGGCCCATTCCGACGAGCGGCTGGATGACGGATCGTCGCAGTTCTTCTTCTTTCTCTACGAACCGGAACTCACCCCGGCGGGCCTGAACCTGGTGGACGGTCGCTATGCCGCCTTCGGCTACGTGGTGGATGGCTTTGACGTGCTCGAGGAGCTGGCGGTGGATGACGCGATCGTGAAAGCCACGGTGGTGGAAGGAGCCGGGAACCTGCGCGCCCATGGCTGATGGCTGGGGCGCCTGAGGATCCCTGCCTGGCGGAGCTGGGCGAATGGCGCCTGATCGAGCGGCTCGCCGCCTTTGCACCCCCGGGGCAGTTTCTGGATGATGCGGCCCTGCTCACTGCCCCCGGCACCCTGGTGGTGAACACGGATGTGCTGGTGGACGGGGTTCATTTCAGTGATGCCACCACCGATGGCGCAGCGGCCGGCTGGCGGACAGCCGCCGCCAACCTCTCCGACCTGGCTGCCATGGGCTGCACCGAGGTGATCGGGCTGACCGTGGGCCTGGTGGCCCCCGGCCAAACCCGCTGGAGCTGGGTGGAGGGGGTTTACCGGGGGCTGCTGGCCTGTTTGCAGGCCCATGGCGGCACCCTGTTGGGGGGAGACTGCAGCGCTGGTCTGCAACGGATGCTGGCTGTCACAGCCCTGGGCAGGTTGGCGGTCGACGGCACGGGGGAGGCCTGTGCCATCCGCCGGGGGGCCGGCAGGCCGGGCGATGTGCTGGTCAGCAGCGGTCCCCACGGGCTCAGTCGCCTCGGCTTGGCCCTGTTGCAGCAGGACTTAGCAGCGGATCTGGAGGCGCGTCTCCCGCCCGGGCTCACCCAGCGGGCCCGGCAATGCCACCGCCATCCCGTGCCGCGCCTGGATGTGGTGGCGGACCTGCACGCCAGTCGACCAGCCCAGCGACCCTGGCGGGTGGCTGGCACCGACAGCAGCGATGGCCTCGCCGCCGCCGCCGCCGCCATCGCCAGGGAAAGCGGCTGCCGAGCCCTGCTCGATCGGGACAGACTTCCCCTGGATCCGGCCATGGCATGGCTGCCCCAAGCCCTTGCGTGGTGCCTCAGCGGCGGCGAAGACTTCGAACTAGTGCTGGCTCTGGAGGACGACTGGGCCGACGCCCTGATCGCCCGCCTCCCCGGCTGCCAGCGAATCGGCCAGCTCACGGAGAAGCACGACGACGATCCTGCCGTGGCCTGGCTTGGCGGCCCCGCGGCAGGCCCTGATCAGCTGCCGGCCCCGGAGCTCGGCGGCGGCTATCGCCACTTCGGTTGAACAGCAGCAGCCCTGGAAACCCACGGGAGGCCAGCAACAAGCCGGCCCTGCGGGGTAATCAGCCGGTGATCACTTCCAATTCTTGGCCACGATCTCGGCCAGGTCGACAACGCGCTGGCTGTAGCCCCACTCGTTGTCGTACCAGCAGACGATCTTCACCATGTTGCCGCCCATCACCAGGGTGAGATCGGCATCCACAATCGTGCTCTCATCGGTGCCGGCGTGGTCGCTCGACACCAGGGGGAGATCGCAGTACTTGATAATCCCCTTCATGCCGTTCTCGGAAGCGGCCTTGAGCACAGCATTCACCTCCTCGGCGCTGGTGTCGCGGCCGGTCTCAAACACCATGTCGCACACCGACACGTTGGGGGTGGGCACGCGCAGGGCGATGCCGCTCAGTTTGCCCTTCACCTCGGGATACACCAGAGCCACGGCCTTGGCGGCGCCGGTGCTGGTGGGCACGATGTTCACAGCGGCGGCACGGGCGCGGCGCAGGTCGCGGTGAGCGGCATCAAGGATGCGCTGGTCACCGGTGTAGCTGTGGGTGGTGGTCATCGTGCCTTTGACGATGCCGAAGGCCTGGTCGATCGTTTTCACGATCGGCGCCATGCAGTTGGTGGTGCAGCTGGCGTTGCTGAGGATGTCCCAGTCCTCGTGGCGGTACTGGTCGGCGTTCACGCCCACCACAAAGGTGCCCACCTTGGCGCCCTTGCCGGGGGCGGTGAGGATCACCTTCTTGGCGCCGGCCTCGAAGTGCTTGCTGGCGCCCACATCGTCGTTGAACACGCCGGTGGACTCGATCACCAGATCCACGCCCCACTCCTTCCAGGGCAGGTTGGCGGGATTGCGGTCGTAGAAGGTCTTGATCGTCTTGCCGTTGACGATGATCGTGTCCGACGTGGTGCTCACCTCCGCGTTGCGCAGGGGGCCCAGCATCGAGTCGTATTTGAGCAGGTGGGCGTTGGTGTTGGTGTCACCGGAGCCATTGATGCCCACCAGCTCGATGCCGGTGTTGTCCCCGCGGCTGAGCCAGCAGCGCATGAAGTTGCGGCCAATGCGACCAAAGCCATTGATGGCAACCTTCAGCGTCATGGCATCAGGGCGGGTGGGGCCCGCCGGCAGAGGAGATTTGGGCGCCGATCATACAGAAATCGCCTGCCGGCAAATCGGCTGTCCGTGGGGCACCCGAGCAACAGGGCGTGTCCCCGGCAACGGGCTCTGCAGTTCGTTGCGGATTGGTGTAGCCAAACGTCCCATAGGGTCTAATTTCCACACAGTCAGCAATCCGCCCACCCGGCGCTGACCCCTCCCCCCCCTGGACCGGAATCGACCTTGATCCCCTCGCTTGATCACCAGCAACCGCTTCACTTCATCGGTGTGGGGGGGATCGGCATGTCAGCCCTGGCGGGGATCCTGGCCCAGCGGGGCTACGCCGTGAGCGGGTCCGACCCGCGCGGGGGCAAGGTGGTGGACCAGCTGCGCCAGCTGGGGGTGCGGGTGTTCCGCGAGCAGAATGCGGCCACGGTGGATGCCATCCGCAGCGGCACGTCGCAGACGCCGCTGGTGGTGATCAGCTCCGCCGTGCCGGCGACCAATCCGGAACTGCGGGAGGCCCGTCGCGCCGGTCTGCCCGTGTGCCATCGCTCCGATGTGCTGGCGGCCCTGATCAACAGCCAGGCCTCGATCGCCGTGGCCGGCAGCCATGGCAAGACCACCACGAGCACCCTGGTGGCCACCCTGCTGGCAGCCACGGGACGGGATCCCACCGCCGTGATCGGCGGCGTGGTTCCGGCCTTTGGCAGCAATGGTCACCACGGCGAAGGCGAACTGCTGGTGGCCGAGGCCGATGAGAGTGACGGATCGCTGGTGAAGTTCCGCCCCCGCCTGGGTGTGATCACCAATCTTGAGCTCGACCACACCGACCATTACAGCGATCTCGATGCCTTGATCGCCACCCTCAGACGCTTTGCCGACGGCTCTTCCCGCCTGCTGGCCAACCGGGACTGTCCGATCCTGCGCGAACACTTTGAAGCCTCGCACTGGTGGTCGGTGGAAGCTCCGCAGGGCGTGGACTTCGCCGCCATTGCCAGGGAGGAGCGGGGCGATGGCAGCAGCGTGGATTTCTACGAGGGGGGATCCCTGGTGGGCAGCCTGGAGCTGCCCATGCCCGGACGCCACAACCTCAGCAACGCCGCCGCCGCCCTGGCGGTCTGCCGGCTGGAAGGCGTGCCCTTCGATGCGCTGCGGGAAGCGGTGACCAGCCTCAAGCCCCCCGGCCGTCGCTTTGATTTCCGCGGCGACTGGCAGGGCCGTCTGGTGGTGGATGACTACGCCCACCACCCCAGCGAGGTGGCCGCGACCCTGGGCATGGCGCGGCTGATGCTGGAGACCGGCCGCAGTCCGCTGCCCAGCCTGCCATCGCGGATCATGGCTGTGTTCCAACCCCACCGCTACAGCCGCACCGCCCAGTTTCTCGATGGCTTTGCCCAGGCCCTCAGCCAGGCCGATGCCGTGCTGATCGCCCCGCTCTACACCGCCGGCGAGGAGCCGATCGAAGGGATCAGCAGCCAGGCCCTGGGGGAAGCAATCCAGTCCCTGGCGCCCGATCTCCAGGTGCTTGTGGCCGCCAGCATGGATGAACTGGCCGAGCAGGTGGCCAGCAGCAGCCTTGCCGGTGATCTGGTGCTGGCCATGGGGGCCGGTGATGTGAATGTCCTCTGGGATCGCCTGGCCTGCCAGCCCCATGCTGATCGGCAGCTGGTGGCCTGAGGCAGCTGGCATGACCGCTGAACTGCCCTTCGGCCTGCGACAGGCCGTCGCCCTGCGGGACTACACCACCTGGAAGGTGGGTGGCCCAGCCGAATGGTTCGCCGAACCGGGCGACGCTGAAGAGCTGCTGGCCCTGCTCCACTGGGCCGGGAGCCAGGCCCTGGCGATGCGGTTCATCGGCGCGGGCTCCAACCTGCTGATCGCCGACGGCGGCCTGGACGGGCTCTGCCTCTGCCTGCGCCGCCTGCAGGGCAGCGAGCTCGATCCCAGTGGGGGCTGGGTGGATGCGGCGGCCGGCGAACCGATCCCCACCCTGGCCCGCAAGGCGGCCCGGGCGGGGCTGGCCGGGCTGGAGTGGGCCGTGGGCATCCCGGGCACAGCCGGAGGGGCGGCCGTAATGAATGCCGGTGCCCAAGGTGGCTGCACCGCCGAATGGCTTCACTCCGTGCGGGTGGTTGATCCGGCCCGCCCCGACGAACCGTTTGAGCTGATGGCCGGCGATCTGGATTTCGCCTACCGCCACAGCCGTCTGCAACAGGAACCCCTGCTGGTGCTGTCCGTGCGCTTCCGGCTGGAACCAGGCCACGACCCCAGCACAGTCAGCGCCCGTACCAGTGCCAACCTGCACAGCCGAACCAGCACCCAGCCTTACCAGCAACCGAGCTGCGGCAGCGTGTTCCGCAACCCCGAACCGGACAAGGCCGGCCGACTGATCGAAGAGCTGGGCCTCAAGGGCCTGCGCATCGGCGGAGCCGAGGTGTCGCCGATGCACGCCAACTTCATTGTGAACAGCGGTGATGCCACGGCCAGCGACATCGACGCCCTGATCAGGGCCGTGCAGCACCAGGTTGCCGAGCAACGGGGTATCGCCCTCCATCCGGAGGTGAAGCGTCTGGGGTTCGGTGGTTCGCCGGCAAGCGCTTAGCCTGCGGGCACACGGCTCCTCAGGCATGGCTGGCTTCGGACTTCCCAACTTCGGTCAGCTCACGGAAGCCTTCAAGAAGGCCCAGGAACTCCAGCAGAACGCCCAGAAGCTGCAGGAGGAACTGGACAGCATGGAGCTGGAAGGCCGCAGCGGCGACGGCCGCGCCAGCGTGTGGCTGTCCGGCAACCAGCAACCTCTGCGGGTGCGTCTCGACCCCGAGCTGGTGGGCGAAGGGGCCGCGGCCTGTGAAACCGCCGTGCTGGAGGCGCTGCAGGCGGCCTACGAAGCCTCAACCGGCACGATGAAAGGCCGGATGGAGGAGCTCACCGGCGGTCTCAACCTCAACCTGCCGGGTCTGGGGGGCTGAAGCCGGGGCCACCAGCCTCGCCGGCTTGCTCCGTCTCCGTGTCCAGCCCCTGGCGCTGACGTCGCCTCGAAGGCTGACGCAGCTGGGGGGAGAGGCGGGGTTCCAGGCGGTCGCCCCGCTGACGTAGCCGCTGGTGGTCGCCACCACGCTGCTGACCCTGCCGCTGGAACCGGTGCTGCTGCTCCTGGAGATCGTGCAGGCAGAGCCCGTACCAGGGATGGCGCTCCCAGTCACTGCCAACGGCACAGCCTTGCTCCCCCTGATGGAGGCAATCGCGGAACTGACAGGACGCATGGGCGAGCCGCTGGCGCACCTCGGGGAACAACCCGGCCAGCCGGGCAGGGTCCGCCGGCAGTTCGGGGCGATTGAAGCCTGGGGTATCGGCCACCAGGGCCCCAGGTGCCAGGGCAAACAGCTCCACATGGCGGGTGGTGTGGCGCCCCCGCTGCAGACGACCGGACACCGCCCCCACCTGCAGCTCCAGCTCAGGGCGCAGAGCGTTGAGCAAGCTGCTCTTGCCCACGCCGGAGGGGCCGCACACCACGGCCAGACCCGGCTGGCTGAGCCGCTCGCGCAAGGTCTCCAGCCCCCCACCGCTGCGGCAGGACACGGGCAGGGCCCGATAGCCCCAGGCAGCGGCCCGCTCACACCACTGGCGCACGTCAGCCTCCGGCAGCAGATCGGCCTTGGAGAACACCAGCAGCACGGGCTGGCCGCTGGACTCGGCCGTGATCAGAAAGCGGGTGAGCTGGATGGGATCCAGAGCCGGCTCGGCCAACGCCACCACCACCACCACCCGCGACACATTGGCCACGGCAGGGCGGCGCACCAGGCTGCTGCGGGAAGCCACAGCAGCGATGGCGGCCCGCCCCGAAGGCCAGTCGATGCCCTCCAGGCGCACCCGGTCCCCCACGCAGATGGTCTGGCCGCTCTTGGCCAAGCGGGTGCGGCGGGTGCAGAGCAGCCGCTGGGACTGTCCCGCCTCTGCAGCGGCGGCTGGAGTGAGTTCCACCCAGCAATAGTTGGCCTGGAGGGCCACCACCAGTCCGCAGCGGTGGTGGGGGTCAGCCGGCATGGCGTCGCACGAGCAGCCGCACGGCCGCCGGCGCCTGGGGATGGGGACTGCTCTGCACCTGATGGCCAGCCTGTTCCAGGCCCGCGCGCACCGCTTGCTCCGGTTCACCCGGATCCAGATCCAGCTGCAGCCACTGGCCGACAGCCAGGCCCTCGAGGGTGAGCCGGGCCCGGATGAAGTTCAGCGGGCAGGGGGTGCCGCAGAGGTCGAGCTGGCTGGTGATCGGGGGCTGGGAGGGAGCTGCCACGGCTGCAGTTGGCGTTCAATCGCGATGGCCGAACAGGCCGCCGAACAGGCCGCTCTTGTGCGGATGCTTTTGCCCCTTGCTGCTGTGATGGCCGGCAAGCTGCTCCAGCAGTTGACGCTCCTGGTCGCTGAGCCGGGTGGGCAGCTGCACCTTGACGGTGAACAGATGGTTGCCCCGGGCCACCGGATTGCCGAGCCGGGGCACGCCCTTGCCCTGAAGGGTGAGGACGGCCCCGGGCTGGGTGCCAGCGGGAATCTCCAGTGGCTCGTGGCCATCGACCGTCTCCACCTCGATGGTGTCGCCCAGGATCGCCTGGAGGTAGTTCAGCGACACCTCGGAGTTGATGTTGATGCCATCCCGACGCAACTGGGCATGGGGCTGGACCGCCAGAAACACATAGAGATCACCGGTGGGACCACCGCGCATGCCGGCGTTGCCCTCATTGGCCACCCGCAGGCGGGTGCCGGTATCCACCCCGGCGGGGATGTTGATGCGCAGCTTCTTGCGCACCTGCTGCAGACCCTGACCGCCACAGGCGCTGCAGGGATCGGCGATCACCTGACCCGAGCCTTCACAGGCCGGACACACCGCCAGCTGGGTGAAACTGCCGAAGGGGGTTCGCGTGGCCCTGCGCACCTGGCCGGCGCCACCACAGGTGCCACAGCTGGTGGGGCCGCTGCCAGCCTTGGCACCGGAACCCTGGCAGGTGGAGCAGGTTTCCAGATGGCGGATCTGCACCTCCTTCTCCACGCCGAACACCGCCTCCTGGAAACTGATGGTCAGATCCAGGCGCAGATCGTCACCCTGGCGAGGACCGCGCCGACGAGGGCCAGCCGGACCACCGCCACCACCGAAGCCGGAGAAGAAGGTTTCGAACAGATCGGCGAATCCCCCCATGTCGCCCATGTCGGGCATGCCGCCGCCACCGCCGAGGCCCGCTTCTCCGAACTGGTCGTAGCGCGCCCGGGTCTGGGGGTCACTCAGCACTTCGTAGGCCCGGCCGATCTCCTTGAACCGCTCCTCGGCGCCGGGATCCTTGTTGATATCCGGGTGGTACTGACGGGCCAGACGGCGATAGGCCCGCTTGAGGCTGTCGGCGTCGACATCCCGGCTGACACCGAGAAGATCGTAGTAATCGGCCATGGATCAGGCCTCTGGCGCTGCCGGAGTGGACGGTTCAGACTCGCCGCCCTCTGCGGCTGCGGAGGCGCTGTTGCCCTCGCCGGGGCCGGGGCCCATCGACACCTTCACCAGGGCATGGCGCAGCACGCGGCCATTGAGGTGATAGCCACGCTGCAACTCAGCCACGATCACATCCTCCGGGTGCTCATGGCTTTCCTCGCGCAGCACCGCCTCGTGCAGGCTGGGATCGAAGGGTTCGCCCTCGACGCGCATCGGGGCGACCCCCAGCTGTTTGAACACATCCACCAGCTGCTTGTAGAGACCCTGATAGCTGCGATGGAGGTTCTGAGCTTCCTCATGCTGAGGATTGAGCTGCTGGCGCGCCCGCTCGAAGTTGTCGAGAACCGGCAGGATCTCGCTGAGGGTGCCGCAGGTGATCTGCAGGCGCAGATCGTCGTTGTCCCGGCTCTGGCGCTTGCGGAAGTTGTCGAAGTCGGCCGCCAGACGCATGTACTGGCCATTGAGGTTGTCGTGCTCGGCCCGCAGGGAGGCGAGCTGCGCTGCCAGCTGGTCGGCGCTCTGGGGGCTCACCTCAGCCTCGGGCACCTGATCAGAGGCAGGCACCTCGCCCTCGGCCTGGACAAGCTCCTCCTCATCGCCCGCGGGCTGATGGTCGGCAGGCTCGGGGGCCGATGGCGCTGCCTGCAGATCCACGCCGATACCGGCTTCCGGGCCCACCGCAGGATCTCCACTCATGGCTGACAGTTCGAGGCTTTGGCTTTAGACATGTTGGATCTCCACGCCCACCTCCCACAAGCGGCGGAAGCCCGCACCTCCCGAGCTCGCGCCCCAGCCCATGACCCGCACCCCCTCCAGACCGGTTCCCCTACCCAGCAGTGCAGAGCAGGAGCGTCTGGAACTGGAGCTGCTCCTGGGCCAGCCGGTGCTGGGCCCGGGCCAGCTGAGACCGGACCTGTTCCAGGACCTGGGATTGCCCCTGCAGCGCTGGCGCCAGCTCGGCGCCTGTCCCACCGCCTCACCCAGGGCAGGCGAACTCGACCTTGCCATTCCCCACCAGTGGAACGACGAGCAGAAACAACGGCTCACCCAGGAGTTGCAGGGCCATGATCTGCGCCCCCGCTTCCACTTGGCCCTGGCCCAAGAGATCGAGCGGGCCCTGGAGCATGCTGCCGCCACAGCCCAGCCGGAGCCAGCTCCAGCCACGGAAACCGGCGCTACGCCGCAAACCACCCCGGCACCAGCCCGGGCCAAAGCCGGCGACCCAGCACAGACGAGAGCGGCTGCCAGGGCCAGCCAGCAGCGCTCGCTCACCAAGGACCTGAGCCTGCCCAACACCGGCAGCGAGCTCCAGGAAGTGAGCGACCTGGAAGACCTGGAGGTGAGCGCGGCGGAAGCCAGCTCCAGTGCCAACGCCTCGCCCATCGTGAGCCTGGTGGACCGCATCCTGATCGAGGCGCTCACCAGCGGGGCCAGTGACATTCACATCGAACCCCAGGAACAGGCCCTGGAAATCCGCTTTCGGATCGACGGAGTGCTGCAGAAGCACTTCGAGGACCTGCCCAGGGGGCTCACCCCAGCTGTGACCTCCAGGTTGAAGATCATGGCCGACCTGGACATCGCTGAACGCCGCCTGCCCCAGGACGGACGGATCCGGCGGATGTTCCGGGGCCGGAAGATGGACTTCCGGGTGAGCACCCTGCCCAGCCGGAGCGGCGAGAAGGTGGTGATGCGCCTGCTCGACAGTGGCGCCACCCAACTGGGCCTGGACACCCTGATCACCGACCAGCACGCCCGCCAGACCCTGCGCGAACTGGGATCAAAGCCCTATGGCATGGTGCTGGTCACCGGACCCACCGGATCAGGCAAGTCCACCACGCTCTACGCCCTGCTGGCGGAGCGCAACGACCCTGGCATCAACATCTCCACGGTGGAGGATCCGATCGAGTACACCCTCAACGGCATCACCCAGACCCAGGTGAACCGCGACAAGGGGCTGGATTTCGCCATGGCCCTGCGGGCGTTCATGCGTCAGGACCCGGACGTGTTGCTGGTGGGGGAGACCCGCGACCTGGAAACCGCGAAAACGGCCATCGAGGCGGCGCTGACCGGCCACCTGGTGATGACCACCCTGCACTGCAACGATGCAGCCAGCGCCATTGCCCGGCTCGATGAGATGGGGGTCGAGCCCTTCATGGTGAGCGCTTCACTGCTGGGCATCGTTTCGCAGCGGCTGCTGCGGCGGGTGTGCGTGAACTGCCGGATCAGCTATCGCCCCAGCCAGGAGGAGCTCAGCCGCTTCGGTCTGGTGGTGAGCCAGGAATCGGAGGTGACCTTTTACCGCGCCAATATCACCGGCAATGCCGTGGAGGACTGTTGCCCCGCCTGCAATGGAACGGGCTACAAGGGCCGGGTGGGGGTGTACGAAATCCTGCGCATGACCGACCCGATCGCAGCTGCCGTAGCCAAGCGCCAGACCACCGATGCACTCCGCCGCATGGCCCTGGAAAACGGCATGAAGACCCTGCTGGGCTATGGCCTGCAGCTGGTTCGGGAGGGCCACACCACCCTGGCCGAGGTGGAGCGGATGCTACTCACCGATTCCAGCCTGGAGAGCGAACGCCGCTCCCGTTCCCTGAACACGCTCACCTGTGAAAACTGCGGTGCCGGCCTGCACGAGGACTGGCTGGAATGCCCCTACTGCCTCACCAGCCGCTGAGCAGCGCCAGGACCTCCTGACCATCCTCTTCTCTGCGTAGACCCATGGCCGTGATGATCGAGGACCTGATGAGTCAGCTCGTTGCCGATGGCGGCAGCGACCTGCATCTCAGCGCGGGTCTGCCGCCCTATGGCCGGTTCAATGGCCAGTTGCGGCCGATCAACGAGGAACGGCTCAATGAGGAGACCTGCAACAAGCTGATCTTCTCGATACTGAACAACGACCAGCGCAAACAGCTGGAACAGACCTGGGAGCTGGACTGCTCCTATGGCCTCAAGGGCGTGGCTCGCTTCCGGGTGAATGTGTACAGGCAGCGGGGCACCTACGCCGCTTGTCTACGGGCGCTGGGCAATTCGATTCCTGATATGGAAACCCTTGGCCTGCCGCCGATTGTGGAGGAGGTGAGCCGCTATCCCAAGGGGCTCGTTCTGGTGACTGGGCCAACCGGATCCGGCAAGACCACCACCCTGGCAGCCATTCTCGACCACATCAATAAAAATCGGGCCGAACATATCCTCACGATCGAAGATCCGATCGAGTTCACCTACCGATCCGTTAAGAGTGTGGTGCACCAGCGCCAGCTCAACGATGACACCCGCAGTTTTGCCAATGCCTTGCGGGCAGCCCTTCGGGAGGATCCGGATGTGATCCTGGTGGGCGAGATGCGTGATCTGGAAACCATCCAGCTGGCGATCACCGCGGCTGAAACGGGCCACCTGGTGTTCGGCACCCTGCACACCAGTTCCGCTGCCCAGACCGTGGACCGGATGGTGGATGTGTTTCCCGCCAGCCAGCAGACCCAGATCCGGGTGCAACTCAGCACGAGCCTGGTGGCCGTGCTGGCCCAGACCCTCTGCAAACGCCACAATCCGGCCCCCGGTCAGTTCGGGCGGGTGATGGCCCAGGAAATCATGGTGAACACCCCAGCCATCGGCAACCTGATCCGCGAGGGCAAAACAGCCCAGCTCTACTCCCAGATCCAGACCGGAGGGCAGATGGCGATGCAGACCCTGGAAAAAGCCCTGGCTGAACTGGTGATGACCAAACAGATCACGCTGGAGGAGGCCCTGTCCAAAACCGGAAAAGCAGAGGAGCTGAAACGGCTTGTGAGCCAGTTGAGTTAGCCCATGAAAGTGGGTCGATGAAGTAAAGAAACCACAGCGAGTATGCCGACATTCATTGCCAGCTACACCAACAGCCGCGGAAAAACCGCCTGCCTGAATGTGGATGCGGCTAATGCCACCGAGGCCAAGCGCAAGCTGCGCCAACGCGGCATCCGCGTGATGGAGGTCAAAGCCAAAGCATCGCGAATCAGTACGGGCGGAAAGGATGGGCAGCAAGCAGCAGGAGGGAACAGCTCAAGTCTGCTTCGCAGCCTCCTGGAGGCCAAGCCGGGTGTCAAACAGAAAGCGGTCTTCGCCAGCAAGATGGCTGCCCTCGTGAATGCCGGCGTTCCGATCGTGCGCAGCATCGACCTGATGGCAAGTCAACAGAAGCTGCCGCTGTTCAAGCGAGCCCTGGAAGCTGTGAGCCTGGAAGTGAACCAGGGCGTGGGCCTTGGCACTGCCCTGCGACGCTGGCCCCAGGTGTTTGACCGACTCACCATTGCCATGGTGGAAGCAGGCGAAACCGGCGGCGTGCTGGATGAATCCCTCAGCCGTCTGGCCAAGCTTCTGGAAGATAACGCCAAGCTGCAGAACCAGATCAAGGGAGCTCTAGGTTATCCAGTGGCTGTTTTTGCGATTGCCATTGCTGTATTTCTGGGCATGACAATCTTCATCATTCCCACGTTTGCTGGAATCTTTGACGACCTGGGCGCCGAACTTCCCTGGTTCACCCAGATGATGGTGGACCTCAGTTCGCTGCTTCGCTCACCTTTTGCTCTCCTTTTGGTGGCCGCATTGGCCACCGCAGGCTATCTTTTTCTTCGTTTTTACAAAACGCCAACAGGGAAGCTGAAGGTGGATGGCCTCACATTGAAAGTGCCCCTGTTTGGTGATCTGATCCAGAAAACCACAACGGCTCAGTTCTGCCGCACTTTCAGTTCACTCACCAGGGCCGGTGTGCCGATCTTGTTATCGCTGGAAATCGTGAAAGAAATCACGGACAATGCGGTGATGGCCTCCGCGATCAGTCAGAGTCGCGAAGAGGTCCTTCAAGGGATTCCTTTGAGCCTGGCCCTGGGAAGGCTGAATGTGTTTCCCGAACTGGCGATCAGCATGCTCTCAATCGGCGAAGAAACTGGCGAGATGGATGCAATGCTTTCAAAAGTAGCTGACTTCTACGAAGACGAAGTTGAAACATCAGTGAAAGCACTGACATCCATGCTGGAACCTGCGATGATCGTGCTGGTGGGCGGCATTGTTGCTGCCATTCTGATTGCCATGTATCTGCCAATGTTCTCCGTTTTTGAACAGATCCGATAGCGTTGGCTATCCACACGCCAACAACTGCCCAATCAATCCTTGATCATCCAAGATGGCTTGATGGTCAGGATGGTTGATCTGGTCTGAGAAGTCCTGGCGGGCTCAGCGATTGCTGGCAACCCCAGCGCTGCCTGCCCATTCGCCAGCCCAATCGGTGGCGAGTGCCTGACCGGCCAGCCAGCCGGAGCTCCAGCAATGCTGGAAGTTGAAGCCACCGGTGACGCCATCCACATCGAGCAGTTCTCCCACCAG
>Ga0164293_10002959_pt1 | contig 14425 bp, 9 predicted proteins | sample GEODES118metaG_FD_111487 | JGI IMG/M metagenome (GOLD analysis project Ga0164293, IMG submission 111487) | Eutrophic lake water microbial communities from Lake Mendota, Wisconsin, USA - GEODES118 metaG | ecosystem: Environmental > Aquatic > Freshwater > Lake | place: USA: Lake Mendota, Wisconsin...
ACCAGAGGTTGCCCTGTAGCCGTGAGTTGATCTGTCCGCCCAAACCAGTTCACCAGCGTAAGCGTGAACGATTGCACGATGATTCCACCCACAAACGCGGCGACAAACCGGTAGGTGGATACGCTGGTGCGCTCCAAAGAACTCGACGTGATCACCCCCATCAAGGCGCCATAAGGAATGTTGATGGCCGTGTAAGCCATCATCACCAGGGTGTAGGTGATATAGGCGTAAACGAGTTTTCCGCCCGGCCCGAGATTCGGGACGTAAAAAGTCAACACTCCTGTGATGGCCAGGGGCACGGACATCCAGAGCAGGTAAGGGCGGAAGCGTCCCCAACTCGTGCGCGTGCGATCGGCAATGTAACCCATGATGGGATCATTCACGGCATCCCATATTTTGGTGACCAAAAGCATGGTCCCCGTCGCTTTGGATGAGATTCCAAAGACGTCGGTGTAGAAGAAGACCAGAAAGTACTCGAACAGTTTCCAAAAAAAGTTCGAAGCAGTGTCCCCCAAGCCGTAACCGATTTTCTCGCCGATGCCTAATCGACCAGCCGATGCGGCCGAAGTGGTTGGCGGCGTAGTAGAGCCGGGCTGATCAGCGGGAGCGGGCATGAGGGTGAGTACACAGTGAGAGGTGGAAGTGCGGGGCCGCGCTCAGTTAGCTGTGGATTAAACCGCGGACAGAATCGCTGGAGGGCCGTTCGTCGAGCTTCAGGCTATCGCCCGGCGCCGGGAGGCAATGAGCCGGGGTTGCTCGAGGTGCTCGGGTTGCCCGAGGTAGCTGGCTTTCCGGCCTTGAGTTGGTCGTACTCCGATGAGTCAACTTCGCGAATTGCAAGTGAGGTGAAGCCGACTTGCCGTTTCCCTTCCTTGCCTTCCGATTCAAAGACAATGGCATCGTTGGAACCACGTGTGTTTCCGGCTACAGCGTAGCGAACCGAAAAGGCTTGGTTGTCCCGTTCACTCTTGAAGAGCTTGTCGAGGTTGGCCGCTTCGACGCCGATGTTGCTGAGCGTTTGGGAGTCCAATTCTCCAATGTACTTGCGAAACTCAGTCTCATTTGCCGGACCCTTGCCGCCGCGGGACAGCTGGAATCGCGAGTAGAGGTTGGTCAGTCGTTGGATATTGGTTTGATTGGCATTTCGGATGGCGGCATCTCCCGCACCTGAATTGCCACAGCCTGAAAACAGCGACACGGTCAACAACAAACAGGCGAGCAAGCCTGCGGAAAACAGTTTCTGGCCAAGCATGGGAGATTCGACCTGAAAAGAGCAGCGTTGCAGGAAAGGAGCGGCAGGGGAAATGCCGCCGGGATCCGAAGAATTGGATACCCGGCGGCTTCCAAGTCCACACTGATTACGGACCAGTAAAAACTGAAGCTTACAGCTGGTCGGTGTTGACAACCCGCCCGTCAGCTCGCTTGCCCAGCGAGTTCAGGATGGGGAGGTCGGCCGTGCGGGAAACCGTACGGGTCGAGCCGTCACCAAAGACTGCGGTGATGATTCCGGGGTGGGCCGAGCCGAAGCCAAATTCCTGGCTTTGGACGGCATTGACGTACATCCAGCCTGGGCGAGCTTGAGTGTCGCCAAGCACGGGAACTTCAGGGTTGGAGCCTGTGCCGGTACCGGCAAAATTGGTTGTCGGGCCAAACATCCGCATGGTGGGCCAGTCGGCGCAGGCAAACTGTCCCCAAGCTTCCCAGTACGGCCAGCCGTCGGCGGTCGAGAGGGTGTAGTTCTTTGCATTGACGCCTTTTTCAGCCAACAGGATGGTGTTGGAAGCACCGTCCGTGGCATCGCGGAATCCGATTCGCGAGAAACGGAACGTACGTGGACCTGAGACGTTGTGATGATAGCCTTTGGCGATCAAGCCGGTCCAAACCATTTTCTCTTCATTCGGATTCGGATCGAGCCAATGTTCCCAGCGGTAGCCCCAGCCGGGTTGGTCGTTCCAGCTGCCCATTACGCCTGCATAATCAACTAGGGCCAAGTTAAAGGTGCCCATGTTGACGAAGCGTTGGCTGCGTGACGCACAGTTGAACGTCGCGACCGGGGTTTGAATCAGGGGAGTGGGTCCGCCGAGGTAGCCGAATTGAGTGCGTTGGTCTTGCAGATTGACCTGTTCGATGTGGGGAAGAATCTGGAAAGCCCAGCCCAAATTCTGTTGCCCGTACTTGGGGCTCATTTCTTCGCTGGTATCCCAAAACGCATTGGCTTCGCCGCCGGCGGTGGGGAAGTACTTGTTAGCCGATTCGTAATTCATGCAGGCGACGCCAAGTTGTCGCAAGCTGTTCAGGCAGCTGGTGCGACGGGCTGCTTCGCGAACGCCTTGCACTGCAGGCAGGAGGAGTCCTACCAAGATTCCGATAATTGCGATGACGACCAGCAGTTCGATTAGCGTAAATCCACGGCTGGTGGAGGCTCGTAAAGACATGGTTCATTCCTTTAGCTGAGGGGCTACCATCTTGAGACCGGTTTCAAGGCAACTAACACTATCGCGTGTTAGCGGGGCTTGTCAACTCCTAAGCTGAAAAAAATGAAACCGGTTTCATGAGTTTTTGCCCGGCTTTTCGGTGGTTTTCGCAAGTTTTGTGAACGTTTTGCGCGGAGGTCGAAAAAACAGGCTTCTTCCCCGGCTGGAAGGACGCTTGGTTTGGCTTTTTAATCGAGCCCAGTTGCGGTTAAAAATTCCCACGGAAAACATGCGGTCGCCACCATTTCAGGTAGGATTTGAGCTCCAAACGGTAAAAGTCACGACCGAGTTGGGCAAAAGCAATGGAACCTCCCGTTGTTTGGACAGGTACAGCTTCGCTCAGCCGAATCTAAGGGGTGTCGACTCCTTAGCGTGCTGAGAACTGGCCCGGCGAGGTTGGCCCCATCTCGCCGCAAATTCCGAGAGCCAAAGCTTTTTGCCCGCCGATAGTTGGACTCAGCCGAATCCTTTCCGATTGGCGGCCAGCAATTGGCTGCGATTGCCAAAAGGCAGGCAGCCGTCAATCAAGCTTGAGTTGATCACGTCCAGCCAGTTAGCAGGAACAGACTACGCTAACAGGAATTGACGACATTCACGCCCCCCACCCCGTTCGTGAGTACCGTGCTCACAAGAGCACCAGCCATGAAGAAAAAGGTCACCATTCAAGATATCGCCCGCAAGGCGAATGTCTCCAAGAGCACCGTGTCGCGCGTCTTGAACAAGACGACGCCAGTGGAAGAAAACAAGCGGGTTGCCGTTGAGGCTGCGATGAAGCAGCTCAACTATCGACCGAACGCGTTTGCCAGAGGATTGGCCGGCGGTCAATCGATGACGATTGGGGTCGTCACTCAGAATATCGGCAGCCCCTTTTACGATGCGGTCACTCAAGGCGTGATCTCCGCACTCTCGGCAACTGAGTATTCACCGATCTTCGTGGATGGCCAATGGAATCGGGGAATTGAAGCGACAGCAATTCGGACTTTGATTAATCGTCAGGTCGACGGTTTGATCCTGATTGGCGGAAATCTGCCGGCGGCGGAACTCGTTACCTTGATCGAATCGAAACCGGTTGTGTTCGTTGCTCAGCGCTTGGCTGGTTGGGAAAAGTGTTGCCTCAGCGTGGATAACGTCGAAGCCGGATTTCGGGCAACGCAGTTTCTCTTGGAGTTGGGGCACCGGGAGATTGCCCACATCGCTGGCATCATGGAGCATATTGATGCCATCGAACGCTTGGAAGGCTATCGCAAAGCACTCCGTCAGGCAGGATTGACGCCCGACCCCAAGTTGCTGGCGGAAGGGAATTTCAGCAGCCAATCGGGCGTTTTGGCGGTGGAGTCCCTCTTGGCCCGAGGCGTCCCGTTTTCCGCCATTTTTGCAGCTAACGATGAAATGGCCTGCGGCGCGCGATTGGCCTTCTATCGCCGCGGAATCCGAGTCCCTGAAGATGTTTCAATTATCGGCTTTGACAATCAACCCGCGTCCGCCTTCATGACCCCGCCCTTGACCACGGTGGCTCAACCATCGCGCGAAATGGGGGCTGCCGCCGCACGCGGTATCCTGCAACAAATCGCCGGCGAAGATTTCCAGCTCCCGAACTTTCCAGTCCAGATTGTCGTGCGCGAATCGGTTATTCGTCGCTGGTAAAACAGCCCGCTCAAAGCTCGTCCTGCCAAAAAATCAGCAGCAGGGCTCAGTTCTTCTGGACCTGGAAGCAAATCGAAGCCGAGCCCCACAGCGGCTAGTTCAACCATCAAAACTTCCGGCAGCCGCGTCGGGCACAATTCCGGCAATAATAAGCAAGACGCCGGGCTCCGCGAACTACGTCAGGGAGGCAAAGATGGGCTCTTCAATCCGCCGACTGTTGAACTCCCGGCAGACGGACTTGGCCAAGCTAAACAAAAGCGGTCTTGCCGAAGCGGGATTCAAATGAGTCCCAGGGAAAATCAGCCAAGTTCAATTCGGGTACGTCGAGTTCGACATGTTCCATATATTTTTGGCCAGCCGCGGTGTTGAAAATCACGACCTCGTCACCGCGATTGATTTCTCCATCGGCGACCAGCGTCTCCAGGGCCGCGACACAGGTGGCAGCTTCCGGGCAAACGAACATGCCCTCTAGTTCCGCCACCTTACGTTGCCATTCAAACAAGCGGCTTTCTTCAGCTGCCACGACCAGGCCTTCGCTTTCCCGAACAGCGTCCAAAACCATGAAATCCCCGATGCCCGCCGGCACCCGCAAGCCGGAGGCGATCGTCGCGGCGTTTTCGAACCGCTGGACGAACCGTTCTCCCCGCTGAAATGCCAAGACCAATGGCTGGCATCCAGACGACTGAACTGAAACCATCCGCGGCATTTGGTCATTGACCAGCCAGCCGAGTTCGCGCAACTCCTGAAACGCTTTCCACATCGCAATCAAGGCGGTGCCGCCGCCTGTCGGATAAATGATGACGTTGGGCAAACGCCAACCAAGTTGTTCGGCGAGTTCCAAGCCCATCGTCTTTTTGCCTTCCAGACGATAAGGCTCCTTCATGGTCGAGATGTCGAACCAAAGCCCGCGGTTGTGACCTTCGCGAATCAGTTTCCCGCACTGGTCGATCAGACCATTAGCCCGAAAAACATGACAGCCAGAAAGCGAAGCCTCCGCCACGTTCGTGAGCGGCGTGTTCTTCGGCATAAAACAGACGGATTCCAGTCCTGCCCGCGCGGCGTACATCGCCATGGTTCCGCCGGCGTTTCCATTGGATGCCATGGCAATTCGACGAACGCCAAAATGCCGGGCCATCGTCGTGGCCAGCGAAAGCCCGCGCGCTTTAAAACTGCAGTGCGGCAGCCGCGACTCGTCCTTGATCATGACGTCCCGCAGGCCAAAGTGACCGGCCAATCGCGGGCAATCGACCATCGGGCTGACTTGCTCATCCAAGGTCACGGGGGCGATCTCATCGCCAACCGGAAGCAACTCGCGATACCGCCACATCGTCGCCGGCCGAGCCGCGATCTGTTTAGGCGAGACCGCTTGTCGAATGGCATTCAGGTCGTAGCGGGACCAAAGCGGCCGCCCCTCATGCCAAGTCTGGAGCCGATCGGCCGGAAAAAGGGTGCCGTCAATCGCACTCTCGAAGTGCTTGATGTATCTTGCCATTAACCTGCTGCTGTGCGATTCGGGAAAAAGTCGCCCCGCTGTTCGATTGGTGTCCCAATTCGGCGGCACCGTCAGCGGTACCGTAGGCCACACCGAGGATAACCAACTGCTGGATTTACTGTCCAAGGATCGCTTAACTTTAATCAATCGAAACAGCTTCGTCGAGCAAAGCGGGGGTAACCGAGCCCCACGCACAGGAGCCGACAACTTGCAGAAAGCATGGAAATGGCAGGCGCAAAACCCGAATTGACAGCTTCTTCCGCAGCCTTGTCGCCGCCATCCGAGACTTCCCGGACAACCACTGATTCTGTCGCGAAGGTGGTTGTCTCTGCCCTAACATCCGAGGCGATGGCGGATAATTACAAGCAAGCTGCCCCAGCAGGCAACTCGGAAACAGGCGATTGGGGGCTGCCTCAAGCAAATTTTGCCGCAACCGGTGGTGCCGTCGCGGCGTTGGCGTTGGGGCTTTGGAGCGGATTGACCTGTTGGTTGACGCCATGGACAGCCGTCAACGCGGTCCTCGGATTGGCGATGGGAATCTGGGGGTTAAAATCTCCGCGCAAGCGAATTGCGGTCGGCGGGATTGGGCTGAACCTGATCGCGATTTTCCTCACGCTTTGGCTGTGAATTTTACCGTTTGACCGTGCAATTTAATGCGAACGACACTGTTGATTCGATCGACACTGCGTCGGCCAGAATCTCTATTCGAATCTCGCGACACGACTTGGTGAGCAGGCCGAGTACTGGTTTGCCGGGCCAACCGACTAGGAGTGAATTGAGCAAAACGAAATGGGAGCGGTAAGAAAAGATGGCTAAGCTGTACTTTTATTATTCGGCAATGAACGCAGGCAAGAGCACGACCCTCTTGCAGTCCGCCCACAACTACGAAGAACGTGGCATGCGGGTCATGCTGTTGACCCCGAGAATGGATCACCGCTCGGGCGAAGGCGTGATTGGCTCCCGCATTGGTATCTCCCGTCCAGCTTACGCGTTTGCCGACAACGACGACCTGTTTGATTTTATTCGCCGCGAACACGAGAGTCGCGAAGTCAGTTGCGTGCTCGTGGACGAGGCCCAATTCCTTTCGCCCAAGCAAGTTCTGCAATTGACGCTGGTGTGCGATCGATTGGGAATCCCCGTGCTTTGCTATGGAATCCGCACCGATTTCAGGGGAGAGCCCTTCGAGGGAAGCAAGTACCTGTTGAGTTGGGCCGACGAGCTGATTGAAATCAAGACGATTTGCCCGTCAGGCAAAAAAGCGACCATGAATGCCCGCCTTGACCAGGATGGCAAACGCGTTTGGGAGGGTGCTCAAGTCTGCATCGGCCACAACTATATTTCTCTCAGCCGCAAAGAGTTTGAGCTGGACCGTGTCTCGCCGATTGGATACCAGCCGCCTCCCGAATAGTGCCTCGCCGAAGTGTTCCATGGGCCGATGAGTTCCATGGGCAGGTGAGTTCCGGGCAGGTGAGTTGCTGAGAGCTGGATGCTGTTCCACAACTCAGTTTCAGCCCAGCCGCACGTCAGGCGTTGGATCTTCCGGTTGCTTGGATCTTCCGGTTGCTTCGTGCGGCTCAACCAACTTGAATTGGTTTTTCTTTGGTCGGTGAATCGAGTGCCGTCAGACCTCGAATGGCAATCAGAGAGAATTGGGTAATGTGTTCCGACAGGTTGTCGACTTGGAAGTCTCGGTCGAATTCTTCCGTGGTCACGAACATTGAAATAATCGGGCGAGACACACGATAGAACAGGCATTGCCCGATGATGCTGAAACCCAAACGAAGTCGCACGTCAGGAGGTAAGGGACGGCCAGCGATCGAGTCGATGATTCGCAGCAACATCTCAAAATAGGGTCGGAAATAGGATTCCACCATGACCCGACAGGCTTCTCCCGGATTCATGAATTCGCGGATTAAGAGTTGAGCTTGCCAGCTTGACTGGCCCACGACCCCCAGGCGGTTGAGCAAAATTCGGATGAACTCTCTTAAGTGTGCCGCCGGGTCTCCGGATAGCTTCGGGACGTAGGATGGATGTTGGGAGTTCTGCGACTCCCGGGCGAGTTTCACCGCCTCGATGTAAAGGTGCTCTTTGTCGCCGAAATAGTAATTGACACTGGCCAAGTTAACACCCGCTTGATCGCAAATGTCACGGACAGTGACTGCCTGATAGCCCGATTGGGCAAACATTGGTCCGGCAGTGATGAGAATTTTTTCGCGTGTGTTTTCTTCGGACACTTCAGTTACCTGGGTTTCAACTTCGAACAAAGGAACAGCCTGAGGCCGTTTACCCTGCGTCGCTGGCCACTGTCGCCCGAAGGCAACTGTTTCGCGGCAAACAAGCCGACAAATCGTGATTAATGGCCGATTAGTGTCTCCACTTTCGGCCCACTGCCAAATAAATCAACTCAGCCGGACGGTAGAGGCTGGAAAAGCCTCCCTCTGCCAGCTCATGGATTGCCGCCGGGATGTCCAAGGCGATAATTCAGGGCAGGAAGCGTTGGTTCCCCATCGACTTCCTGCTTGCTTTGGCCGAAAACTGCGGTCGAGAAAGAACTGCAAAGCTCGCAGTTCGCTTCACAGACTGTCGAATTAACTTCCAATTGGTCCTAGGTTGTGGATGGAGCGTACTGGTTGAAAGTCCTTTCGGCCGGAAGTTCGGGCTGAACTGTTATTCATCCGGAGTAAACTCGAGGAATGGGTACAGCACTCGAGCAAATTGCGATCGGGCAAATTGAGATCGGGCACATTGTGATCAACACCGAAGAAGCGTGGGACCGACCTCGGGGGGGAATCACAGGTTTTCCCTGAAAAGTCGCCTCGAAAACTTCTCCCGCGATGCATTCACTCGGAGCGATGCGTCTACTCGGCGCTTAGCGGCACCGCCAGTCCTGGCGAAACCGTCGGGCCCTCATTTCCAAGCCGTCGACTTAGGCCAAGCCATTCTGCAAGCCATCTAACCATCAGCAAGCCATTTACGTAGCCCAAGCGGTTCACCAACAACTCACATGCTTCCAACGGCGAAACGTTCTCAACATCGGCATTTGGCTGCCGAGGTATCGTAACCTTTGACGGGGAATCGGCAAGGCGAGCCGGAGGGAGCGTGGACCAAGGAAATATCGGAGTCAAACGGCTGTTTTTGCGTTTGCGGCCGTCCGCCCGCCGTTGCCTCCCGCCAGCGTGGCCGGGTCGAGCATTACTTGTCAGTTGCAATCCAATCGCCATTGATTTGGCCAGTCCAATATGAGCAGTAAACTTCGTCGTCAAATTGCCTCCGCCGCCGCTCAGTTGATGTATCGTCGCGAGGAATCGGAATATTATCGAGCGAAACAGAAGGCCGCCAGAAATCTGGGGCAAGGTTGGATCAAGCCAGCTGACTTGCCGAGCAACGCAGAAATCAGGGATGAAATTCAAGTCCTGGCCCGGATGTTCGAGGGTGATCGAAATCGAGACCAGCTGCGGGTTGCTCGACTGGCCGCGCTTCGGATGATGCAGCTACTAAGCCGATTTGCCCCGCGCTTAATCGGGAGCGTCTTGACCGGGCACATGCGGGCTGGCTCAGATGTGGACCTGCATGTTTACACCGACAATTTTTCCGCGGTCCTGTCCGACCTTGAGTTCCAAGGATTGCGGTACGACACCGAGGTCAAACGAATTCGCAAAGCTGGCGAAGCGCGGACCTACCGACACATTCATGTGGTCGACACATTTGAGTTTGAGCTCACCGTTTACCCTTGGGCCGAACGCGTAGCGCACCCCTTGAGTTCGATTACGGGGCGGCCAATTGAGCGGGCTGGCATTTGGCAGTTGCGCGAATTATTGGAACGGGAATACCCGGGGATTCAAATAGATGAGGAGCTGGCCTCCGCTGAGGCGCAAGTTGACCGGTGGCAACTTTACTGGTCGCTCTTATTGCCTCTGGAAAACGTCAAGCAAGACCTGCGATACCATCCAGAGGGGGACGCGCTGTACCACAGTCTGCAGGTTTTCGACTTGGCATCAGGCGTCCATCCGTATGATGAAGAATTTCTCCTGGCGGCCCTTCTACACGACGTTGGCAAGGGAATTGACCCGCAGAACCATGTGGCTGCGGGCTTGGAAGCACTTGCGGGCACCATTTCACCGCGAACACACTGGCTGATCGAACATCACATGTTAGCGCATCAAGTTGCCGACAGGTCGATCGGGATGCGGGCCTTGAATCGGCTGCGCGCCAATGAAAGTTTCAATGAACTGCTGGAATTGCAACGCTGCGATGTCTTGGGTCGGAAGTCAGGAATTGAAACAACCGAACTCGAAGATGCGATCGATTACATCCGACAGCTGGACCAAATTTGATTGGACGGAAATAGTCCGGGTTGCTCGAGGAACGCAAGGCAGACTTGCAATTAATATGACGGCATGAACCAAGTTGCGCGGCAGGATTCGGCGGTTTCGAAAGAGCCGCATTGCAGGGGCCCCCAGCCCGTTTTCCGCCGCTGACAGAATACTGCACGATTGAGCTGCCGACCGCGGAGGCCGGGCTCAAGAGGACCGGACTCAAGTGGACATAGTAAAGCTGTCTTTGCAGTCAGCAATCATTTCCACCCGCGTGTTGCCGCCCTGGTCGCCATTAATCGCGTGTGGGCATGCACTTGGAATTACAGCCTGAAGCCTTGGAATCACAGCCCGGAAAACTGCGACGCGCACCACAGACAGGTAGGGCGAGTAAAACTCATGAGCTGTTTTGGGAGCTTGTTTGGGCCCCCAGCGGCATCACTGCACGCCGAGTGAGCCGCAGGAAATCGCCCACGTCTTGCGTCCCTATTCCAAACCGCTTTTAAGTTCGCGAAACCGCTGGTTAACCAACGTGGCAGCGAAGCCCATAAGACTTGCGCCTAGACGTACAAGATCGACTCGATTTCTTCGAGGAGCTTTTTTTCCGAAACGGAGGTGGAACCCATGCCCAGGAAACCACCCGCGGATTTTGCCACTGATTTGGCCCGTTCGAGGATCGTTTGAGCGACTTGACGGAACGCGGTTTCGTCCAGCGTGCACTTCAATGAGGTCACATACAGCTTCCAGGAGTCGAAAAGTTCGGCGGTGGGCTTGTTGCCTAACCAAGTATTCAGCAATTCACAGGCAGCAGAGTCAGGCTTGATGCCGTTCTCGCAGGCCGCCGCACGAATCGTATTCCGCTCCTCTTCCTGCAGTTCCCCGTCCGCCCAAGCGACGCAGACGAGCGGCACCATGGTCAGGCAAACCATGTTGCCCGGGCCGATTTTCTGATCTACCAGTGCCTGCAGCACCTTTTCGTTGGCGATTCCGCTGACATGAGCCAACGCATCTCGAGCCTGCTGGTCGGCCATCTCACGGGTCAAACGCTCCATCAGGTGCTTGTCCCGCTGTTGAAAAAACATGTCTTCAAGGGCTTGACCGCGACGTTGCAAATTGTCTTCCATTTGCCGGCTCATCAGGGAAAACGAGGGGGATAATTCAACTCCAGTACCCGAAAATGTAACCCAAACCTCGCCGATTTGCAGGGGGACGTTCCTCGCGTCGGACTGTCGCGGCCAACCTGCAATTTGAGCCAATAGAATTTTTGTTCAGGGCAGGCAAACGGGAGGGGCCGGGCGAATTAGGGCAGGTGGGTGGCTGGGGGAGGCGGAAAGGGGCGGGTGGCGGTTATACTGGAGCCATGGCCGGAATGGAAAGCTCGCGACTTGGATGCCCTAAGATGGGGCAGAATGCGGCATTATTCGGCACAACTCACGGAGTAGCTTGCAACATGATTGACCGCCCTGCCCTGCACACGATTTGTGAAGGTGTGAAGAAACCGAGCTCGAACAAAGGATTTGCATTTCGGAACCGGATTCCCCGGACTTCTGGTGGAGTGGTCGTCGCCGTTGGCTTGGGTTGGGGGCGGAAATTGCTCGCAGGGCTGGCGTGCTTGGCGTTGTTTGGATTGAGCTCCCCAGCATTCGGCTCCGATACGGCAATCCAGCTGCAAACTTCGATTGCCCGTATGAAGGATTGGCTCGGCACTTCGCCAGCATCTGAGGGCTGGCGCCGGTATTTGTTACTCAACACATTAGAGACCCAAGCCGCGCTGGGCGACCGGGCCGATATCCAGACATTGAATGACGTTCTGAATCGATTTCAATCCGGAGCTCCGGGTTTGGAGCACAGCGGCTTTCAGGATGTGCGCCGCGACATTGAAGAGCATGTCCAGCATTTGGCCAAAGTCCGTGTCGGTGACTTGGATGCGGCTCTGGTCGCGGCCAAGGATCAATTCCGCAGTTTGGACCTTAATGACGTGCAACGAAGGAAAGAGGATGCACTCTATCACCTGCTTGCTCTGGAAAAGAATTACCGGACCCGGCTTGCCGAACCTGCGCGTTCTGAAACCATGAGCGCGCTCGATTTGCCTGCTGCGATCGAAGCGGTCAAGGCAGTCGATCCGGCGCAGGTACTCGCCGATGGCTTGGCCGAGGAGACAGGCGACGCTGCCGCCGACCAAGCTCGGCAATCAGCACGAAACCAGGCGATCTCCCGATTGCGCGGTCATGTGCAGAAGTTTGATGAAAGTGCGCGGGATCGATTCGACGCCTGGTTTGGCTCCGCCCAACTCGCTTTGGACCGCTATTTCCGGGTGCTCTTTTATGCTTCCGACCGCAACCTGAAGCAGGGCTACGAACGTCAACTGCAAACGTTGAGCGAGAATTTGCCCTTGCTGGCCGACCCCCAAGAAAGACGCGCAGCGGGAATCGCCGGAAATGCAGTCGGCTTTCTTGATTTTGCCGGTCAAGTTCCAGAACTCGTGACGGCATTGCGAATGAAATATTCCCAGCCCAATTTTCAGAGCTACATCAAAGGTGATTTCTTGAATCGGGCGATGGGGCGGGACGTGCCCGAAACGCGGCCGGTGCGCGAAGTTATTCTGGGGCGGCTGATTCAGGGAACTTCTTACACCGACACCAACGTCTCGTTTGAACTGCAGGATGACCCGAATCAGGTTTCCCTCAGCATCCGGGCATTGGGAACGATTCGATCGGACAACTTCACCAAGCAGGGCCCGATTACCGCCTATTCCGGCTCCAGCGGCCTGTTTGAGGCCCGCCGGCATGTCTTTGCCAATTTTGGCGGGTTCTACGCCAACGCTCCCTACGCTGCGGCCAACCTGCAGTCGGAATTTCGCGGAACCAGCTGTCGTCTGAAAGTCGTCAACAAGCTGGCTACCAAGACTTATTTGCGCGATCGCGAACTCAGCCAGGGGATTGGTGCTGGTCGCGCCGAGGACCGCATCGTTAATCAATTTGGGCAGCAGACCAATGATTCGCTCAGCCAACCGCGACAGCGATTGAATCAGGCCATCACTCGCATGAATGAGTATGCCCGTCTGGTTCCCGATCTGTTTTTGAACAGTCGCAGCGATGCCATTGTGGTGAATGCCAAGCGAGCCGACGCGTTCCGCTTGGGTTCTCCCCGCTCGGCCCCGGAGTTTGTTGTCCCCGGTGATGTGCAACTCCGCTTGCATGAATCGATGCTGAGCAATTATCTCGACCCCTTCTTCGCCGGGCGTACCCTGACCAACGAAGACATGGCGAAGCAGGCAGAGAAAATGCTCGACCGTGTACCTGAGGCTTTCGCGGCCAAGGGCGAAGATGACCGCTGGTCGATTACCTTCGCTCCGATTCAAGCGGTCCAGGCTAATATCGAAGACAACCGCGTTGTCTTGGCAATTAATGGCCGCCGCTTCTCCCAAGCCGATCGTGAAATGCGAGCTGCGTTGATCATTCGCATCGCTTACAAGATCGTGCAGCGGGACGGGAAGCTGGTCTTGGAACGAGATGGTCAGGTCACCGTAGATTACGAAGACTCGGCTGATGAGAGTGCCCGAACGCTCGCTTTCAAGACGTTTTTGACCGACAAACTGAATGCGACCGATGCGGCAGATGAAGGGATCGTCCTGCCTGCCAACTTGCTGCCGACAGACCGCGTCAAGGAACTCGGCGACAGCGAAATTGCCCGCCAAATGCAACTCGTCGAGTTCACGGCCGACGATGGCTGGCTGAAACTCGGTTGGCACTATGCCAAACACGGACGCTTGGCTGCTTCGGCTTACACTCCGGCGATTGTCGATTCGCCAGCCCAAACCGCGCCAGAAATCGCCCCGCCGCAACCCGAGGAAGGCTCGAACTGAGTTCCACCTGCACGATTACTGCGGGAGTCAAAGGCGGGGCTGCTAAAAATCCTCGCTCCAGTTCGTTACACTTGGGCTGTTTGGAATTGCGCAAGTCGGAGTCCTAAAAAAGTACGCGGGGCTGGGCGGCGAAAGCCACCGGGTCTGTTGATGGACTTCCGATACTTCGGAGCGTACGCCGGTAACCGGTTGTACGCGCTCACCCGAGTCGGTCAGCACTTTAAGTATCAAGTATTGCCTGACAAGTATTGCCCAGCACCTTTGTGCCGGGGCCGGGCATGTGTGTCGGGGCAGGGCGTGGATAGACAATGCGATCCGGGACCCGATTGCCGGTCAAAGCGAGATTGCCAATCGGTCCGCTCTCTGCATTGATATTGCTGGCTATCATATTGCCGGCTGGGAGAGCGGGCTGGGCAGGTCGAACTGCGGGTGAACTTTGACTCGTTTCACCGAGGTTCCCAGCAGAACCGCTGTTACGGGCATTTCCAAACAACAGACAAGGGCGGACGGCCCAATCGATTCGGTTGACGCACCTACTCGGGAGGAGACATGCGCTTGAAACTGGGAATCTGGTTGGTATTTGTGCTCACAGTTGGGCTCCTGGCCGGGGGTTCGCCGGCTGCAATCAAGGCGGATG
>Ga0164293_10002960_pt1 | contig 14425 bp, 9 predicted proteins | sample GEODES118metaG_FD_111487 | JGI IMG/M metagenome (GOLD analysis project Ga0164293, IMG submission 111487) | Eutrophic lake water microbial communities from Lake Mendota, Wisconsin, USA - GEODES118 metaG | ecosystem: Environmental > Aquatic > Freshwater > Lake | place: USA: Lake Mendota, Wisconsin...
CTGGCTCCGATGCCCGGCTTGGTGCTTCGGGTCGACGCCACCGCAGGTTCCGCAATAGAACAGGGCCAGACCCTGATCGTACTCGAAGCCATGAAGATGGAAAACAACCTCAAAAGCCCCTCTGCCGGATCAATTGCCGAGGTCTATGTGCAGGCCGGGCAGGCTGTGGAGAAGGGCGCCAAGCTGCTGAGATTTGCATGAGGGAGCCTCTTAGCCTAATCTGGCCACTGCGGTGATTTAACAATTTGTTAACCTCACTTGTTGTTCTGTTAAACCTTTGTGCTGAACAACTTGGTAATTTTGGTGGAAATAATTACCCCCCCATGAAAATCACCATCTCGAAGTTATTTGCATTGATTCTATCGCTGTCTTCGGTCGCGATGTCAGCTCAAAACATCACCACCGCGTCCATCAACGGTCGCGTACTCAACCCAACAGGCCAGCAGGTCAACGACGCCAAAGTAGTCGTAACGCACCAGCCTACAGGTAGCCGCTACACCGCAGTTACCGACAACAGCGGCCGCTACGCTCTAGACGGTTTGCGCATTGGCGGACCCTACCTCGTCGAGGTGACCTCCGGAGTAGGCAACGAAGAACTCGGAGGCCTTTTCTTCAGTTTGGGCCAATCCCTTCGCCTCAACATTACCGTTGGCGTCAAAACCACAACACTCGGCGACGTAGACGTAGTGGCGTCCAAAAGCGAGCTTATGAATTCACAGCGCACTGGCGCGGCCACCAACGTTAAAGTGGAAGCCCTTAATACCCTGCCGACATTCAGCCGCTCACTCAATGACTTTACTCGCCTAACCCCGCAGAGCCGTCCTTCTTCGGTGGCTTCTACGGCCGGATCAGGTCAGTCTTTTGCTGGTGCAGACAGCCGCTTTAACAACCTTACCATTGACGGTTCGATTTTTAACAACAGCTTCGGACTCGCTTCAGGCCCCGGCGGTCAGACCAATTCTACACCGATTTCTCTTGACGCAATCGAAGAGGTTCAGGTTAACATCGCCCCCTTTGACGTGCGTCAGGGCGGATTCACCGGAGCCGGTGTCAACGCGATCACCCGCTCAGGAGGCAACGACGTGAGTGCGTCGGTCTTTATGAACACCCGCAACCAAAACTTTCGTGGCGATACAGTAACCTACCTCGATAAAGACGGCAACAAGGCTGGAAGCCCCTTGATCATCAACGACTTTGCGGTAAACCAGTTTGGATTCCGCGTCGGAGGCCCAATCAAAAAAGACAAGATTTTCTTCTTCTTAAATGCTGAAGGCGAGCGCCGTATTGATCCCGCTACGCTTTACACTGCCAATAACGGAGACGGTGTGACTGATCCCAACGAAACGCGCGTACTTCGCAGCGATCTTGAGGACGTTAGAAACCTCTTGATCAACAAATTTAACTACAACCCAGGCGAATTTGAGAACTACAACAACGAGACCTACAGCGACAAGGTTCTAGCCAAGTTTGACTTCAACATCGACGACAAAAACAAGGCTTGGGTTCGCCTAAACTACCTAAAGTCCTACCGCGACGTGCTTGCCAGCAATTCGGGTGTGGTTAGCGGTTTGCGCAACGGTACCAACGATGCCTTAAACTTCCAGGGTACGAACTACGTAATCAACAACAACATCTTCTCGGTGATTGGCGAGCTCAATACACGCGTAAGCAATAAGTTGAGCAACCAATTCCAAATGGGATTCACCGCCAACCGCGACTTCAGAAGCAGCCGTGCTACCGGAGGACGCTACGATAATGGCGTGTTCCCTCTAGTAGACATCATGGAAGACGGTAAGACCTACATGTCTTTTGGTTATGAGCCCTTCACTCCCAACAATGAGTTGAATACCAACACTTTTCAGTTGCAAAACAACCTCACCTACTTCAACGGAAACCACACCATTACCGGCGGTATCAACTTCGAAGCCTTTCAGTTTGAGAACACCTTCACGCCAACCTACTACGGCCAGTACGTGTTCAATAGCCTTCAGGACTTCAAGGACGTGGTCAACAACGCCCCAGGATCCGACACGCTGCAGCTTCGCCGCTACGCGCTTACCTACTCTGCGCTTGAGGGCAAGGAACTGCCTACCGCATACACCCGTGTAGCGATGCCCGGCGCCTACCTACAGGACGTTTTCAGCGCTTTAGACGATAAGCTAAAGATTACTGTTGGTGCCCGCATAGACGCTCCTGTTTTTGCCAATACCGCCCTCGAAAATACCCTGGTGAACGACATGAAGTTCGTTAACCCGGCAGGCGACAGCGTGACATTCAACACTGGTCAGCTACCAACTACCAACCTTCTGTTCTCTCCTCGTGTGGGATTCAACTACGACGTACTCGGAGACCGCAGCATTCAAATCCGTGGAGGATCCGGCTTATTCAGCGGACGCCCACCCTTTGTTTGGCTTAGCAACCAGGTTGGCAACAACGGAGTTCTCACGGGTTCCATTCGCCAAGACAACACTACGGACTTTCAATTCACCGACGACGTAGAAGCTCACATTCCTGCGAATCCAACGCTTCCTTCTTCCTATGGCCTTGCTTTGACCGAACGCGACTTCCGCTTCCCACAAACATGGCGGAGCAACCTAGCCGTTGACGTTCAGCTTCCAAAGAACTTCGTCCTTAGCCTTGAAGGTATTTTAAGCAAGACGGTGAACAACATTTACTACTACAACGCCAACCAAACAGCGAGTATTGGTACTGATGCCAACGGACGCGATCTTTTTGCAAACTCCAACAGCGGAATGCGGATCAACTCATCAATTACTGACGCTATCGTTCTCGCCAACACCAACAAGGGCTACTCCTACAGCTTGACCAGCAAGCTTGAGAAGCAGTTCAGCAACGGTTGGTACTTCATGTCTGCCTACAATTTTGGTGAGGCACGCGACATTATGACGGGCGGATCTATTGCCTACTCCTCTTGGCGCGACCAATTGACCGTGAACGGTAACAACCAAGCAAACCTATCCTACAGTGATTTCGACCAGCGCCACCGCGTAATTACTGCGGGCAGCTACCGCAAGAACTGGGGTGAGAATGCTGCAACTACGCTAAGCATTTTCTACCAAGGCTACAACCAAGGCAGAACTTCGTTCAGCGTGATTGGAGACGTCAATGGAGACTTTTTAGCAGCCAACGATCTGCTTTATGTTCCCACTGCCACCGAACTACAAGCCATGAATTTTGCTGACATCGTCAGTGGTGGCAATGTTCTTTATTCTGCGGCTACCCAGAAAGAAGCTTTTGAAGCCTACATCACAGACAATTCATACCTCAACAGCATTCGCGGTTCATTCAGTGAGCGCAATGCTCTTGTGCTTCCTTGGTTGAATCTTATCGACTTGAACATCGTTCAGGACTTCAGCATCAAGGTTGGTGGCAAGAAGCAGAATTTGCAGCTTCGCGCTGACTTCTACAACGTTGCAAACATGATCAACAGCAGCTGGGGTGTCAGCGACCGCGTAGTGGTCAACCGCCCACTGACCTACAAAAAAGTGGGTACCGATTATGTGTACGAGTTTACCCGTACTCTTGGCGAACTGCGCACAGAGATCTACGACCCAAGCGTAACCCTGGGTGACGTTTGGCAGGCACAAATCGGAATCCGCTACAGTTTTAACTAATTGTCCGATCCGCTTTAAAGCAAAGCCGCCCCAGAAGGGGCGGCTTTTTTGTTAGAGGTAGTCGCTAAGGTCTCTGCGGTCCTTCTTGGTGGGTCGTCCCAGTCCTTGGCCTCCGGAACTGCGCTGGGCAAACTCCCAAAGCTCACGACGCTCCAATTCCTCGGGCGGGGTAACCTCGCGAAGAAACTCAAGGACCAAGGGCGCCCCAACTCGGGTGCGCGGAAGGCCCAAAACTTCAAAATGCTGCATGTAGCCGGTGCGGCGCAAAAGCAGCACTTCTCCTACTTTGACGTCTCTACTGGCCTTAAACTGCACCCCTGAGGCACTCACGCGCCCCTCGCGCAAGGCTTCGGCTGCCAATGCTCGGGTCTTAAACAGTCGAACCGCCCATAAGAAGACGTCGGCTCGCACCGCCTAACTTACTTTAATCAGTTGCGCAAAATCTGCGCGACGGGCACGAATCTCGTCCTGGGTCAAGTTCATCATGCGTTCGGGGCCGAAGGCCTCCACGCAAAAGCTTGCCATGGTTGCCGCATACATGAGTCCGCGCTTCATGCTATCAAAGCTGTAGTCGCCCACGCTGTCAAGGTAGCCGACAAATCCGCCCGCAAAGGTGTCGCCTGCGCCCGTGGGATCCACCACATCGGCCAAAGGCAGGGCCGGAGCAAAAAATATTTCTCCCTCGGCGCCAAAGAGCAGGGCACCGTGCTCCCCCTTCTTTAAAATCAGAATTTTAGGGCCCATAGCACGTATGGCTTTTGCGGCCTTGACCAGGTTGTGTTCGCCGCTTAAAAGGCGCGCTTCTTCGTCGTTAATGGTCAGTACGTCGACCCTCGTAAGCATCTTGCGCAAGTCGTCAGGGGTATTCTCGATCCATAGGTTCATGGTGTCCATGACCACCAATTTCGGGGCTGCGTCGAGCTGGTCCAGCACGCTCATTTGAATCGCCGGCACGAGGTTGCCGAGCATCACTATGTCGCAGTTCTTGGCGGACTTTGGAACCTTAGGGTTGAAATGCTCCAGAACGTTCAGCTGGGTTTCCAACGTATCGCGGCTGTTCATGTCGATGTGGTACTTGCCCTTCCAGAAAAAGGTCTTCTGCCCCTTCATTACCTCAAGGCCCTCCGTAATCACATTATGCTGATTGAGCATGTCAATGTGGCCTTGCTCAAAGTCGTCGCCGACGACCGAAACCAAATGCACTGATTTGGTCAAGTAGCTTGCGCTTAATCCAATGTAGGTTGCAGATCCGCCGAGAATCCGCTCGCGAATTCCAAAGGGAGTTTCTAGTCCGTCGTAGGCTACGGTGCCGATTACCAATAGGCTCATTTGAATGTGGTTTTGCCGGCAAAGATACCGGCCTAGTGCCTTGCTAGGTCGCTCGTCCGGTCGTATTATTGCATCCCAATATCAGACATTCCTCCTTAGCTCAGTTGGTTAGAGCATCTGACTGTTAATCAGAGGGTCCTTGGTTCAAGTCCAAGAGGAGGAGCAACTAAAAAAGTAAAAAGGTTATACTGCAAAGTGTAACCTTTTTTATTTTTGTTAAAACGATAGGTATGAAAACTCCGTTCAATAAATTTCTATATGTGGGGTTTCTGGCCTTAGGGCTCTACCAGGCTTTGCTGAATAGGGATTACATTCAAGCCGCCTCCTCAATGGGTATTGGATTAGCCTTTGACCCTTTTGATACCGAACAAAAGTGGACTGACCGACCTACGTGGCAAAAGTCAGTTTTGATTATTCACTTGGCATGTGCCGCGGCAATGTTTGGATTGGGTGTTGGCTTAAATGACAAGTAGACCTTTAGCAACCGTGCTTAAAGTTTTTTTCTTCAGTTTCCTACTAGTCACAACTCAATAATCGCATTAGCGCTTCGCGCCCTTTATTAAACCACATTCAAGGCCATGTACATCTCCATCACCGGGCTAAGCCCCAAAGGGTTCCTCGGAACCATTCGTTTTTGGACGCTTGCGATTCCGTCATTTCGCCAGGCCCAGCAGGCCTCAGGCAACTTATTTTGCGAGGTGCGGCGCATCCAGCGCTATCAGTGTACCCTCACGGCCTGGTCGAGTCGTGAAGACATGCTGGGCTACCTCCGCAGCGAAACCCACCTCAAAGCCATGAAGGCATTTCCAAAAATTGCCACCGGTAAATCCCACGGATACGAAGCAGAATCCATTCCGTCGTGGGACGAGGCCTTTGAAACACTTCTTCAAAAGGGCCGCGACCACTAGTAGATCAATGCACCACTGGGCAAAGGGCTGGTAGTCCTAAGAAAGTACCTACCTTAGTCGATTCAGGGCGTTAACGTCCTTTTTTTAACTGCGCAGCACTCCACGAACGAAACCTGCGCTCAATTTTATCGGATGCGCAAGCTCTACACTTCCCTATTTGCCGTTGCCGTCACGGGCGCAATGGCCCAATCCCTTCCCTTTGACTTTGAGTCCGCCACAGCAGGAATGCAGGGGTACGACGGGGCAACCTTTACCATCGTTCCCAACCCAAGTTTGGTGGGCAACAGCAGCAGCAATGTGGCTAAAATTGTAAAAGTCAATGTAAACAACCAATGGGCGGGCGGCAGAATCGCCGGAGTTACCTCCCTGAACTTCACCAGCGCAGAATCCAGCATTCTATCAATGGATGTTTACACCTCCCAGCCCGTAGGTACCGTGATCAAGGTGAAGCTCGAGGCGCCCTACACCAGCGAAGTCGACGCAATAACCACGGTTTCGGGCGCCTGGCAAACGCTGCTCTTTGACTTTGGAATTCCTGCACCTAGCGGCAGTGCTAACCTTATTATTATGCCCCAACCCTTTACCAACGGGGGCGGAAATACGTTTTATTTTGACAACATTGAGCAAATTGCCGGTTCCATCGCCACTCCGCTGCCCGGGCTTCCCATTACCTTCGAATCCGGCACCAACACAGACCACTTCTTTAGCTTTGAGAGCGCGCAGCTCACGGTGGTTCCCAACCCCTACGTGACTCCGGCGAATACCAGTGCAACGGTCGCAAAAATCGTTCGCCACCTGGGCGCCCCCTTTGGCGGAAGCAAAATAACCTTCACCAGCCCCATAAACTTCGCGACCCACACCGTGCTCACGATGAAGGTCTGGACCTCGGCACCCATCGGCACCAACGTAACCCTCAAAACCGAGAAGCCTTTTTGGGGAGTTGAACGCAGCGTGCAAACGACCAAAACCTCAGAATGGGAAACCCTTTCTTTTGACTTTGCCGGGTCATTAAGCGACATGCCCACCCTGGTTTTCTTGTTTGACTTTGTGGCAGGTAGCAGCAACGTCGGCAATGGATCGGCAAATTCCACCTTCTACTTTGACGACGTCAAGTATGCCAACGTAGCCCTCGGCACAGCGCAAATCGAGCCTTTAAACGGCTTTAGGCTCTTCCCTAATCCTACCGTGGACCAGTGGACCATTAGCAACTCAAGCCAATCGGACTTTAACGTTTGCCTTTATGACCTTCAGGGCAAGCAACTGCGAGCTGCCCAAGGCACAGGTCTTTCTACCCTGACGATCAATGCTTCGGACCTTCCCGCAGGCGTCTATGCCCTGAGAATTACTTCGGGCGACCAAAGCCAAATGCAACGGCTAGTTAAAAACTAATCCACGCGCTGAGGGTCGTCCAAGGGCTTCAATTTAATTACTAAACGAAGGCTCAGGTACTTCGTAATTGCGTCGATCAGCCCTGTGGGCGAATACTTTGGGATTAGTCTACCACTAGCGACCCCGCCCATGCTCGGTCGTCGGCTACTGCGCGCCACAGTAGCAATCCTCGAGCTGAAGCCGGAACAGAAACGCGTCCGCCCTCTAGTACCGGTGTCGCTCCGAGGTTCTTACCTGCGCTCGAAAACCACTCTACGAGCAGCCCTTGGGGTAGGGCCGGCAAACTTTGCACCACGCTCCCTGCCTTGGCAGGATTGGGCGCCAATACTACGGGCGTAGGGGCTCGATTCTCCGAAATCGAAAGGTTGCGAACCAACTCTATACTGTCGAGGTAGAGCGCTTGGCCATAGTGCCCAATGCTGCGAAAGCCGACATAAAGCGTTGGATTAAATTGAAAGGCCGTCTGAAGTTCTGGGGTCAAAAAGGACAAGGTATCCTGCTTCCATTGCGAGGCGCTCCCTGGCACAAACAAGCTGCTCGTTAAAATTGGGGCTGTTTGGAGTCGAGTTCCTCCCAGAGTATCAACCCAAACAGGTGCGGTCAAGTCACAGTTTGGGCTCACCACCACAAGGAGGGTGTCGGAATACGGCGGGCCATAGGGAGCATAGGCGTACTGATAGAGCAGTGATTCGGGCGACGTGGCGCGCTCCACCTTAAGCACGAGGTCGCTCGCCGCACCCTGGGCGTCAATGTAATAGTTGTCTACCATTGCGGCATAATTTCCTGGCGTCCATTCCGAGCGACGCCACTCGATGCCCCCTGCCTCAATTTGGGTCCAAATGAAGGCGTCCGGAAAAATACTTCCATCAAAATCTGCCAAGACAAGGGACCCCGTTGGCGCTGATACCGTGAACGACACCGAGGCGGAATCCACGGATCCTTGGTGGCTCACGCGGAGCCAGGCCTGATAGGTGCCCACCTGCGGATAGGCTACCGCAGGATTTGCCATCGTTGAAGTAGCCGGAAATCCGCCAGGAAAGCGCCATAAATAAGCGGTTCCGGACCTTGGCGCGATGCTTCGACTCGCAAAACGAACCGAGTCGTCCGCACATCCACCCCGCCAAATAGTTCGGCTCTCGACCATGGGCTGTGCCATGATCTGCACCAAGGGGGTGGGTAGGTCGCATTCCCACATACCGCGGCCGTAGGTCGCAATTCGAATTTTGGAAAGACCATGGTGAACCGCAAGATCCCGAGTTTGTACCGGGTGGGGCAGCCCTTGACCGGCAATACTCCACGTTGCGCTAGTATCAAATCGAACAAAAACCTCTTTATCTCCGCCAATTACCCAGCCCGGGCTGCTGCCTTGAATGCGAACTATTGCGCGGATTTCTTGCCCGTTAACTGCAGGTGTAGTCCAGTTAGCCCATTGCTGACCTCCGTTGAACGATCTAAACACCTTAGCCCCATCGGGTGCTTCTGGAAACACCGCCACAAGGTGCATCGCTTGCTCCGGAACAAGGGCAAGGACCATACGGCTTCCTGTGCCGGGCGGCAAAGCAACTTGGACCCAGGTTGCGCCGCTGTCAATACTTCGGTGAAGTAGCGCCGGGTTCCCGGACTCTCGTTGCACTACGTACAAAACTCCAGGCTGTTTGTATCCTTGCACCACTTGGCCCAACTTACGCAATGGATTCCATCCAAATGAATTGACGAGCTGGTAGCTCTGGCCTCCGTCCAACGAACGCATGAGTTTTTGATTCAATCCGATCAAAATTTCACTAGGCGATCGTGGATCAAAGACCATCGTGCTTGCCTCCGAGGGCCAATACGACTCATTCGGAAAAACCGTATAGCTGAAATACTGAGGCGGAGTGCTCGCGCTCGGTGTCGCCGGAAGCTGCGCTCCACCAATGTCGGAACTGTACACTCGGCCGTCTGTCATAGGATCAGCATACCCCGAAGCGGGCTCTCCGCCGCCGAGCTGCATAAACATTCCCGTTGGGTAGGCCTCGCGTCGAGCAAGGACTCCGTTGTGGTAGGCGCCAGCAACCAAGACGTCTTCATTCCAACCCTGTCCTAAGGCCCAAAATTCTGTGGCTTGAATTCCCTGCATGCGCAAGTCGGGTTGGGTCTGCACAAAGTCGGTACTTCGGTAAATTCCACCGTCCGTAGAAATCCAGGTAATCATGGCCCCCGAAGGATCCAAAAACTGCCTAATGTCTTGCATATCAACGTGCATTCTAACGCTGTCTGCAGCATAGCCCGCCATCGCCACGGCCGTTGCCCCAGCATCGGTAGACTTCCATAAGCTAAGTCCTCCTATTAGTAATTCATCGGGATTAGTGGGGTGTACTGCCAAAAAGCAGTTATAAAAACCTTGGTGATACGTCCAGCCGGGGGCACCAATGGCAGTATTGGGCGCAGTAGCGCTGTATGGCGCGCCTACGACTCCGCGTGGGTTGGTCCAAGTTGCACCCCTATCTGAAGAACGAAAAATACCTATGAAGCCATTGTCTCCTGGCTTAGAATCGCCAATTAGGTAGGCATAAACGCGATTGCTGTCTGTTGGGGTTACGGCAATTCGACCTCCGAAATCAACGCGATTCGGGTTGCTGCTTTGATACCAACCGCTAGCCATCAAAGTGAAGTTTAGCCCATGATTTTGAGATCTATAAAAAACAGCATTTTCTTGGCCCGACCCTGACAGCGCATAAACGGTGCGGCCTGAGATTCCACCAGGCATAAACTTAACGTCATAGGTTGCCTGAGGCAAGACTGTGGTCCAAGTAGTTCCTCGGTCTGCGCTTCGCAGGAGTCCAGATTGAGTTGCGGCATAGACCAAATTGGTGTCGTGCGCGGCCACCAATAATTCGTTTGGACTCAAATTGCTGCCTTGCCGAACAATCACCCAGGTTTGACCGCCATCCACGGACCGGTAAATGGCCTCGTACGTGGCTGCAAACAGTGCCTGACTGTTCAAAGGATTACCCGCTAATGCTTGAATTCCGCCCGCAAAGGGCACATTAAGTGCAGTAAGAGTCCAGCTTAGTCCTTGATTGTCTGACCGGTAGACCTGCCCGGGCTCGGTGCCAGCGTAGAGCGCGCTACCGCCGGCCATAGCAATGGTGTAGATATTGGCATGCTCTCCCGACGGTGCATTGAGGCCGTCTCGCACATAGGTTGGTCCGATTGGGGTCCAGGTTCCGAGGCCTTCGGTTAGCTGGCTTTGGCCTGTTGCTTGAGTGGGCTTTGCAAGACTAGCCCAGACTAAATTATGCCGCCCCCAGGCCCTTACATACCGGTCCGCATAGGTCTTAGGCGAATTGGGATTCTGGCGACGAAACTCTTCATAGGCTTGCTGCACTTCGGCGACTTCAGTCCGAGATGTCACTGTCCATGGCTGCCCCCAAAGTTGCTGCTCCCAAGCGGGCTGGTCGCTTGCTGGCCTTAAAGCCTTCCATATCTGTGCGCTCCCTACCAACGATGAAGCCGTGAAAATGCTCAATAAAAAGGCGCGAAATGGAACCATAGGACCGAAGATACGCTTTGCCTTAAATCTTTGACTCAGAACCGAGCCGCCACCGCAAGCACCGCGTTGCGCCCTGGTCCAGAAATTCCCGAGCTGTAGGGTCGGTAGCGTTGGTCCGAAATATTCTCGAGACCGAAATTCACGGTAATTCCGCGCTTGAACTCCATGCTCGCACGGGCATTCACGGTGTACCAGGCCGGAGCATGAGGCCTGCCTTGGGCATCAAGCGCATAAATCTCTGTTTTTGCCCGTTCTTCCCAGGCGAGCTGGTCGCCGTGCAGGGCTCCCTGAAATTGGGAGTAAACGTCCGCGCGAAAGCGAGCCAGGCGGTAGGTGAGCCCAGCCCAGCCGAAGGCAGGAGGAGCGTGGCGAGAGGGGCTAATCTGCCCGTTGTCAAGGCCCTCGACGCCCTTTTGAATGTTGTACGACACCTTGCTGGACCAAGCGCGCGACAGCTTTGCCTCTAGCCCAAAGTAGAGGCCCAGCACGCGGGCAAAAGAAGCATTTTGAAGTGCCTCCATTTGATTCCATTCGCCGCCGTAGAGTACGCTGTCGGTTCCGTTCACTGCAAAGGGTCTGCGCACAAGGGCGCCGCGGAGCAGCGTGGCATAGCCAGCCAGGTCGAGCTTGAGCCATGTTCCAAATAGCCTTGCCGCATCAAAATCTGCACTGAAGCCATACTCCGGCTTGAGGTTGGGGTTGGGCACCACCACCATAGAGGGAGAGGTGTCAAAAAATTTGCCTAGGTCGTCGACGTTGGGGGCCCGAAATGCGGTACCAAGGTTTGATTTAATCACCCAATTGGCCGAGGGTCGGTAGGTAAATCCTATGCTGTTGGTCAAAGCCCGCGCACGAAGCCGTACCTGATGCGCCAGCAAAGGCACAAAGCTCAGGTTGTTGCTAAAGTCCGCGTCAAGGCCCACTGCGCTCAAGCGAATTCCGCTAGTGATTGTGGTTTTAGGACTTGGCGACCAGGCCTCTGTGGCATAGATTCCGGCAGAAAACCATGTGGCTTGAGGGTAGCGCGAATTAATTGCGGTCTGCACTTGATTCGCTAAATTCACCATGATTCCCTGCGAAAGCACGTCATTCCAAACGCCTTCAAGTCCATAGAACAGCTTGTGCTTCGCGTTCCATTCTTTAGAAAAATCCCAATTGAGCGAGTAGGCCGCCACGCGCTCGGTTTGGGTGCTGCGGTCGGTCGAGTTGAGGTCGCGAGAAATGCGCGACTCCTCAAACCGCTGGGCCGCTAGTCGAAGGGTCCATGCGTCCATCGCAGCCTTGTTCACCTCGTGCTGCACCGCAAGGTTGTGCATCTGCCATCGCTGCGGACCATAATTCCACTCCGCGTAGCGAGGTAGTCCGTTGCGCATGCGGTTGTGGCGGTCGTAGCGTCCGAAGTTTGAAGTCTGGGAATGATGGAATCCGTACTGAAGTTCCCAGCCCTTTTTGGGCGCATAAACCAGCTTTTGCATGGCATTGACTTGCTGGTAGCCCGACGGAATCTGCAGCAAGGAGTCGGTTTGCAGCCGAACCGAATCTCCGGCGGGACCGACTTCAACATAGCTCGCCTTGATGTAGTCCCTTGGGCCGCGTCTACCCTGGCGCAGGTGGTCAAAATCCCAGCGACTAAAACTGGTTATTGCGGCCCACTTGGCGCCTCCGTAGTGCAGATCAAAATGCCCGGTTTGCTCTTTATTGGCTGCGGAATACCGTCCCTGTACCGTCCCCCTAACCCCTTTGATGCCAACCTTGGGCCTGAGGGTCGTGAAACTCATGACTCCGCCAATGGCATCGCTGCCGTACATCACGCTTGCGGGTCCAAAGACCACCTCAGTGCGCTCCATGGTAAAGGGGTCAAGATTGATGACGCTTTGCACGTTGCCGGCCCTAAAAATGGCCGTGTTCATGCGCACTCCGTCGACCGAATAAATTAGGCGATTGGTTGCAAACCCTCGAATCATTGGGCTTCCGCCGCCCTGCTGGCTTTTTTGTATAAAAACCTTGCCCGACAAGGCCAAGGCGTCTGCCGCCGTTGGGGGTTGAAACTGTGCGATCTGCTTGGGCAGGACCACCGCTACCTGCGAGGGAATGTGCTCAGCGGTCTGCTTCCAGCGCGCGGCAGAAATCACCACTTCGCGCAGGTCGAGGGTGTCTGAAGCTGAGCTTGGCGTCTGCGCAATTGCCCATTGCGGAGCCGCAAGTACCGCAACCGCCATGAAGTTTCTGTTGATCCGATTTATCCTCGTCATTTTTAGTGCGAATCCACCTGCAATAATAGTGCTATGTTGCATTTTAAGGACTAGATTGCCTTCAAAAACCCCATGTTCCCAGACGTTCCCTACTCGGTAAAACCCGACCTGACGCGGTCTTTGGCCCCCCTTGTCGCCGGCGACTGCCCGCCTGAATTCAGGGCTGCCAAGCAGCGGGAGCTTCAGGGGCCTTTGCGGGCCGACCTGATCGGCGAACTCGGCATAGCTTCTGTGGGGCTGGAGCTCCTGGCAGAGCGGCTGGGCATGCCGGGCGCCACCCTAGAAGATTTAGCGCTGAACTACGCCGAAGACCTCGCCCTTCTTCACAACGGAATCATAGTAGCCATTGCCTTTGCCTTCCCAAGCGGATTCAAGCCCTGCGAAAAACTGGGATTGGACTTTGCCGCGGTGCACGCCCCCGTGGCCGACGCAGAAGCCCTCCTCGCTGCAAGCGCGGGAATTACGGCCGCCATGAAGCGGCCCGCTGCCAATTTTGAGCGCGGCGTATGGACCTTAACCAGCCTCGGAACCTTGAGCCAGCATCCGTCCTACCCGAGGCCCAAGGCGAGGCAAGAGTCCGACCTATGGTTCCGCAGTGAATTCCAAGTGCTTCAGTCCCTGGGGGGCGACTGGACCGCCTTCAGCGTTCGCGTGCGTATGGAACCATGGCCGAGCATTGCTGGCCCAGAACGCGAACGAATAAAATCAAGCCTAGCCAGCATGAGTGCTGCAAGCCGAAGCTATAAAAACCTCCATGAAATTGCCGCTCGTCTGGGCGTTTAGCGCATCAAATGCAGGGCTCCGGTGAGCACTATCGGCAGCGCAACGTTGCGGTTCTTGGCCTTGGCAACCACGTAGTAAACCCCGTCGGCGGCCGGCCTCCCGTTCCAAGTGCCGTCCCAAAACTCCTCTGGCTTGGTGCCTGAAGCCACCAAGGCACCAAAGCGGTTGCGCACCTCCCACTCGGCCCAATCTACCGCTAAGTAATTGGGGGCCCAGGTATCGTTGCGTCCGTCGGCGTTGGGCGTGAACACGTTGGGCAGTTCCATGCCCGGACTGCCCAGTACCGTGAAGCAAAGCGTGTCGGCGCAGCCTTGGCTCGTCTGAATACCCACGCAGATTTCGTACTGAATTTGCGGAGTTCCGTAGGTATGGCTAAAAATGAGTTGGGGCGGACCGCTGCCGCCAAATCCGCGCAAATCGCGCTGGCCGTCGCCCCAATCCACCCACATGGACGTTCCGGGAGCCAAGGTCCAAGGAACAATGGCGGAGTCCAAGCCAACGGTAACCGACAGGGCCGGATCTCCAAAGGGCAGCAGCAGCTGCGTATCGCGCCCAAAAACTCCGCCCGCCGACGCCCAGTACGCATCTACCACAGGA
>Ga0164293_10002961_pt1 | contig 14424 bp, 16 predicted proteins | sample GEODES118metaG_FD_111487 | JGI IMG/M metagenome (GOLD analysis project Ga0164293, IMG submission 111487) | Eutrophic lake water microbial communities from Lake Mendota, Wisconsin, USA - GEODES118 metaG | ecosystem: Environmental > Aquatic > Freshwater > Lake | place: USA: Lake Mendota...
TAAAATACTATATGCATTGGATATTTCTTTGAATTTATTAGCACTTTCGGCATCCCCATTATTCTTATCAGGATGGTATTGCATAGCCTTCTTTTTATAAGCACTCTTAATTTCATCATCAGAAGCATTTTTATTAATTTCTAAAATATTATATAATTTATAATTATCTCCCATATCTTTTATAAAAATAAGTATCAAATGTTTATATATATAATAATAAATAAAAAAATATATAATATAAAATTATATCATGATTATTACGGCTCTCGCGAATCTAACGAATCCAACTAATCTCCTAATTACAAATATATCTCATCATAATATTCATCGTATATAGTTCTTGGTTCAATAGTTTAAATGCATAGGGCATTCGCACTTGAGCTATATCAGTATTATTATTGCAATATTTACAGCTGTAAATATTTTTGTCTGTATTCACATTTGCGTGCATCCCGCACTTTTTGCATACAAATATACGATAATTGTCTGATACATGCAACATCCTTTCTGCGAGGAAATTCGATGTTCCATGGGCGATGAAACAATCTCGTTCCATCTCTCCCAAACGAAGACCGCCAGAACGCGCCCTTCCTTCACTCGGTTGTCTGGTGAGCATAACAATAGGACCATTGGAACCGCGAGAATTTCCAGTCCAAACCGATTTGCCATTCCTTCTTACCATAAATATCTCAGTTGATACATTTAGGCAATATACAGAACCTTCATAATAGTATATATTTTCAGAACAGTTCTTATCATTCTGATTATTAATTTTGGGAGAATTTTTGTGTTTAATAATAGTAACCTTCCAATATCTTTTGTATCTTGATTTAATACCGCTCCATCCTGCATGAATCAAGAGTTTCATCATATCATCCGCCAAATTTTCATTTAGAGTACAATACATATTTTCAAAATTATGCGTGATATCATCGTTCTTAACAGATACCATCGCTTTGATAAGAAGTCTGCATTGTTTCGCACTTAACTCCCAGACCCAATCAGGCATATTATATTTATCCATGCTATTAATATAATTTACAATACCTGCATTATCATAATTGCTTCCATAGCCATTCATCAAGTTTTCGTTTTCTTCTCTATAAATACCGTTATTCGCAATCCATCTTCCAAAGAAGGATAGCCATGCTTCCATGTTAACAGGGTTTGATTCTGATATACTGAGCTGATAATCTGGTGTATCCCAAATAGAATCCTTTTTATAAGTAACCTCTCGGCCCTTAATTTTACTTGCTTCCACAAGCTTATATTTGCTCTTCTGTTCATTCCCTTCTTTTACATACATTCGGTGTTCAATTGTTACATCCAAATCAACCATATTATTCGAAATATTATACATATATCCCTTGTAGTCTGGATACTTATAGATCTCAATGGGATTCTCATAAATCAATTTATCATCCTTCAAAATAGCGATCTTATCACTCTTTTTAACTTCGCTGATTTTTTTCCAACCACCGCTCGTTAGAACATCGTGATCGTCGGTTAAACAATGGACCTTGTCTGTTACCATGTGCTTCAGACGCTGATAATATGTTGGTCCGATAAATATCTCAGTATGGATTTGCTCACCGGTTCTTCCATTATACATGATTTCGTTACCATATCTTTCCATACCAGACTGTTCGAGTACTTTTGCAATGTCTTCTACAGAACAATCATTGTATGGCGTTGAATCTCCAAATGCTCCAATATGGCATCCTGCTTTTCCCATAATACACTCCATTAATTGTGCGATAGTCATTCGTGACGGGATAGCATGAGGATTCATGATAATATCTGGTACAATTCCGTCCTTAGTATAAGGCATATCTTGATGTCTATAAGTCATCCCAATAGTACCTTTCTGTGCACTACAACTGGCGCATTTATCTCCAATTTCGGGCTTCCTGTTTTTACGAATACGTACCTTGCCGAACCTATAGCCATCGCTATTTACTCCACTGTAATTCATATCAATATATCCGTCATCATTTGCTTTCATCGTTAAACTACTATCTTGATAGGAAATTTCTCCATTGATTTTCTTAGGCATTACTTTACCAATAATAACATCATTTCCTGTTACATAAGTATTCTTGGGTACAAATCCCGATTCATCCAACTTATCATAGCAATATGGTTTCTTGTCGGTTTTATCAGAGGGGTTCGTAAAAATCTCTTCTTCGCCGGTACTATGGTTTTTATTACATACATCTCTGTGTGCTTTATAGTAAGTGCTCGTAAACAATCCTCGATCCAATGCTGACTGATTAATCATAATACTGTCCTCTTGATTAAATCCCGTATGCGTCATAATAGCTACGATAGCATTTACACCCGAAGGTAGCTTGTGAGCCATTGTATATTTTGATAATTTAGTGCATACAAGAGATTTTTGAGGATAATTCAAAATATTACCCATAGTATCAATGCGTTTATTAAAATTGCTCGCATAAATACCCAATGCCTGCTTACCCATAGCGCATTGATAACAATTTCTCGGAGATTGATTGTGATCACTGAATGGAATATTGACTCCGAGAATACCATTCATTAAACTCGGATGAATCTCGCAATGCGTATAACAAGGAGGCATTGCAGTTCCTTTCATGCCTTCTTCTAAATCCGAAGGAAATGTAGCAATCATCGCGTTATTAATTTCGTCACAATCCATATATTCAATAAATCCTTCTTCATCAAGATAACTTTCTGGGTCGTCTGTGCTATTCGAGGCTTCATTTGGAGAAATGAAGTAATCAAATCGTCTATCTTTAATATAATCTTCCCATTTAATATTCTTTCTCTTCAAAATTCTATCAATTCTCAATTCGCTTTTATTCAATTCTTTGTTGTAATCTACGATATAAAGCGGTCTATACATACGGCCCGCTTCGGTACTAATAATAATATTAGATTTTTGAATATTCCACACAATAGAGGTCATCGGATGAATAATACTTGACCTTTTGCAATGCTTTAGTTTATTAAAGAGTTCGAGGGGATTGTTATGGTAGCCGATGATATCACCATTAACAATTACATAAATATTGTTGCAGTTCCCCATATTTTTAAGAAATGAAATAGCAGACTTATCAGTATTTTTGTTTCCTGAAGTGTATGAATCGTCGTATACAAATACTCCAAAATCACTAAGAATATTTCTAATATGATAGCTATTCATAGAGATCGAGATATTTGTGCTAAGAGCCATATTTTTAACGAGACCTACCGAGCTGCCTTCGGGTGTTTCTGCAGGACAAATCATACCAATCTGAGAATTGTCGAGTTTTCTCGGTTGCACAAGTTTACCATTCTTTTCCATTGCAGTATTAATACGGCGCAAATGAGACAATGTGCTTGCATAAGACATTCTATTAAGAACTTGAGATACGCCCTGTTTAATATTTTGAAAACTTCCGATACTTTTGATACCCCAATTGCCTGTAGAGAACGAATATTTAATCCACGATTCCAACAATGATTGCTTGAAAAACCTATGAATGCTAATGTCGGAAATGATATTACATAGCGGAGTATTCGAATTTCCTCTCCACATACTTAGTTCTTTCTCAATAGCGACCTTTAGCTCTTTCGTTAACTTTCCATAGCATTGGCGAAATAGATTGCTCATTAAAACACCGGGGCTATCTACGCGTTTATTAATATACGAATCGCGATTATCATATGTGTCGTAACCAAGATATATGCGGATCATTTTGCGAATAATATATCCGATATACAAAGCCTTGCGTCTATAACTTTTTCCCACATGAGGGAGGAAATCGTTAGTTAGATTATTGTGCAGCAATGCTTTATTTACCGAATGTTCGTTATTCTTATTTGAACCGTTCATGATTTTGATTAGGACATTCTCGGCCTGTTCTTGCGTCTTAATATCACAAGCATCTTCACAACAAGCCATCAATTCTGCGATGATCCTCTTATTCTCTTCTACATCAGTATCATATACGATATGGTGAATGATCTCTTTGTCGCTAATGATACCCAGAGCACGGAACAATACAAATACTGGGACTTCGGATCTTAGAAAAGACGTATTGATACGAATAATACGACCCATATGATTTAACTTTCCGCTCATATTAAGACACGTGGTTTTCGGAGGAAGATATGTAGAGTTACACACAGACCTAATCTCTGCATACAACCCTTCGCTATTATTGTTAGGATGAAATACCAATGTCTTATTCTCGTTTATTCTATCTTGAGAAATAAGCACCTTTTCATTACCATTAATAATAAAGTATCCTCCGAAATCATAGATACATTCGCTATTGTTTTCTTCGCAAATTCCTTGCATTTGATTCAAGACACATAGCTTAGATCTAACCATAATAGGAATTTTACCAATATAAATCCCATTAACGTTCTTGTCGAACTTTTCAATCATACCATTTTTATTTGTGTATTCCGTTACAATATGGACGTTCACATAGATACTGCTTGAATACGACATATTATTCATTCGGGCAATATATGGCGTCATTATATTATGTGTTCCATCAGCCATTTGATAACTCGGCTTAGTAATTGTTGGATTAAGAATATTGATAGAAATTCTATAATTATTATCATTGATAGATAATTCACTCTTAGGATTCGTGACTTTTACCTTAATCGGATTGAAGCCAGTAATAATTTGTCCCAAGGTATTATCGACGAATTTATTATAGCTATCAATTTGATGTTTCACAAGGGGGTTTGACGATTCTTGAGAACCTCCTTCTGAAAAGTAAATATCCATGATATCCCAACAATTAGCTGATGAAAACATTATATAAATGCGATTTAGTTAATTATAACTTATAATTCTTAAATATCAATTTTTAATATTTTACAATAAAAAATTGATTTTGTTATAATATTATATAGAAAGCCTGATGTATAATATAATAGCTATTTGTGGAGCAAAAAGAAGCGGCAAGGATGTTCTTGCTAAATGTTTAATTAATAAATATAACTATGAAAAATTATCTTTTGCCGAACCATTAAAAAAAGCTGTTAAGGAATTATTTAATTTCAATGATATACAAGTAGGTATCGATGAAGAAAATGGAAATGGCGAAGAGAAGGATATTATAGACGATAGATGGGGAATAACACCGAGAAAAGCTCTCCAATATTTTGGAACAGAAATAATGCAATATAAGATGAATGAGCTCATCCCAAATATTAATAGGGAGTTTTTTGCGAATATATTGCTATCTAAAATTGTTGAAAATAAGAATTATGTAATTAGTGATATGAGATTTTTACATGAATATGAAAAAATAAAGGGGTTGAATATTCTTATTATTAAAGTTATCAGACCATCTCTGATAAAAAAAAGAGATGAGCATATATCCGAAAATGAGTATGAACAAATCCCTTGCAATATCGAAGTATTGAACGAAGGAAGTATAGAAGACTTCATTAACAACTTCGAATCATTAAATAAAAAGCATAAAATAACGGAATAAAAAGCTAATAATGTAATTAGATTAGATAAATGAATTATTATATATTTTTTGCATTTATTATTGCATTTTTATGGGGTATTTCTCCAGTATTATTCAAATTTATTCTTGAGAAAAATATACCATGGTATATAATAATTTTTGTTCAAGCATCTGTATATTTATTATCGAGTGCTATATTTATTATTATTTATAAATACAATGATATTTACAAAGATTTACAACAAAATATAAATTATATACCAAGTTTGATACTAATTTCATTCTTGTCTGTATATATTGCTAACGTGTTGTATATTTTTGCTTTAGAAAAAAAAGCCAATGTAAATATAATGTCTCTGATTGTATCATTGGCTCCAGCAATTACATTGATATCTTCTTATTTAATTTTACAAGAACAGTTACCTACAAAAATACTTATTGGGTTTTTGATAATATTTATTGGTTTACTATGTGTATTTACATGAGTTTCGAATAATTTTTAAGGCAATTGTCTATAGATGTTTTGATATCTGGGATATTTGGATATAGCTCGTATAATTTTTTTGAAGACAATTCGATATTTGATCTTTTTGATAGAAGTATCTTGTTCTGTTCTTCAATCGAAAAGTTCTTCCATTTGAAAGAAGAATCTACATATTCCTTGTAGAGCTCCAAGATTTCATTGTGTGTAATTACTCCCTTGTTACACATATTGAATGTCCCCGTCGTATTATTTCTAATCATATCTAAAATAACAGGGTACATATCTTCCAAAACAGTCATAGAGTTAGCTACAGAACATACATTTTCGTACTTTGTAATTTTTGTAATAAAATTACGGTCATGATCGTAATTTACTATAGGCATCCGGATTCGCAGATTTAATGTGTTCTCACTAAACATATGTTGCAATCTATCTGTATAACCTTTCACAATTGAATAAGACGAGCCATAGAAATTTGGAGACTTTTCTTCGTCTATATCTTCGCTTTTACTATCTTCTTTATATTCAAAGATACACCCTGTTCCCATGTATGTATAATGAATATTGTATTTTTTACACAATATAGATAGGACAATAGGAGCATATAAGTTATCGCGGATATTTTCAACCAATTTACCGGGCTGCTCGAGATAATCAATTGTATTATAATTTTCACCATGTGTCCTTCCAATGAATGAAATAATATGCGTTGGGTTATGCTCTTGAATCTCTTTTTCAACATCTTTTTCATTATCTGCACGCACCGAAGTTTCCATATACTCAACATTGTTTTTATTCAAATGTTCGCAAAACTGTTTTCCAATCCACCCTCTGCTACCAAAAAATAATATTTTCATGATTATATATTATATATCTAAATAACTTTATATACATATTATTTTTTTATATATATATAAAAATTGATTATTATGTACTCATTTTTAGGCTATAATTATGGAGTGTACAAAGTGCCTAAAAATTAAAGATTTTTGCGAGTATTCCTTTAAAAACATTGAAGAGAAAATATATTATTTGTATTGTGACGAATGTAGATATAAAACTTTAGAAGAACAGAAAAAATATAAGGAGAAGGCTTATGAAGAGTATAATATGAGAAAAATAAATAATATAATGAATTGCGAGTGCGGTATAAAATATGTGTGTTTTCGAGATTTTCACATGTATAGACACATTAATAGTAAAAAACACAAAAAAATTATAAAGGAAAAATATAATAATATGGCCTAAAAATAATTTCTGTATATAGTAGTAGTATAAAGTATTCAATGGCTGTAGGTGGTTCTACTTGCGGCGCTAAAATGGGTGGTAAATATGATGATGCGGCGAAAGCTCTCGGTGGTGCTAAAAAGGCTGCGAAAAAACGCGCGCCTTCTCCTTACAATAAATTTTACAAGGCTAAATACCCTGTAATGAAGGCCAAATTTCCTAATCTATCTGCGCCTCAAATAATGAAAAAGGTAGCTGCAGAATGGCAATTACAAAAAAAGTAAGCTATATATAGAAAGACATATATGGTTAAAAAATATAAAATACCCTATGAAAATGGATATACAATATATAGTATTTCTAATTGCAAATATTGCACTATGATAAATGAGAAAATTAAATCTGTTAATCCTCCTATTAACTGCGATAATTACTTAAAGACAGCAAGAGACCGAGATAATTTTTATAATTTTATCGAAAAATATACCAAGAAGCCGTATAAATACTTCCCTATGGTATTCAAAAATGGCATCTTCATAGGAGGCTACAAAGAGTGGTTAGAAAGCAAATAGTGGCTTAGAGTAAATCGCTTACGAAATCATAATCGAGATAATCTGGAATCAAATTTTCTTCGTGGGCTCCGTAGGATCCGTAGGCTCCGAAGGCTCCTTCAATCTCACAGATCCTCGATGTAGAACGAGAATCATACATCAACATTTTTACATTATTTTTTTTAAATTTTTTATTGTAATCAAAATCGCCAATTACAACAATATCATAAACGGGTGCCATGACTAAAGTACTTACCTATAGACTCTTAAGTATTTGTATATAGATCAGAATTAGCCAGAGAAGTAACAGAAGTAACGGAAGTAACGGAAGTAACGGAAGTAACTGGAGTAACAATGAAAGCAGTTGAAGCAGTTTGAGCGACTGTAGCGGCTGTAGCGACTGTAGAGTTAGAACAAGTGTAACAATAATTTAAGAAAGAAAATTGATCAATTTTTAGAAAATGAAAAAAAAATAAGAACATATTTTTCCTATTATCCAAAGACAGATTCTCCATTATAATAGATATATAAAAAGCCGTCTCCGTGTTTCATTTCATTATATATGCTATGTACAGTTGCAGATGTAGAAGGTAATATATTATTTATAAATATAAATATTGCTTTATCTGGAGATAATTTTATGCGCTGTCTTATAATAGATATGAATTGGCCTATTGTTACATCAGAAGGTACGAGATATTTTTTTTTATCAATATCATTTAAATTACAACCTTTGGCTTTTTGTACTATAACAGGGACTCTATCTGGATATTTCTCTCTTATTCTCTTGCTTTCATTACATTTTTTTTCAAATTCTGTACTCATATAATCTATAAGTATATTATAAAAATAAAAAATTAATATTTTACTTTATTTGTATTTTCAAACCATCTTCTAAAAATTTCTTTAGCAATTGTATTATCACATGGAATAATAGGTATCTTGCGATCTTCATTGTTTTTCTTAATTTCTTCATATATATGTTCATCGTCAAAACCGATATTTGCAGCATCTTCACGAGTATTGGCGTAGTATATTTTATCCAATCTCGCCCAATAACACGCGGCTAAACACATAGGACATGGTTCACAACTCGTATATATAGTACAACCTTCTAAACTAAAGTTATCAATATTTGCACAAGCTCGTCTGATAGCAACTACTTCTGCATGTGCCGTTGGGTCATTCTTTACAGTTACTTCATTATGCCCTTCTCCAATAATTTTTCCCTCTTTATCTATAATCACTGCTCCAAACGGCCCTCCTGTACTAATCCCAGATAATTCAATTGCTCTATCCATAATTATATTATATATGCTATTATTTTTTATATGGGTTACTAATTTTCTTTTACTACCCAATTATCAATGCAATTTGTAAAGTCGGTTCTATTAGTAACCTCGTTATCACAAATAGGTTCATCTTTTATTATTGTGCCTCCGAAAATAATAGTAGGTTTTTCATTTGTTAAATTTATAAATCTTGCGATATCTGCGAACATAATTATATAAGTATATAAGTGTATTATTTTTATATATATTTTTATTATCAAAATGATATCTGCTGATATAATGGGTGGTTTAGGAAATCAATTATTTATAGTAATGACTTTAATTGCTTATTCAAAAAAATACAATAATCCTTTTGTTATAGAAAGGAAACCATACAGCCCAAGTTGTACTTTTAGAAATGTATATTGGAATAATCTCTTAAAAAGTTTAGAAAAGTTTTTAATAAATAGTCCCGCAGATTTTCCAATTTATCAAGAAAAATCGTACGAATATAAAGAATTGCCCGAAATTTCTCCTAATAATAATTTGAAATTGCGAGGATACTTTCAATCTTATAAATATTTTGATCTATACAAAAAAGAATTACTAAAAGATATAGATCTTGATACTTTGAAGGCCCATGTTAGAAATAAGGTATGTGATGTTAACCCCGAAGAGATGGTTTCTCTACATTTCCGTATAGGTGATATTATCAAAGTACATAATATCAATCACTGTATAATGCCTCTTGAATATTATATAAATGCTCTAAGATATATTAAGACTGATGAAAAGAATGTTAATATTCTCTATTTCTGCGAAGATGAAGATATTGATTTTGTAACGAAGACTTATGTTAATCCTCTTAAAAATATTTTCCCTGATATAACATTTGTACAAACTAAAGTTGTTTTGGAAGATTGGGAACAAATGCTTCTCATGAGCTTATGCAAGCATCACATTATAGCCAACAGTACATTTAGTTGGTGGGCTGCTTATTTTGCAGATGATAATGTTAATAAAATGATATGTTATCCAGATAAATGGTCGCACACTACAGCTATTACAGAGAATACAGTAGATCTATTTCCGGATCATTGGATCATGTGTTATACAACTGCAAATGAATATTTGTTAGAAAATGTTCACTATATTAATCTTGAAACATCGGAAGATAGGCGAGTACAAGTTGAGAAGGAGCTTCAAAAAATGAATTGGAAATATGAAAGATTTGATGCTATCAAAACAGCCGATGGTCGCGTAGGTTGTTGTATAAGTCATTTGAGAATTATAGAGAAGGCTAAAGAGAAGGGGCTTGATTATGTTGTTGTAGTAGAAGATGATATTCAGTTTACGCAACCTAAAAAATACAATCAGATGCTCGCTGAATTCAAAAATTTCACTAAATCTAATAATATGAAATACGATGTCTTGTTATTTGGAGCAAATATAGCCGATAAGAACAATGGAGTTACAAAAATAACTGACTTAATATATAAGGTAACTACGGGATTAACATCGACTGGATATATTGTAAATAAACATTACTATGATACACTAATAGATAATTATAAAGAATCTATTAATCTATTAATTAACTATAGTAACCTTGATATCGGATGTATAGATATAAATTGGCTAAAATTACAAAAAGCGGGCTATTGGTATATATTATTTCCTCGCACAATTAGCCAGCGGCCTGCTCTGAGTATAATACAGAATAATTACGTAGATTACACTCGTTTATTTATAGATTAATTAGTTGTAAATTAAAAACGAGTACATAATTTATTTTTCTCTCAACTTTTAAAAACTTTTTGAAATTTCTAAAATTTTTTCAATTATGTACTCATTTTTATTTCTATAAAAAATGATATAGAGTATACTTATAATATACAAATTATATTGCATATATGCTAAGCATATTGTTAGAAGATATTCGCAATTACGCATACATAAAACAAGAGTTACAGAATATACATAATGATGATATATCTATCTCAGTAAAGGAAGATATACTTTACTTTATCAATGATTATTGCCCATTTATCTATGGTATATCCAAAATTAGTTACAAAAGAGTTAGAAGAATCCTTGCCTTTTCTGTAAAGGAGAAAAAATATATATCTCTATTATCTTTGATAATAAATAACAATGATAATTGTAATAGCCAAATAAACAGATATATCGGATGTCTTACTATAGAAGAACGCAATATGCTAATGCAATATCTACATACTAAATATAAGACCTAAATTGCGTTACTTGCGTTACTTGCGTTACTCCCGTTACTTGCGTTACTCTATGCAAATAGAAATAGTGGTCTATAGGTTCTGAAGTCATAAGTTAATTCTTTGTACATCAAATAAATGCTGCAGAAATAGCGAATAAATGAGGTTGTGCTATTTTCTACTATTAGTCTATCCTCTATATTTGGAAGTATATTTAATGAAAAAACTGCTATAGGAACAACAATAGCCCAAATCTTCTTATTATCCCAATTGTATTTAATGCGAGCACTATATGCAAAGATATACAAATAGCATATTACAAAATCTGCAAATTGCGAATAAAATCCTCTTAATATCACGTGGTATAAATATAGAGGATATATCAGAGTAAATGCATAGACAATGTGATAATGCGTAGAGTTACATTTACCTTTTCTTACAAGAGTCATCATGAAAGGCGCTGATTGAATAGCATATAAAGGGGCGAAATTTAATGTAGCCGAAAGTTCTCCAGAGAATACGGCCATTATAGTTGCTCCAAATTGTTTTTTAGCATATTCGTATTTTATTTTTTGAATTTCAAAATCTCTTAAATGACTTGGGTAAGGCATGGCGTTTGTTGTTCTCTTCTCAGTATCTCCATATTTAGCAGTTATTATACTTGCAATTTTAATACACCCAGTAATGGCCATATATTTCAAAAATGCTTCAGAGAATAAAGCATATACTTTATAATTTCTAAATATAAATAATTGTGTAGGCCATAATTCGAGCAATGTTATTATTGTTAATAATGCGTGTCTACATGAAAAAAGAATAGAGTGCAATCTGAACTCTATCCATATCATAGGGCTTGTAAAGTTTCTTTTTTCCGGCAAAGGTATTGATAGAGATGCTATAGGTAGCAAAGCATGAATTAATACAGAAGAACAAGATACTATTTTTGATTCAAATGATGGAAATGATGTACCATAGATAACAGCATAATAAAATCGTAAAATAAAATTAATAACTGATAAGAGCCCTAATGTTTTATGTATGTGATATTTATCATGGTTAGTAAAAAGATACGCCATTCTCTTTGTATATTTTATTCATATATATTTATATATATTTCAGCACGGTTTAATATAGCCATCTAAGATGAATATTACTCATCTCTGGAGTATATTGAAAAGGAACGCTTTCTTGAATCTTCAAAGCCTCATTTTTCTTGAAGACGTTATTGTCGCTATTATAAAGCTCCTTCAAACATCTCCAATCGCGATGATCAAAATTGCAAGTATCCATAATATACTCTTTAATACTGTCGAAACCCTCGTTGTTTACCTTGTTATTCATTCTATAATCTTCAAATATACGATATAACGTACTCGAATAAAGCATGGGACAATTCTTATAACCTTCGGTCTTGATCCAACAGGTATTTCGGAAATCCGTAGATTGGCTACAGTTACATTTGCTATCGCACTTGCTATTACACATCGTTAATAATAAGAATTATTATAGTCACTATCAATTTTACATAAAAATGAGTAGTTTAGCGTATAATTGAAAAAATGAGAGAAACTAAAATTATTTAGATAAACTTTTACTAACATTCATCATTCTCATAATCTTCATCATTTTCATTAGGTTCTCCTTCTTTATACAGCGGCCCGTTTTAGGATTTCTCACCTTGCCTTCCGGACACTCTTTTACTTCAGGTCCCACGGGATTTATCATTTTCGTTAGGTTCTCCTTCTTTATACAGCGGCCCGTTTTAGGATTTCTCACTTTGCCTTCAGGACACTCTTTGACTACAGGTCCCGCTGGATTTATCATTTTCATCAAGTTCTCCTTCTTTATGCAGCGGCCTGTTTTAGGATTTATCACTTTGCCTTCAGAGCATTTTTTGTCCATTTTATTCAGTGATTTTTTTGGTAAATTATTTATTGAATCTATATTTTTACATTTATTTGTTAGAGGATTAAGAACTTTGCCCTTGGCGCATTTATTATTTTCCTTGCTCGACTTATTATCATTAATCATTGTCTCGTTAACATATATAATATTCCTCGGACCTTTATTAAATGAAAAGCATAACTCGTTTTTATTATTTGCAATAATTTCTCCTATACTTTTATCAGTATGCGTATCTAAAACACATTTCTTTTTATTTATACAGAACTCACTATTCTTATGAACATCCCAATCAAATTTCATTAGTTCGCAAGGAATATTTATATTATCAGATACTAATATACCATCATCGGGCAATTCATAAACTGCTATATTATTTTTAATATTGATATATACTATTTTTTTACGAATTACTTGAGCTACCCATAATCTCGCATTATCATAATCCTCTTTGGTAAAATTAGTTAAATTAGCAGTTTGCAAATGTATATCTATAGTACTGCGCGTCCATCCATTGTATACATATTTGTCCCCTTTGCATTTAATTCCAGATATCGAATGCCCTCCTATTCCTGTAACATTCCAATTTGATAATAAGACAGAATCTTGAACATATTTCATTTCCTTAATATTTACTTCGTCGTTTAGAGAAGCTATTTTATAAAAAGGAGAATTAGTAGGAACCTTATAATAATCGGGCAAGTTTTTGGTAATATTTGAAGTACAATTAACTATAATAACATCGGGATTTTCAAACTTCTCTAAAACCTTTTCTTTAGAAACAATCTTAATTTGTATATTTATTTTATAGTCTTTTCTAACAACGCTATTATCAACAAATGTGTTATTGTATTTAGAATAATACAATAAATCATCTTTTAAATCGAGAAATAATACCTTGACTCCTAATAATTTATAGATCTTCCTTATATATAAGTGCGACGAATAGCCTCCTTTGTTTATTTTGGGATTAAATGAGAACTTCTTCTTATTATATTTATACAGTTTTTCCAATATATACTCTGGTCTTATTTTATCAAAATATTCGTAATCTTTGTATATATTGCTTGAACGCAAGTACTTATTTTCTAAAATATACTTAAGAGTTTTGAAAAGTAATATTTTATTACTCCATGTTTTTGATTTTTTAAGAAGTAATTTACGGCTTCCATCGCTATATAAAACGCCCATAAGAATGCTCGTGAACCAGCAAGTAGGCCCATATTGTTTTAATGTAATTACATTATCGCAATTATGTTTCATGATATATCTAATATATACGCATAATATAATAGA
>Ga0164293_10002962_pt1 | contig 14424 bp, 9 predicted proteins | sample GEODES118metaG_FD_111487 | JGI IMG/M metagenome (GOLD analysis project Ga0164293, IMG submission 111487) | Eutrophic lake water microbial communities from Lake Mendota, Wisconsin, USA - GEODES118 metaG | ecosystem: Environmental > Aquatic > Freshwater > Lake | place: USA: Lake Mendota, Wisconsin...
ACGAGCGATACGCAGACCATGCGGTTTCGGTTGCACGCCGCGTGTACTTCTTAGTTACCGGAACTTTCGCTTAATTAAATAACCCGCACAACTCACCCCAAGCGGGGTGATGTCGCCTTGCCTCTTACCCGGACAGGCATCACCCTTTAACCATGAGCGCCAAAGAATTTCTCACCCCTTCTATTGATCGCTCGCGACTTGTACCACCTGCAATCCCAGCTACCTCAATTTCTCGAAAGCACCTTTTCCACCTGTTTGAAACAGACCTTCCGGGTGCCACTGTCGTCGCAGCCCCTGCAGGTTTTGGAAAGAGTTCCTTAGTGTCTCAATGGGCCCAATCTGTCGAGCGACCAACAGTGTGGTTTTCCATAAATCCCAAGGACTCTATGCAAAGTTTTTTTGCTCACGTGTTGGAATCAATTCGCATTGTCTTCCCGGGTTTTGCTTCTGACTTTGAACACGAACCTAGCCCAAACGCACTGCATAACATAAAAAAACTGACCACTGCGGTGAGTGAAATGAAGAGCGGGTTTAATTTTGTTCTTAACAACGGTGCTTCAGATAATCCAGAAGTTGCAGAATTTTCTCAAGCCCTAATTGATCATCTTCCAGACAATATCCACTTAGTCATAATTCGGCGAGTTACTCCCGCAACTTCGCTCGCAAGGTATGCGAGTCTTGGAAATCTTAGTCTGATTACAAGTCAAGATTTAAAGTTTTCACCCGAAGAAGTGTCTCGTATTGCCGATCTTAACGGCGCAGAAATTGACAATGATTATTCACGCAGATTGCTCAAGAAATGTGATGGTTGGCCAGCTGCGGTTCAGATGATTACTCGGGCAATTGCAAGAGGAAACCAAATTTCTAACTTTGAAATTGAATCTGGATCCAGTCCTCTCGCGGTTTTGGCCCTTGAAACAATTAACTCATTGAACGCAGAAAACAGGTCAAAAATTTCAAGATTGGTTTTACTTTCAGAATTTGATCTAGAAACTGCGGCAATAGTTCTTGGCGAAGATTTTTCTGAAGGCTATATCAATAAATTAGCCACAGACGGTTTGTTTATGAGCGTATCTTCAGGGCTAAATAGAATTTATCGATTCAATGACATTGTTTATGAAGTTTTGTCGACCCAAGAATTTGGGAACCCCGAAGATAATAGGAAAATTCACGAAAAACTTGCTACCCATTTTTGGGATAAAGGCGATTATGAAAAAGCTTTAGAACATATCTTCAAGTCAGACAATAAGGAAAAGTTTCAAGTTTATTTAGACACCAGTATTCGTCATATGGCTGTTATTGGTCGAGGTGACAAATTATTGAAATGGTCTGAATTCTCCGGTGATGCATCACCACGGGGTGAAGTGATGAAAAAGACGATCAAAGTGATTGGGCACCTGGTAAATCTAGAATTTGCAAGAGCTGAGGCTCTGGCTACCGAACTCGAAATTATTTCTGAGCAAAGCAAGGAACTTGTATTTCTAACCCAACTTACCTCTATGGCTTTTGCTCACATCTACTTTGCGCGGGGAGAGTTCACTCGCGCATTACAGATGATTGACAGAGCTTTGGTTACGGATTCTCCCTACGAATCAATAGAAAATACAGATCGCATTGCATTGCTTCGGCTTAAGGCTGGAATTCATTTTCTTTATGATCAACCAGATGAGGTTGAGGCATGCCTGACAAAAGCCCGATCTCTTCTTCAGTCTGGGAATGTAGTCAACGCTCCGTATTACATCACGTGCATGACATCGCTTTCGTTATGGTGTGAGGGTCGATTCTTTGAAGCGGCCGAGCAAGCCTCAATCGCAATCAATCAGGCAACCATTTCAGGCTATTCATCCATTAGTGCACCTCTTGATGCATACATGGTGTTGGCTCGCTGTCAGTTAGAACTCTCACAATTAGATAAAGCGATCGAAATTTCGACAATTCTTTTTGAAAAATCAACTGAATTAAACATTTGGCCATGGGCGCTCATGGCCGAGGGCACTCGTGCACGGATAAATATCACAAGAGGCCATATTCCACAGATGATGGAAATAGTTAAGCAGCAGCGAGAAGAGCTTGCAAAATTAAAGTCGGCGCACGAACTTGACTGGTTTGTTGACATGACAGAAGTATTTTTGCGTTTTGTTTTAGATGATTGGGATCGCGCCGAAGAACTCCTTCGCCGAATGCCTAAAATTGAGATGGTCCGACAAATTGACTTGAACGTTAGATTTCAAAATGACCCAAAGAAAATTCCTGCCTTGGTTGCAGCATTTCCCGAAGATACGCCACGAGAAAAAGTCAATAAGTTTCTTTACCAAGCAACCATCAATGTTGATAGTGAAAATATTGCTTTGGGATATCTCAATAAGGCACTCGAAGTAGGGGCCGAAGTCGGATACCACGAGTATTTTGTAAGGCAACATCGTCTGTATTCGATCATGGTGAAGGCAGCTGCTGCCCAACCCACAGTATTTAGAGAAAGCGTGGTTAATCTAATGACAGAAAGAATCCAAGCTATGAATTCAGACACGGGGCCTCTTGAAGAAAAATTAACTTCTAGAGAGTTGGAGATATTGAAGCATTTAACGACTGGTAGTCCATTAAGTGCGATTGCTAAGCAGCTTCATATTTCGCAAAACACGATGAAGACGCATCTGCGTAATGTCTATAGAAAATTAGGTGTAGATGGTCGTCACACCGCAGTGGATAAAGCAAGGAAACTTCTGCTGATCTGAGCAGCTTCGGCCGCACCCGAATTGTATGGACTAAGGTTTCAATCATGGGTCCGGCATTTAATCGCTTATGGGCTGGCAGTATTGTTTCTAATTTAGCTGATGGAGTTTTGATCGCTGCCGCACCACTTCTAGCGATTACGTTGACTGATAGCACCGTATTAATCTCGATAATTGGCGCGATGGTGATGTTGCCCTGGTTGCTCTTTGCAATCCCTATCGGTGCTCTAGTTGACCGAATTGACCGAAGATTTATTTTGGCTGGATCTAACGCAATTCGCAGTGCGGTTATAGGCGTTATGGCTCTAGGAATAGCAACAGGACACGTGAGCATTTATTGGCTGATTGCATCCGCCTTTGTAATCGGAGTATGCGAAGTTGCTACCGATACGACTGCACAATCACTAATCCCTCAGATTCTAGATGAGAAGCATTACGAAAAAGGAAATTCGAGATTGCAAATTTCCGAAACAGTAATCCAAGGTTTCATTGGCTCCCCATTAAGCGGATTTTTGTATGCACTTGCTATCTGGCTTCCATTTTTCATCAACAGTATTGGTTACGCCATCGCCATGCTTTTGGCACTATCTATCCCTATTCAGTATTTGCAGGATGTGCGTGTTGAAAGTTCTAAAGATAACAAACCAAACTTCATCGAGGACATAAAGTTTGGAATTAAGTATTTATACAATCACAAAGTTTTAAGGCGCTTAGTCATCACGACTGCAACAATTGGAGTTTGCTACTCCGCTGGAACAGCCACAATGGTTTTGTTTATAGTTAAAGAGCTAGAGCTTGCCCCGAAATACTTTGGCGTTATTTTATCCATCCAAGGAATCGGTGCCTTATTAGGAGCGATTGTGGCACCCAAAGCTTCCAAAAAATTCGGTCGTAGCATCGTGATGACAATCGGAATCACTGCAAGTTCTTTCATACTATTGGCCCAAGGCTTTGCTCCCAATATTTACATCTTCGTAGCCCTTGCCACCTTGGGTGGCTTTGCAATTGCCCAATGGAATATCTTGTTGATGGCTACCTATCAAACCGTCATTCCCAATCAGTTGTACGGAAGAATTCATGGCACACGCCGAACATTGGTGTGGGGAATGATGCCTGTAGGTTCAGTGCTGGGGGGAGTTCTTGCCCATTTCAGTTTGCGACTACCCATGTATGTCGGCGGAGTGATCGCTTCGGCGATTGCCCTATTTTCCATAAAATTTTTCATGGACATTGCAGCGCGTGTAGAGGCAGCTCAGTAGTTCCCTTCTCACCCCATAATCAGCCTCGAAATTGACTGTTCTCAGCCAATGGTTATGCAGGCGTTATAAAACCACGCTCATACAAAATGTCGGTTTGTTGCCTCAAAAGGCTTCCTACGGCAGACTTTCGCCACCAAAAGCGCCTATGGGGTGGTCGACTCTCCACAGACGCTTTTCTAAAACCCTCAAGGAGGAACTACATGAAGTTCACACGTAGTGCAAAGTTTGCACTCGCAACAGCAGCGTCTGTGGCCTTAGCGTTCACAGTACTTACGCCTGCACAAGCATCAACAAGAACGACAGTAACAATGGTCGTTCCTGCTGATATCACTTCTCTGAACTCAGGCACAAGCGATGGAAACACTTCCTATAACGCAATTGTCGGTTCACTAACCGGAATGGGATTCTCATACTACGACGCTGATGCGAAGCTAGTAATGAACACCAAATTCGGATCAATGCAAATTGTTAGAAAAGCTGCAAAGGATTTCCAGATTCGCTACACCGTAGCGCCTGGTCAGCAATGGTCAGACGGAACTCCAATTGATGCTGTCGATCTACTTTTGTCTCACATCGTTCAGTCAGATAAATATTCAAAAGAAGCAGGACTTGGTGATCCAACAGATAACAAGGTAACGCCAGCCTTTGACAGCGTTAGCTACTCAAGCACCTACGGTGAGCATGTTGTTGGCCTTCCACGCCTAAGCTCAGATCGCATGAGTTTGACAGTTAAGTTCGACAAGCCGCTTCCAGACTGGGAGCTTTTGGCTCCAGGACCATCACCTGTTCACTCAATGGTTCTTATGGCTGAAGGCAAAAAGGGATTGCAATCTGCATCAGCAAACCTTGCTGCCAAGAACAAGTTCAAGAACTGGTTCCTTACAAAGAGCCCAAAGCTTGCATCAGTAGGTAAAATTTGGAGCAAAGGTTACGACGTAACTAAGGTTGATGCTTCAACAAATCCACTGTTACTAATCAGCAACGGTGGCTTCATTGTTTCGAAGTTCACATATGGTGACTCAATGACCTTGGTACGAAACCCAAGATATTCATCTGGTCCAGCGATGCAAACAGTTAACCCTGTCAATGCAGTTGTCCTAAAGATCATTAAGGACAACACAGCTCAGGTACAGGCTCTTCGTAACGGTGATGTGGATATCTACTTCAACACACTACCAACTGCAAATGACAAGCTTGTTCTAGAAGCGCTTCCAAATGCTCAGGTAGTAACAAAGGTTGGCGGAAACTATTCACACATTGATCTTCGCGTTGCAGCAGCAACAGGAGAACCTGCATACACAGGTATCTTTGCTGGAAACACACCACGCGCTAAGGATCTGCGCAAGGCATTCTTGCTTGCAGTTCCTCGTCAGCAAATGGTTGACACCCTGATCAAGCCAATCAAGTCTGATGCGACAACTTTGGATACACAGTTTGAATTCCAAGGAACATCTGCATACAAGACAATTACCGGTGGTTCAGGTGTCGCTGAATACTCTCAAGGAACACAGGCACAACGCACTGCAAAGGCGTTAGCACTTGTCAAGAAGTATTTCCCAAATGCTTCTGAATCAAATCCTTTAGCTAAGGTTAAGTTCGTTCATGCGAACACAACTTTGAGAAATGCACTTGCAGCTTTGGTTAAGGCTGAAGCAAAGAAGGCTGGTTTTGATGTTGAAACCACAGCAAGTACAGATCTATTTGGTAAGAGAGACCACCAAAGCTCTAACTTCGATGTGACCATGTACGGTTTTGGTTTGACTGCGATCAGCCAAGCTAACTCAACTGGAATCTACAAGTCAGACGGTGGAAACAACGTTTGGGGTTGGAATGATCCAGCGGTTGATGCAATCATGAAGAGTCTTGAAGGAGACATTCTTACCGCTGCAGAAGTAACTGCAAAGCGATTGGCTGCAGATAAGCTAATTGTTGCGAATGCTTGGGCACTACCGCTCTATGCAAACCCAACAATTACTGCATTCAATAAGGATCTAAAGGGTATTGATCCAGCACCAATCGGAAACAACATCACTTGGAACTTCTTCGAGTGGTCATTTAAGTAATAAGCAGTAAAAGGCAGTAAATATAGGGGTGGGTGTGTTCCTAGCGAACACACCCACCTTTATTTTGATGTTACAATTTGCAATGTTTACGCATGGAATATGATTCATTTAAATTTCACGGACAGCCGGAAGTAGGGGATTTCATTGTTAGCATACATTTCGCGTCGTTTCGGCATGATGCTAGTTATTGTTTTTGGCTCAAGTTTTTTTGCCTATAACTTGCAGGCATATTCCTCAAATCCTTTATCCGCATTTGGTGAGAGTACTGCTTTAAATAAAGACTTTCTGATTGCAAAAACAATCAGAGACTTGCAATTAGATGTCCCGCCACCAATTAGATACTTTTCATGGCTGCGAGGAATCATTGCCGGGCTTTGGGGCGATTTAGATTTAGGGTTAACTCGCTCAAACATTCCTGTTGCTGAAATGATTGGTCAAGCTATTCCGGTGACAATTAGACTTGTCATTACTGCAACGTTTCTTGCGATTATTCTTGGCGTAAGTGTTGGCATGCTTACCGCTATTCGCCAGTACAGCCGTTTTGACTATGTGATGACATTCGTTTCATTCTTACTTTTCTCACTACCTATTTTTTGGGTAGCTGTACTGTTGAAAGAGTTCATGGCGATCCAATTCAATGACTTTTTAGCGGACCCAGTGATACCGCCACCAGTAATTGTGATCGCCTCCTTGATTTTTGGCTTGATAATTGCTGGTTTTGCTGGCGGAACCCGAGCAAATTTCTTCTCTGTAATTGCAGGAGCTGCGGTATTTGCCGCTTCTGTGCTCACCTTTATTAGTGCGACAAAATGGTTCTTAGAACCATCACTTGGGATCTTTGGAATTTTCTTCCTAGCACTAACCAGTGCGGTGCTGGTAATTCAGTTGATTTCCGGACTAGATAACCGCAAGGGTTTACGAGCAGGGTTCGGTACCGCAATAACTATAGGAATTCTTTATTACCCACTGCAGGTCTTGATGTCAGATACAGCATCTTTACTCAATGTTCTTGGGGTGTTTGCAATAACGATTTCAGCAGGTTCGGCAATTGGTTATTTCATTAGTCCAATTGATAAGCGCATGTATGTTCGAATTGGAATCTTCACCGCTCTACTTTCAACCTTCCCAATCATTGTAGATAGATTCTTGAGAGAATTTTCGGGATACATGAATTCCAACGCAGTGGGTGGTCGCCCAGTGCCAACTTTGGGTCAAGGCAATGACATGCTTGATCCAGAACAATTGGAGAACTTCTGGATTTCAGGTCTAGACATTGCCTTGCACCTGATTTTACCAACAATTGCATTGACATTGATTTCATTTGCAGGTTATGTCAGATTCTCTCGCGGAAGTTTGCTCGAAGTTCTCAACATGGATTTCATCAGAACAGCACGCGCAAAAGGGCTCACCGAACGAACAGTCATTGTCCGCCACGGTATGCGCAATGCAATGCTTCCATTAACAACAATCTTGGTTAATGATTTTGCGGGCTTGTTGGGCGGTGCGATTATTACAGAAGGTGTTTTTGCGTGGAAAGGCATGGGTCAAGTCTTTAACGATGCAATTAGAAACTACGACCTCAATCTTTTCATGGGTGTATTTATGATCTCGGCAACTTTGACAGTGCTTGCAAATTTTGTGGCAGATCTTCTCTATGGTGTTGTTGATCCTAGAATCCGGATAAGGAAATGAGTGGAATGGGCGAAATGAACCGCGAAACCGAGCTTACTTCTGAAAAAAATGAAAATGAGATCGCAAGTCGCGAAACAGTAGGTTTGAGTCAAAAGCAAATTATCCTCAAGAGATTTGTGAGACACAAAGCAGCAATGGCTTCACTTGTTGTTTTGATCTCCATTATTTTCTTTGTTTTTACCGCTTCTGGGCTTCAATTGGGAAAAAATGCAAACATTCTTGATATACGTGGGTGGTGGGGTTACTCCATAACAGATATTGATCCAGCCGGTGCCATTGCAAGCACCTGTCGAGGCGGCGTCACTGGTTGTCCCACACTTGACTTAGTTCCCTCTTTCATGGATGGCGACGGTATTCAAATTGGAGATCATCCATTTGGTACAGACATTATTGGAACTGACTACTTTGCACTTGTTATGCGCGGAGCGCAGCAATCAATTTTGGTGATGTTAGTTGTGGGTCTTCTTGGAGTAGGAATAGGTACCGTCGTTGGAGCTATTGCAGGCTACTTTGGTGGAATGGTCGATGCTGTCTTGATGAGACTTACAGATATGTTCCTTGTAACTCCGACGATCATTATCGGGTCGGTAATTGGATTTAGATTTGGAAGTTTTGGAGTCATTCCGCTCGCTCTTTTGCTGGGATTCTTTGCCTGGATGGGTCTTGCAAGATTTGTTCGCTCCGAATTCCTGAGTTTGCGCGAACGTGAATTTGTAGATGCCGCTCGGGTTGCAGGTGCTTCGAATCGTAGAATCATTTTTAAGCACATTCTGCCAAATTCGATCGGCGTTATTATTGTTTCTGGAACCTTACTAATGTCTGGCGCAATTCTGGCCGAATCAGCTTTGAGCTATCTTGGATTTGGTGTCAAGCCGCCAGATGTTTCACTTGGATTATTAATCAGTGAATACCAAGACACTTTCACTATTAGTCCTTGGTTATTCTGGTGGCCTGGAACTTTGATCGTAACCATCGCCCTTTGCGTAAACTTTATTGGTGATGGTCTACGCGATGCCTTTGATCCAAGACAACGCAGACATTTATCTTTCAAAGATCGCATCAAGGCAAGAGAATTAAGCGGGAAGCAAAGCTAGTGACGACGCTTAATACGCTCTCGAATCATGTAAGCAGCTTGCCCGCTAAAACTGTCCAAACTTCCGCTCATGCTCTCAGAGGTGTTGTGGCGGGATTCGGAAAGTGGGATGTTGCTGCTGTACATGCCAAATCGTTTTTCAGCAATCCACTTTCGTTTTCCGCTCGCCGGAGCGACCCATACCGTCGTTTTTCCACGAGTATGAATGATTCTCAGCGCCCACTGTGTTTGGAGTTCAATGACATCATCGTAAGGAATCAACTCAGTATTGAGAGGGTTGATAACCTCGATTGCCTCATCTCTGAAGATGAGTTTGGGTTTGATCCAAATGGCATAGCAAACTCCAACCAGGACCAAGCAGATCAACAGTTCGAAAGCGATCTGAAGCGAATTGGTATTGACGACAAAACTGTTTGCCGCGAAGAGGCAAATCAGCAAAATCGAAATGACAGCCCAAACAAGGTTACTTCTTGGGCGAAAGGTTTCATACATAGGTCCATTATTGCAGGAGAAACTCAATGACACAGATCAAGTCCAATGATGTGAAAGCAACGCAGCCAGTTCTGGAAGTCTCGAACTACTCTGTGGATTTTTGGGTCGAAGGCGTTTGGTACCCAGCTGCGATCAATATGAATTTTCAGGTTAAGGCAGGAAAAGTTCTCGCCATCGTAGGTGAGTCAGGTTCCGGAAAATCAACGATCGCTATGGGTTTAATGGACCTTCTGGCATCAAATGCCCGAGTTTCTGGAAGCGTCAAGGTAAGAGGCGAAGAAATGATTGGGGCTAAGAAAGCTTTGCTTCGAAAAATTCGTGGCCGAGATGTTGCCTACATTTTTCAGGAACCAATGACGGCGCTCAACCCTGTTTACACCATTGGTTTCCAGATAGTTGAAACCCTGCGCACCCACTTTGATATGGGCCCCAACGAGGCAAAACAGCGCGCAATTGAACTTCTTACAATGGTTGAAATTCCAAACCCAGAGGGGTCTTTTCAAAAGTACCCACATCAACTTTCTGGTGGCCAACGACAGCGTGCAATGATCGCTCAATCACTTGCATGTGATCCTGCACTTTTGGTTGCGGACGAGCCAACAACTGCTTTGGATGTTACCGTTCAAGCGGAAATTTTGGATTTGATTCGCGGACTTAAAGACAGACTTAACTCGGCAATTCTGCTTATTACGCATGACATGGGTGTTGTCGCAGATCTTGCAGATGACATTTTGGTTATGAAAGATGGATTGTGTGTTGAAAATGGAACATCTGATCAAATTTTTAACCGACCACAGCACCCTTATACCCAGCAATTATTAGCATCTGTTCCAAAGCTTGGATCAGTCGCGGTGCGTAAATTGGAATCAGAGCGAAAGAGCAAATTACCTGTTTTGAAGTTAAACAATGTTTCTATCGAATACCCAAAGAATGGTCGAATTCCGGCGTTTCGTGCGGTAACAGATTTTAGTCTTGAAATTTTCCCAGGAGAAATTGTTGGCCTCGTTGGCGAATCAGGTTCTGGAAAAACTACCGTTGGCCGTGCTGCAATTGGACTTTTACCAATTGTTGAAGGCAGCATTGAAATTGTTGGTCGGGACATCTCTAAGCCAACGGATAAAGAGTTACGCCAAATTCGCCGACATACAGGAATCGTTTTTCAAGATCCAGCGAGCTCGCTTAACCCTCGCTTACCGATCGGCGAGAGCATCGGAGAGCCTCTCTTTTTATCAGGAGATGCAAAGGGTGCCGAATTAGACCGACGTGTAGAAGAACTTCTTGATCAAGTTGAGCTGCCACGCAGTTACCGTAACCGTTACCCACATGAGCTTTCTGGTGGACAACGTCAGCGCGTAGGTATCGCTCGTGCGCTGGCATTAACCCCAGATCTGCTGATTGCTGATGAACCTACATCGGCGCTGGATGTATCAGTGCAGGCTCGCTTCTTAGAACTATTACAAGATCTTCAAGGCAAATTAAATTTTGCCTGTTTGTTTATTTCTCATGATCTTGCGGTCGTGGATATCCTCTCGCACCGAATTGCAGTGATGCAAAATGGTCTTCTTGTCGAAGTTGGCGAACGTGATCAGATTTTAAAGAATCCGAAAAATGATTACACCAAGCGGCTTATCTCGGCTGTTCCTGTTCCAGATCCTGCGGAGCAAAAGATTCGTCGCGAGGCTCGTTTAGCTGGCAAAAAGTAGTTTTAATTGGATCTAGACCTGCTGGTGTTTGGTCTTGACCTTGTTTCAACCTTTGCATTTGCATTAGTTGGTGCAAGGGTGGCCGCCAGTAAAGGTTTGGATTACGGTGGCATTCTTTTCATCGCAGCCATCGCTTCTATTTCTGGCGGCACACTGCGCAATTTGTTTATGGGTCAACAACCTCCGTGGATTCAATATCCGTGGCTATTTGCACCGATTATTGCAGCCTTCTTAATCACAATCGCCATGGGTAGAACGCAAGAAGTTGGTCGCTTTGCACTATCCCTGGATACTTTGGGGTTAGCTGTTGCAACGGTATCCAGTGTTCAGTTTGCACTTTCAAATGAGGCACCACTTGTTGGAGCAGCGGTGCTTGGATTAATCGGTGCGGTCTCTGGTGGATTGTTCCGCGACATCATGTGCCAGACCGAACCTGTTCTATTGCACCGAGAAACTATTGGTACGGCATGCCTTTCTGGTGCCATCGTGTATGTGGCTCTTGCCTCCTTCGCAGTTAATGAGGCCGTCGTTGTTGTAATCGCAGGATTTACTGTGGTGCTGGTCCGCGAACTCTCGATTAAATACAACTGGAACCTGCCAAAGGTCGTAAAGAACCCTTAGTCCCGGGATTGGCCACTTCGGTGGGTGTAGCGCCCCAAGAAATCGGCCTTCATGTCAGCAAAATTTCCATCAAGTAGCGCTTGGCGCATTTGATCGACCAAGCGAACAATAAATCTTTCATTATGAATCGTCGCCAAGGTTGCGCTAATGATTTCTTTACCGCGGAATACATGGTGCATATAAGCCCGCGTGTAATGCGTACAGGTGTAACAGTCACATTGACTATCTATAGGCGTGAAATCCCGCTTAAAACGGCTGTTAGACAGGTTAAAACGCCCCTCCATCGTGTAGATGGCGCTCGTTCGTGCAATTCTGCTTGCCAATACACAATCAAAGGTGTCACAGCCGTTTTCAACGCCAACAAATAGATCTTCTGGTGCTCCGATTCCCAATAAGTGACGGGGTTTGTCTTCGGGCAAGATTTCATTGACCCAGGAAACTATGGTTCCCAGTTGACCCTTGTCTAACGCGCCACCAATTCCAAAACCATCAAAGGATTGGCCACCAGATTCTAAAGTTCCAAGATCGGTGGCCGCTTTTTTGCGAAGGTCTTCGTATTGGGCACCTTGGATCACCCCGAACAGGGCTTGGTAAGGCTTACCGATTCGCTCATCGGTAAGGCGCTTGTGTTCATCCAGACATCGGATAGCCCAGGCATAGGTGCGATCCATCGCAAGTTCTTGATACGGGCGGGTGTTGTGCAGGGTCGTGCATTCATCAAAAGCGAACATGATGTCAGCGCCAATTTGATGTTGCACCTGCATCGATACTTCAGGAGTAAATCGGTGCATCGATCCATCAAGGTGGGACTTAAAAGTCACGCCTTCATCATCGACATGGGCTAAGCGATCCTTGTTTCCGGCAATGACATCATCTCTGCGAAATGTTTGGGCATCCATCGCTAAGACTTTTTTGAAACCAACACCTAAAGATAAAACTTGAAAACCACCAGAGTCAGTAAAGGTAGGACCGGGCCAATTCATGAATTTGGCCAGCCCGCCAGCCTCATCTAAAACATCAGAGCCCGGTTGTAAATACAAGTGATAAGCATTTGCTAGTAAAGCCTGCGATCCCAGCTCCTTCATGGCTTCTGGCAGTACAGATTTAACGGTGGCTTTAGTACCTACCGGAATAAAGGCTGGTGTCTGAATCGGTCCATGCGGCGTATTGATGGTTCCAACACGTGCCAATGAACCACTTTCAGAATGCTTAATATCAAATGAAAAACTCAATGTATTACCAAATCTGAACTCGAGCTTGTTCCTCTAGCCACAGCGCATCTTTATCAGTAACGCCAAATTCTTGATAGAAAGGCGTGAAGTTCTTAAGGATTTGATTGCAACGAAATTCGGCAGGTGAATGGGGATCCGTTGCAATTCGGCGGCGCATCTCTTCTGGACGAACCTTGGCCCGCCATACCTGTGCCCATGAAAGCATCAAGCGCATTTCACCGCTCATGCCGTCAATGACAGGCGATGGCTTACCGCCGAGCGAAATTTGGTAGGCCTTGAAAGCGATTGTTAAGCCACCTAGGTCGCCGATATTTTCGCCAATCGTTAAAGCACCGTTGATATGTACATCTGGGGCTTCTTCGGGAACCAAAGCGTCGTACTGGGCGATCAACGCTTTGGTGCGTTCTTCAAAAGCTGCGCGATCGGCATCGGTCCACCAGTTATTAAGCGCTCCGTCACCATCGTATTTGGATCCCTGATCATCAAAGCCATGGCCAATTTCATGGCCAATGACTGCGCCAATAGCGCCGTAGTTAACCGCGTCATCATGGTCTAACCCAAAAAACGGTGGCTGCAAAATGGCTGCCGGGAAAACGATTTCATTCATGACCGGGTTGTAATAGGCGTTTACGGTTTGCGGCGCCATAAACCATTCATCGCGATCAACTGGCTTACCAATCTTTGAGAGCTCATGATCTCTTTGGAACTTAACAACGCGGCCCACATTTCCATACAGGTCATCTGGCGTTGTTTGTAAAGCGCTGTAGTCCCGCCACTTATCTGGGTAGCCAATCTTGGGGCGGAACTTGCTCAGTTTCTCCAAAGCCTTGACCTTGGTCTCAGGACTCATCCATTCCAGATCATTGATACTGATTCGGTAGGCCTCAATTAGATTTGCAACCAACTTTTCCATGCGGGCTTTGGCTTCGGCCGGAAAGTACTTTTGGACATAAACCTTTCCAACGGCTTCGCCCAATGATCCTTCGATCATCGATACTGCGCGCTTCCAGCGCTCGCGAAGTTCAGGAGTTCCAGACAGCGTCTTTCCAAAGAAAGCAAAGTTTTCATTAGTGAATTCATCGGAGAGATAAGGGGCGGCTCCGCTGATGATGTGCCACTTCAGCCAGGCCTTCCAGGCGTCAACATCAAAGTTGGCCAAAATGGTGCCTAGACCTTCAAAAAATGATGGCTGCTGCACGATGACTGAATCCAAAACAATGCCTGGGATTTCACCATCCGCTAAATAAAGGTCCCAATCAAAAGCGGGCATCAAGGCCTTCACCTGTGCGCGGTCCATTTTGTTATAGGTCAAGGTTGCATCGCGATTTTTCACCTGATCCCAATGATGGCTGGCCAGACTGGTTTCAAGGGCCATGACCTTGGCTGCATTTTCGGCAGGGTTTGAAACCTTGGCCAAGGTAAACATCTCAGTTATGTGGGCAAGGTAGGCAGTTCGAATATCAGCATACTTTTCTTCACGGTAGTAAGCCTCATCCGGCAAAGAGATTCCACCTTGTACTAAGTACAAAATGTTTGTTGA
>Ga0164293_10002964_pt1 | contig 14418 bp, 16 predicted proteins | sample GEODES118metaG_FD_111487 | JGI IMG/M metagenome (GOLD analysis project Ga0164293, IMG submission 111487) | Eutrophic lake water microbial communities from Lake Mendota, Wisconsin, USA - GEODES118 metaG | ecosystem: Environmental > Aquatic > Freshwater > Lake | place: USA: Lake Mendota...
CGCAGCAGCTCGGCCCAGGTGATGAACGACATGGCGATGCTGTCCTCGTCGCTGAGGGCATCGATGCGCTCGGCCACCTGGGGCGGACGGTTCTTGCTCAGATCGATGAGGATGTTCGTATCGAGCAGGTAGATCACAGGGTTTCCCGGTCCTGCACCAGCAGCTTGTCGGCTTGCTGTTGCTCCAGCGCCTCCACAAAGTCGGCATCAAAGCCGCTGAGCGCTTGCAGCAGGGCCTCCCCACGCCTGCTGGGATAGGGGTGAATGAGCAGATCGCCTTCCGGGGTGCGGCTGATCTGTACCCGATCACTGCTCAGGCGGAATTCCGCGGGGATGCGCACGGCCTGGCTGTTGCCGTTCATGAACACCCGGCTGGGCAGCACATCCATCGGATCAGGCCTCACGTGTGTACTCAAGTGTATAGACAGCATGTGCCTGCCCTGCTCGTTGCGAGGGATCTCCACGGTCCAAGCCACAGCTGAGCAGACCCATACCCAGGAGCCTCGACCCGGGCTTTGTTGTGGCAAGCGACGCGGTCAGCCCGCAACCGACCGGCGCTTCTGCGTGCTGGAGATCGCTGCCCCGCCAGCAGGCGCACCGGCCCGAAGGCCAGCTCGTGCTGCAGCGGCCGACAGGCGCGGCGCAACAGGGCCTGCAACCGGGCGCGCAACAGCTCCGGGTCGAAGGGTTTGGCCACATAGTCATCGGCCCCCTCCTCGAAGCCCCGCACCTTGTCTGCCCGCTCGACCCTTGCGGTGAGCATCAGCACCAGAGGCTGATGCATAGGGAGGCGGCGCAACTGGCGGCAGAGGGAGAGGCCATCGCAATCGGGCAGACCCAGATCGAGCAGCACCAGATCGAACAGCTCGCGCTCCAGCCAGCCCAGGGCCTCTCCGGCGGTGGTGGCCATCTCGGTGGCATTTCCCCACTGACTCAGAAGCCGCAGCAGGGCTGACTGCAGCGGGGGGTCGTCTTCCACCACCAGGAGCTTCATGGCGCCTCGCCGCTCTCCAGCTGCAGGGTGCTCTTGCGGATGCCCAGCTCCGCCAGCCTCGCTCGCGCCAGAGCCAGCAGCTGATCGCGGCTGAGTGCTTCTGTGGCCAGCCGCTGCGGATCGATCACCACGTGGGCGGTGAGCGCCGTGTGCGAGGTGCTCAGCCCCCAGACGTGCAGCTCCTCCACCTCCAGCACGGCGGGCAGCGAGGCCAGGGCCTGCTCCACCCTGCCGAGATCCACATGGCGGGGCGCGGCATCGAGGTTGAGGGCGATCGCCTCGCGCAACAGCCCCAGGGCGCTCCAGATCACGGCGGCTCCCACGCCGATGGCCGTGACCGCATCAAGCCACAGCCAGCCGGTGGCACCCACCACCAGGGCGGTGAACAACACCGCCACCGACACGGCCGCATCGGTGAGCAGATGCAACACCGCGGCGCGCTGGTTGAGGTCGTGGTGGTGGTCGTTGCCGAACAGGCGGGCCGAGAGCAGGTTGATGGCGATGCCGGCCGCCGCAGCCCAGGCCACCGGACCGGCTATCAGGGGCACAGGATTGAACAGGCGCTCGATTGCCTCCACCACCACCACGGCCCCTGCCCCGAAGATCAGCAGCCCGTTGATCAGCGAGGCCATCTGGGTGCTGCGCCCATAGCCGTAGGTGAAACGGCCTCGGGCCGGCCGGCGGCTGAGCCGATCGGCGCCCCAGCCCAGCGCCAGCCCCACCACATCACCGAGGTTGTGCAGGGCATCACCGATCAGTGCCAGCGACCCGAAGGCGAAGCCGATCACCAGCTGCAGCGCCGTCAGGCCGCTGTTGAGCACGATGCCCCAACGGAAGGCGCTGCCGGACCTGCTGCCACTGCCCTGCTGTGAACTGTCGTGCCGTGAACTTCCTTGCTGGTGGTGTCCATGGCCGTGGAGGATGCCGCCCATGACCTCAGCGTTCCGGCTGGGCCGCCAGGTAGGCAGCGATCATCTCCTCCATGCCCTGCTGGGTGCGCCCGTGGGGCCGCAGGCCTTTGGCCGCCCAGACCCGATCGAGCTCCATGCGCAGCTCCTTGGGGATCCAGCATGAGAGCAGCACCTTGCCCTCGCGGCTGGAGGAACAGCCCTTGGCGGCCATCGATGCCCGACACAGATCACCAGTATGTATACAAGTACGCGACTGTGATCGCCGCCATCCTGGAAGCAGATGCTCTGCGGGAATGGAGTTGCACACCAGCGCCTTTGACCATGGCGCCTGGGTCCCCCGGATCCACACCGGGGAGGGCGAGGATCTCTCCCCGCCCCTGCAGTGGCGGGATGCCCCGGCGGGAACGGTGAGCTATGCGTTGATCCTGGACGACCCCGATGCTCCCGCCGGTCTGTGGATCCACTGGGTGCTGTACGACATCCCAGCCAGCATCTCCGCCCTGCCACAGGGATTGGAGCGGGTGGATGTGCTGGCTCATGGAGCCCGCCAGGGGCGCTGCTGGGGCGTGAACCACTTCAGCCGCCGCGGCTATCACGGTCCCCAGCCCCCGCCGGGGCCTCCGCACCGCTACCGATTCCAGCTCAGTGCTCTCGATACCCGTCTGGATCTGCCGGCGAGCGCCACCGCTGCCGACGTACGGCAGGCCATGGCCTCCCATGTGCTCGACCAGGCCGAGCTCATCGCTCTCTACCAAAACCACTCCAGCTGTTGAATCCGCGATGACCACCTCTTTGCGCCACGGCCTGCGCCTGATCAGCCTCTGGCTGGTGTGGCTGCTGGCAATGCTGTTTCACGTGGATCTGGGCCTGATGCCGCTGTTCCACGGCCAGTCGACCGAAATCCACAGCCAGGTGAGCAGCGAGGTCCTGCCCTGGCTGTTTGGAGCCATGCTTGCCTACTTCCTGCTCCCTCTGATCGCGATCGTGCTGATCGCCTACGCCTGCACCTCGGCCGCACCACCCCAGCGCTGGCGCGCTTGGCGGCGCCTGCATTTCTGGTTCAGCGTGGTGTATTCGATCACCAACCTGCCGCACCTGATCGCCGACATCCTGGTGCCCGACTCGCGCGCTGATCAGATCGTGCTGATGGGGGCCCTGGTGATGTTCGGACTGCTGATCAACTGGGAGGGCTGGCGCTGGTGGCGGGAAGAGGGGCACGACCCCTTCTGAACTTGCGGTAAAACCAGCGTTTGGCCAGCTCGGCGCTGGCGCCGTAGCCCAGCACGATCAGCGCCAGGATCGCCAGGAACCGCTGCGGCAAGGGGACAAAACCCAGCAACCCCGCCATCGGTGTGTAGGGCAACGCAACGGTTCCGGCCACCACCAGCAGAGTGGCCAGCAGCAGCAGGCGTGATGGGCGGCTCTGCAACAGCGGCCGGCGCGTGCGCACCACCAGCACGATCAGTGCCGCCGACACCACCGATTCCACAAACCAGCCGGTGCGGAACTCGGCCGGCCCGGCGCGCAGGCCCCAGAGCAGCACCGCAAAGGTGAGGCCGTCGTAAAGCGAACTCACCAGGCCGAACAGCACCATGAAGCGGCGGATGAAAGCCACGTTCCAGCGCTGGGGTCGCTCGATCAGCTCAGCGTCCACCCGGTCGGTGGCGATGCCCAGCTCCGGCAGATCCGTGAGCAGGTTGGTGAGTAGCACCTGCTTGGGCAGCAGCGGCAGAAATGGCAGCACCAGCGACGCGGCCGCCATCGACACCATGTTGCCGAAGTTGGCACTGGTGGCCATGAAGACGTACTTGAGCGTGTTGGCGAAGGTGCGGCGTCCCTCCCGCACCCCCGCCTGCAGCACGTTGAGGTCGCTGTCGAGCAGCACGATATCGGCCGCTTCCTTGGCTGCATCCACCGCCCCCTGCACGGAGATCGACACGTCGGCGGCATGCAGGGCCGGGGCGTCGTTGATGCCGTCGCCCATGTAGCCCACCACATGCCCGGAGCGCCGCAGGGCCCGCACGATCCGCTCCTTCTGGCTCGGTTCAATCTCCGCAAAGATGTCGGTGTCGCGGGCCCGGGCCGGCAGCGCCGCATCACTGAGTCGGTGCAGATCGGCGCCGGTGAGCAGCCGCGGCCGAGCCAGGCCCACCTTCTCTCCCACATGGGCTGCCACCAGGGCGCTGTCGCCGCTGATGATCTTGAGCCGCACGCCCAGCTGCTCCAGCTCCGCGAGGGTGCGGGCGATGCCGGCCTTGGGCGGATCGGCGAAGGCCAGCAGACCCAGAAAGACCATCTCGGCTTCTGAGCTGTGTGCAATCGCACCCGCACCATTCAGCGGTCGCAGGGCCAGGCCAAGGGTGCGATATCCCCGCGTGTTCAGCTCCCGGGCGCGCTGTTCGATCTGCGGGCGCAGCTGCTCCAGGGGCACACCGCTGCCATCGGGCCGCTCGGCGCTGCTGCACACCGCCAGCACATTCGCTAATGCCCCCTTGGTGATCAGCAGGGCCTCGCCGCCCCGCTCCACCAGCACACTCAGCCGTTTGCGGGCGAAGTCGTAAGGCAACTCATCCCGCTTGCGCCAGCCATCAGCGGCGGGCGCGCCGTGGCGGCGGATCGCTGCGTCGATCGGATTGGCAAATGAACTCTCGAAGCTGGCATTGAGCCAGGCATGCAGCAGCACCCGCTCGCTCGGGTTGCCCTCCACATCGAGGGCGGCCTCGAGCCGCACTTCGCCTTCGGTGAGGGTGCCGGTCTTGTCGCAGCAGAGCACGTCCATGCTGCCGAAGTCTTCGATGGCGGCCAGGCGACGCACGATCACCCGCTGGGCTGCCATCCGCTGAGCGCCCCGGGCCAGGTTCACGCTGATGATCGCCGGCAGCAGTTGAGGCGTCAGCCCCACCGCCAGGGCCAAGGCGAACAGGAATGACTCCAGCACCGGCCGCTGCAGATAGACGTTGACCGCGAAGATCGTGATCACCAGCACCAGGGTGATCTCCAGCAGCAGGGCGCCAAAGCGTCGCACGCCATGCTCGAACTCCGTCTGCGGCGGCCGCAGCCGCAACCGCTCAGCGATCTGCCCGAATTCGGTGGCGCGGCCGGTACGCACCACCACGGCAACGCCGCTGCCGCTCACCACATGGGTGCCTAGCATCAGCACGTTGCTGCGGCCCGCCAGCGCTGCCTCAGGGCTTACCACCCCTGGACTCTTGTCCACCGGGAAGCTCTCGCCGGTGAGCGCCGCTTCGTTGACGAACAGGTCGCACTCCTGAAGCAGCCGGCAGTCGGCCGGGATCCCGTCCCCGGCGCGCACCAGCACCACATCACCGGGCACCAGCTCGTGGGTGGGAATGTCAAGCTCGCGGCCCCCACGCCGCACCCGGGCCTGTAGCTCCACACTGCGCAGCAGCGTCGCCATCGCCTGGGCTGCGCCCCGCTCCTGCCAGAATCCCAGTAGACCGCTCGCCACCACGATCACGAGAATGATGGCGCCATCGCTGGCGTCGTTGAGCGCGAACGAGAGCAGCACCGCCACCATCAGGATCACCACGATCGGGCTGCTGAACTGCCGCAGCAGCAGCACCGGCACATCAGTCCGCTGCCTTTCGACCAGCCGGTTGGGTCCCTGCAGGGTCAGGCCCGCTGCCGCCTCCGCATCGCCCAGCCCCCGCTGGGGGTCCGTGCCCAGCTCCGCTAGAACCCGGTCTGCCGGAAGGCTCCAGAAGGGAGCGGAGGCTTGGTCCCTTGCGTTGCGTGGGGCCATCGGCAACTGGGTGGACTGGCGTCTCCATCGTGATCAGATCTCCTGAACCAGGCCTTGAACTGGCGCTGTGCATTCACACGGCAGCATCCGCGCAGCTGCTCCCACGATGGGGGCAATCGAGCGGGGTTGGCCGTGAAGGTGATCGTGGATCTGTGCGTGGTGCAGATCGGTGGCAGGACTCACGGTTGGGCCTCCGCACCTGGTTTGTTGAAGGGTGCCCTTCAACCGTGGATCAGCGGTTGATCGTGGCCTGGTTGCGATGCTTGCCCGCCAGCCAGATCAGCGCGGCCTGGGTGCGGTTGCTCACCTGCAGTTTCTGCAGCAGCACATGCACGTGGCTGCGCACGGTGCCCTCGCCGATCCCCAGCCGCTGGGCAATAGCACGGTTGTTGTCGCCAACCGCCAGGCAGGCCAGCACCTCCCATTCGCGTTGGGTGAGGTCGCTGAGCCGCTCGCTCTGCTCCGATGTAGCGATCGCCTGAAGGGGATCCGAGCGCTGCAGCGCCGCCGTGGCCTTCTGATCCCACCAGCTGGCTCCAGCCAGCAGCGAGGCCAGCGCCAGCTCCACCTGTGCCAGTGCCCGCTCCTTGTGCAGATAGCCACGGGCGCCAGCGTCCCAGATCCGCTGCACCCAGAGCGGATCCTCCTGGCTGGTGAGGATCAGCACCGGCAGGGTTGTGGTGGCGGTGATCCGGCGGCAGGTGGCGAGCCCGCCCAGCCCCGGCATCACCAGATCGAGCAGCACCAGATCCACCGGCCGGTTCGCGAGCAGCTCCAGACCCTGCTCGCCGTCATCGGCGACCCACACCTCCCGCACGGCGGCCAGCTGGCGCAGATGGCTAGCCATCGCCAGCTGGTACGCCTGGTCATCCTCAATCAGCAGCAGATCCATGGCTGGCTAGCTCACAGGCTGCGGCAGCCCAACCTCAACCCTGGCACCACCGCCGCTGATGTTGCTGGCGTGGATGTGGCCGCCGTGGGCCTCCGTGATCAGGCGGCAGAGGTAGAGGCCCAGCCCTGCTCCAGGGGTCCCATGGCCCCGTGGGGCAAACCGCTGAAACAGCTGCGGCAGCTGCTCCGGCGGGAATCCCTGGCCGCCATCGCGCACGTCGATCCAGCAGGCACCCTCCCGCTGGCTGAGTTGCAGCCAGACCTGCTGGCCGCGCAGGCTGTGGTGCACGGCATTCAGCAGCAGGTTCTCGATCAGGCGCTGCAGCAGCGAGGGGTCGGCCTGCAGATCCATCCCGCCTGAGCCCTGCTGCCGCAGCACCAGCGCGATCTCCCGAGCAGCGGCGATCGGCTCCACGGTGCCCAGGGCCTCCTGGGCAATCGCCAACAGATTGCAGGGCTGTCGCTGGACCTGCAGGCCCTCCTGCTCGGCCCGGAACACCTGCAGCAGGTCGTCGATCAGGCGCAGGCAGCGTTGCTGGCTGCTGCGGATGGCCTCCACCACGCCACCGCGCTCCAGCAGGGACAGGGAGGCCAAGGTGCCCAGCACCGGCGTCTTGATGTCGTGGGCAAGGGTGGCGATCACGTCGCCGCGCAGCTGCGCCTGCGCCAGCTCCACGTCCAGGGCTGTGCGTTGTCTCTGCAGAGTCTGGTTGCGCTCGACCAGCGCGGTGGTCACGCCCAGAGCGAGGCAGACCAGCAGACGATTGGTGAGCACCACAACCAGGTTGTGATCGACCGGCCGTGGCAGCAGCAGGTTCATCAGGGTGGCCAGACAGCTGATCAGCAGAAAGCGCCAGGCCTGGGCGGGGCTGCGCTGCGAGGCCCCGAGCAGCAGCGGCACCACATAGAGGATGCCGAGCACGACGGCAGGCGGTGTGGCCAGCTCCAGCAGCAGGATCAGCAGCCAGATCAGCCACACCAGGCCGATCGGTGGCCGGAAGAACCTCACGGGCCGTCGTTCTCCTGGGCCTGCGTCGGCAGCCCCTCGGAGATCAGGTGCAGATCGATGCTTTGGCCGCGCAGCTGATGCTGCAACCGTTCGGACAACGGCCGGCGGAACAGGGCCTTGAGGCGTGAGCGCATCGTCTGGCCCAGCACGATCTGGGTGATGCGCCGCTCCTGGGCCACCCGGGCGATCGTCGGCAGGATCTCGGCGCTCTCCTCGCGCAGGAACGTGCCACCCACGTCCTCGCAGAGCTGGCGACATTCCTCCTGGATCAGCGATTCCTCGCGGCTGAGGAAGCGGTTGGGATCGTGCACCGTCAGCGCCAGCAGGGGGGCATCCATGGCGGCGGCCAGGCGGGCGGCGCGGCGCAGCAGGCGCTTGCTGGTGTGATAGTTCGCCAGGCAGACCATCACTCGCTCGCGCAGGGGAGTGAGGGCAGGCAGGATGTCGTTCTCGACCCGATCGGCCACCTCCCGCAGCGACAGCTCCCGCAGGGCCACCAGATGGCGCCGCTGGAAAAAATGGGCCAGGGCCTGGCCCACCTTTTCGGGGGCGTAGACCTTCCCCTCCCTGAGCCGCTCCTGCAGCGTTTCGGGGGTCACATCAACCAGCACCACTTCATCAGCGAGTTCGAGCACGCGGTTGGGAATGCGCTCGCGCACCACCACGCCGGTGAGTTCGGCCACCAGGTCGTTGAGGCTTTCAAGGTGCTGGATGTTCAGGGTGGAATACACGTCCAGGCCGGAGAGCAGCAGCATCTCCACGTCCTGCCAGCGCTTCTCCCGTTCGCTGCCCGGCACATTGGTGTGCGCGAGTTCATCCACAAGCACCAGTTGGGGCCGGCGGGCGAGCACCGCCGCCACATCCATCTCGTCAAGCTCCACGTCCTGGTAGCGCACCCGTTTGCGGGGGATCTGCTCCAGTCCCTCGGCCTGCTTGGCGGTTTCCTGGCGGCCATGGGTTTCGAGCAGGCCCACCACTACATCGGTGCCCTCCCGAAGGGCCTCCCTGCCCTCCTGGAGCATGCGGCAGGTCTTGCCGACGCCGGGCGCCATGCCGATGAACACCTTGTGGCGGCCGCGCCGATGCGTGGAGCGGATCATGGCCGGCTGGTGCCGGTCTGACGCGGGGCCGGGGCGGCCGCAGTGAGCTGATCGAGCGCCAGATTGAACGCCAGCACGTTCACTACAGGCTCGATCGCCTGCAGGCTAAGAGGCCCCTGCTGGCTGCGGCGCAGCAGATCCTCGAGCCGGGCCATGGGTACCTGGCGTTCGCGGGCCAAGCGCGGGAGCTGCTGGCGGGCCGCCGCCAGGCTGATGTGGGGGTCCACGCCGGAGCCTGAATCCAGCAGCAGATCCGGGGCGGGTTGGCTCACGCCGGCAAGCTCCCAGCGGCTGGAGGCCTCAGCTACGCGTTTTGCCAGCTCGGGATTGCTGGGAGCCAGGTTGGCGCCGCCGGCCGGCCGGCCCTGCAGGTAACGCGCGGAGTTGAAGGGTTGGCCGATGAGGCGGGAACCCACAACCTGATCACCGCTGTGGAGCAGGCTGCCGCTGGCGGCATCGGGGGCGACCAGCCGAGCCAGGCCGAGCACGGGCAGGGTGACCACCACCACGGTGAGCAGCCAGAGCACGAGGGTGACGCGCACCCCCCTGAGCAATTGGGCAGTGAACGACATCAGAACTTCTCCGGTTGGGCGATGACGGCGAACAGATAGGCCGCAAGGGCCGTGGTGCCGCACAGCAGCAGGGCCAGGGTGTGGCTCTGCAGGGGCGGCTGGCTGCTGCGAAACAGCGGGGCGATGAGCAGGGTGCCGGCCACCAGCAGCAGCGGCAGCCAGAAACGGACGTAACGAACGCGGAGCATGGAGTTCCCTCAGATGGAGGAGCGAGTTAGATCAGGCGCAGCGCACCGATGGCCAAGTCGATCACCTTGATGCCGATGAATGGCGCCACCACACCGCCGGCGCCATAAATGAGCAGGTTGCGGCGCAGCAGTTGATCGGCGCTCATCGGGCGGAACTTCACCCCCTTGAGGGCCAGGGGCACCAGGGCAGGGATGATCAGGGCGTTGAACACCATCGCCGAGAGGATCGCTGATTGCGGTGAAGCCAACCGCATCACATTCAGCGCCTCCAGCCCCACACCCGCAAACAGCGCCGGCAGGATCGCAAAGTATTTGGCGATGTCGTTGGCGATCGAAAAGGTAGTGAGCGCCCCGCGGGTGATCAGCAGCTGTTTGCCGATCGTCACGATGTCGATCAGCTTGGTGGGATCGCTGTCGAGATCCACCATGTTGGCGGCCTCCTTGGCGGCCTGGGTGCCCGAGTTCATCGCCACGCCCACGTTGGCCTGGGCCAGGGCCGGGGCGTCGTTGGAGCCGTCGCCGGTCATGGCCACCAGCTTGCCCAGCTTCTGCTCCTGCTGAATCACGGCGATCTTGTCTTCCGGGGTGGCCTCGGCGATGAAGTCATCCACACCCGCCTCCCGAGCGATCACGCCGGCGGTGATCGGATTGTCTCCGGTGAGCATCACGGTGCGAATGCCCATGCGCCGCAGTTGATCGAAGCGCTCACGAATGCCCGGCTTGATGATGTCCTTGAGGTAGATCACCCCGAACACCTCATGGCCGCGGCACACCGCCAGGGGCGTGCCCCCCAGCCGCGACACCTGCTCAAAGCACGCGTCGAGTTCATCGGGCACGGTGCCGCCGCGGGAACGCACAAAGCCCTTGATCGCATCCACGGCGCCCTTGCGGAACTCGATCCCATCGGGTGTGTCCGACCCGCTCATGCGGGTGCGGGCGGAGAACTCGATCCCGGTGGCCTGCTCAGGCGTGAACGGCAGGGCAGCACCGAGTTTCTCGGCCAGTCGCACGATCGAACGCCCTTCCGGTGTCTGGTCGAAACAACTGGCCGCGAGCGCCACCTCCGCCAGCTCGGCAGTGGTGTGGCCGCCCACCGGCATGAACTCCTCGGCGAGGCGATTGCCCAGGGTGATCGTGCCGGTTTTGTCGAGCACCAGGGTGTTGATATCGCCGCAGGCTTCCACGGCACGCCCGGAGGTGGCGATCACGTTGAACTGGGCCACCCGGTCCATCCCGGCGATGCCGATGGCACTGAGCAGCCCTCCGATGGTGGTGGGGATCAAGGCCACCAACAGGGCGACCAGGGTCACCACCGAGGGGGCCTGGCCGAGGACATCCGCCACGGGGGGCAGGGTGGCCACGGCGATCAGGAACACCTGGGTGAGCACCGCCAGCAGCACGGTGAGGGCGATCTCGTTGGGGGTCTTGCTGCGCTCGGCCCCCTCCACCAGGGCGATCATGCGGTCGATGAAGCCCTTGCCCGGATCGGCGCTGATCCGCAGGGTGAGCTGGTCCGAGAGGATCCGGGTGCCGCCGGTCACCGATCCCGCCACATCCGAGCCGGCCTCCTTGAGCACCGGCGCTGATTCACCGGTGATGGCCGACTCATCCACCGAGGCAACTCCCGCGATCACCTCGCCATCGGCGGGGATCACATCTCCGCCCTGCACCAGCACCACATCGCCTTTGCGCAGGGCCGAGGAATCCACCAGCTCGATGGAGCCATCAGCCATCTGGCGCCGGGCCTGGGTGCGGGCCTGGGTACGGCGCAGGGCATCGGCTTGGGCCTTGCCCCGGCCTTCTGCGAGGGCTTCCGCGAAGTTCGCGAACAGGAGTGTGGCCAGCAGCGTGAGGCTGATCAGGGCGTTAAAACCCCGCTCGCGGGCACCTGCCTGGGCATCCAGGAGCCGAGGGTCGAGGGTGAGTGCCAGGCAGAGAACCGTGCCGCACCACACCACGAACATCACCGGGTTGGCGATCGCCAAGCGGGGATCGAGCTTGCGAAAGGCTTCCGTCACGGCCTGCTGGACCAGCCCCTGCTGGCGGGGGCGTTCGAGATAGCGCCGGTCTTGGCGCGGGCCCCGCGGCATGCGGGGGAACATCACACGCGTTGAGCTGGTCATGTCAGGCCACCAGGGTGAGGGCTTCCGCGATCGGCCCGAGGGCCAGCACCGGGAAGAAGGTGAGGGCACCGAGAATCACCAGCACCACGGCGGTCACGCCGGTGAACAGGCCGGTGTCGGTGCGCAGGGTGCCGGGGCTGGGCTCAAGGGCCGGCTTGCGGCGGAAGCCATCGGCAAGGGCCAGCAGCGCCGCGATCGGCAGGTAGCGGCCGCCCAGAAGACTGAGGCTGGTGGTGAGGTTCCACCAGGTGGTGTTGTCGCCGAGGCCCTCCAGACCGCTGCCGTTGTTGGCTGCCGCCGAGGCGTACTCGTACACCACCTGGCTGATGCCGTGGGGGCCGTGATTGCTGATGCCCGCAAGCGAATCAGCACCGGCCAGGGTGAGGGCGGCGGGAATCAGCACAAAGATCGGGTGGATCAGCAGGATCAGGCTGGCCCACACCACCTGGGCTTTCTCCACCTTGCGGCCCAGGAATTCCGGTGTGCGCCCCACCATCAGCCCGGTGAGAAACACCGCCAGCAGCACGAACACCAGCAGGTAGGCAACACCCGTGCCCTGACCGCCGAACACCACCTGCAGAAACAGGTTGAACAGGGTGATGAGGATCGTCGGCGGCATGGTGGCGTCGATCATTCCGTTCACCGCACCGGTCATGGTGCCGGTGGTCACCACCGACCACAGACCGGTGAGTTCGGCTCCGAAACGCACCTCTTTGCCCTGAAGGTTGGGCCCGCTGAGCCAGCTCGAGAGCACCGGGTTGCCGGCCTGCTCCGCTGCCATGGCCACCACGGCCCCGATCAGCAGCAAGCCGAACACCAGGGCCAGCAGCAGATTGCTCTGGCGCCGGTTGCCCACGAACCGCCCGAAGGCATCGATCGTGGCCGCCGGAATGATCAACATCGCCCAGGTGCTCACCAGGTTGGTGAGCAGGGAGGGGTTCTCATAGGGGTAGGCGGAGTTGGCACTGAAGAAGCCGCCGCCGTTTTCACCGAGCTGTTTGATCGCCTCGTAGAGGGCGATGGGGCCTCGGGGCAGGAGCTGCTTGGGGCCCTCCAGGGTGGCGACCTCCAGCGGCGGCGCCAGGGTCATCGGCACGCCGCTCACCAGCAGGAACAGGCCCAGCAGCAGGGAGATCGGGATCAGCACTCGGGTGAGCGAGCGCAGCAGATCGCGATAGAAGTTGCCGATCGGTCGGCCCGTGAGCCCCCGGATCACCGCGATGCCCACCGCCAGACCCGTGGCCGCCGACACGTACATCAGGAACTGAATCACCCCCAGCTGGGCCAGGTTCCCCAGGCTCGTTTCGGGAACCAGGTGCTGCTGGTCGGTGTTGGTCACGAAGGAGATCGCGGTGTGCAGAGCCAGATCCCAGTTCAGCCCCTTGAAACCCAGTGGGTTGAGCCAGCCCGGTTGCAGCAGCAGCAGCGCCAATCCCAGCAGGCAGAACAGGGCGTTGCTGATCAGGAGGGGTCTCAGGTAGGCACCAGCGGAATCGGCGCTGCGGCCGGCATCACCGATCCAGCGCAACAGGCCCGATTCGATGGGGTTCAACCAGCGATCCCAGGCCGGCTGGGGCCGGTCGTCGAAAACGTCGAACAGGTGTCGCCCCAGCAAAGGGGCCATGAGCACAACCGCCGCCAGGGTGACGGCGGCCAACAACCAAGGGAGCATGCGGGCGTACGGGATGGTTCCAACCCGCTCAGCCTCGCTGCGTTCCCTCTGCGGGCACAACTACCAATTGACATAGGCAGGGGCCCGGTCCGGTTCCAGCGGCGATCACCCGCAATGCAGTCGCCCGGCGGCTGGGGCGGGATCAACAGCGCCCCCAGACCCACAAGTCCTGCTGGCGTTTCTGGGCCCAGAGCATGATCGCCTGCTCACGCGTCAGCTCCCTGCGCTTCTACCGCTGCGCGGAAGGCTGTGCCTAGAGCAGTGGCGGCTAACCGCCTTGCATCACCTCCCCGAAGGTCATTTCAAGGCTCTGCCCCCAGCGGTCGTAGCGCAGGGGCCTGAAGTGCAGCACCTGCCCGCCATCGCTGATCCAGCCCTTCTGAGGCGAGAGCGGCGGGCAGCCGGGCCGGTCGACGACGTTCATGGGCCGCTGCTGCTCAGGCCACCTCCGGCGCCCAGCCGTTCTCGCGGACCATGTCGTTAGTCCAGCCCTGGCAGCGGTTCACCAGATGCTCGCCATGGGCGATCAGCCCCTGGTGGAGCTGACAGGTGAGCACCGGGATGCAGTTCACGCCCGCGTGGTGCCTGAACCAGTGGCAGGTCATGCAGACCTTGCGGCTGCGGGTTTTTACCAGGGTGCCCTCATCGAGGTAGGGCCAGTCTTCGATCGGGGTCTCAAGCCGGGCGGCCAGGGCCGCTGGCCGGGGGAGAGGGACACCCATGGGCCGCTCCAGATGCGTACACCTGTACTAGCACGGGTTCGGGCTTTCGGCTGCCGCGGTTTTGCTGAGCCGACCTCGCGACGGTTGATCCGCCTGCTACCTTTCCAGAAGCAACACCCCCCAGGCCTCTGTCGGTCTCCGGCATGCCCAAACAGGGGGGTCACTCTTACCAGCGGACCTTTGTTGAGGTACTCCAAGCCTCCGCTGAACATTCCAGACCAGCTTCAGCAGTTACGCAATCGAGGTCTGCTGGTCCGTTCAGACGACTTAGCGCTGAACGCTCTCGAGCTGATCGGCTACTACCGCCTGAGCGCGTATTGGCTGTTTTTCGAAGAACCTCCAGCGCCAGGAGAGACCAGGGGCCACCGTTTCAAGCCTGGCTCCAGTTTTGAGCAGGTGATTGAGCTCTACAACAGGGACCGTCTGATTCGGTTGCTGGTGATTGACGCGATTGAGCGAATCGAAATCGCCGCC
>Ga0164293_10002967_pt1 | contig 14415 bp, 10 predicted proteins | sample GEODES118metaG_FD_111487 | JGI IMG/M metagenome (GOLD analysis project Ga0164293, IMG submission 111487) | Eutrophic lake water microbial communities from Lake Mendota, Wisconsin, USA - GEODES118 metaG | ecosystem: Environmental > Aquatic > Freshwater > Lake | place: USA: Lake Mendota...
CCGCCTCGCGGTTCGGTCGCTAATGTAAAGAAGCCGAACCCTGGGCTGGCATGGCTTCTTGAAAATAACTTCCTCTCCCCAATTAACCAGCAAACAGTTGTTCTTCATCGCGAAGTCGCGTTATATCTGCGTGGCAATAAAGTTCACCGCGAGCTTTCTATTCAACAACCTGAACTCGCCGGAAAAGTTCTTGATGCCAAGAAGATTCAAGCGGCATCGATTGCAAATATCTCGACATTTCTTCGCTGGACTGAAGAAGTTCTTAACTTCTGGGCTCAACAAACTCCCTCTGCATTAAAAGCTGGCGGTTTAGGTATTCGAGACTTGCGAGAGCTCTCCCTTCATTTAGGACTTGATGAATCGTGCACTTCCTTTGTTGTCGAAGTTGCTTATATTTCGGGACTGGTCACGATTGATCCTGATGATCGAATTCTGCCAACGCATCAATTTGATATTTGGCTGGCACAACCCGCATCACAAAAGTGGGAGCTACTTGTCTCATCCTGGCTTATGACTTCGCGCATGAGCGGACTTGTTAGCCGTGATAGCAGCAAGAACATCTCCCCTATGGGTCCCGAGCTCGATCGCAGTAATACCGCGACAATTAAACGTTGTGTACTGACAATTCTGAAAGAGAAGACTGGTTTTGCCCCTGATATTGACTCTGTCATCGCTGCTACGCAGTGGCAATTGCCGAACCGCCGTACCGGTGGGGTTCCGGCTGAATACATCGAATGGATTATCCGAGAAGCGCAATGGCTAGGACTTACAGGCTCTGGGGCGCTTTCTGCATATGCAGTGGCTCTTCTTGACGGGGATGAAGTTGTTGCTATTAACGCAGACCTTCCAAAGACAGTCGATCACATACTTATTCAAAGTGATAACACTGCAATCGCTCCTGGCCCACTGGAACATGAATTATCACAAGAGCTAGATCTCATTGCAGATATTGAATCTCGTGGAGCAGCAACTGTATTCCGCTTCTCTGAAAAATCCTTTAGGCGAGGATTGGATCACGGTCGTACTGGAGAAGAAATCCTGAGCTTTCTCAAGAAAGTTTCGAAAACGCCAGTCCCGCAACCAATTGAATATCTGATTGCAGATATTTCTCGGAAACACGGAAAGCTCCGAGTAGGAAATGCATCGTCGTTTATCCGTTGCGAAGATAAGGCGATAATCAGCCAGATCTTAAAAGATAAAAAGTTAGACTCGCTCGGCTTGCGAAAAATTGCTCCCGAAGTTTTGATCTCCACCTTGGATGCTCGTGATCTGATGAATGTGCTTCGTAGTGCAGGCTACCAACCGGCTGCCGAAGATTCGCAAGGATTGTTATTGACAGGGCCACGTATTGCACGCGCTCAGACTAAAGCGCGACCGCCACGAATTCTCGGAGAATATGAATTACCTGATGAAGTATTGCTCGAGGTTGCAGTGCGAACTATTCGCACCGGCGAGAAATCAAGTGCAAAGCAGAGCACGCTGCGCAATCTCTCTCAAGAAGCGCTTGGAAACCTACCTCGCTCAACAGCCAATGAAACTCTCAATTTACTTGTGAAGCATCTGCGCCATTTCCCAAATAAATCACTTTCGATTGGTTATGCCGATAACAACGGAATGGTTTCGCATCGCATTATTGATCCACTCCAGATTTCCGCCGGCTCACTTCAGGCCAAGGACCATGCCACTGGCGAGGTTCTTACCTTTAGAATTGCCCGAATTACCGGAGTGGCCACTTTATGACCAACCAGAAGAGCCAGGAATACGGCAGACTTATCCCCATGCTTGCATCCATTGAATCTCTCGTTAAATGCGAATCACCTAGTGATGATCTAGATGCCTGCCGATCTGTGGTTGCACTTGCCAGCAAAATTGCGGAGGAGGTTCTCGGTACTCCGGCTCAAATAAAGGAGATTCAAGGGCGACCTGTTTTTTGGTGGGGAAGCCAGAGCCCGAAAGTTTTAGTACTCGCTCATCTCGATACTGTCTGGCCAAAAGGATCCTTTACTCCGCTGTGGAGCGTTGAGACAAACGTTGTACGAGGACCCGGAGTCTTCGATATGAAAGCTGGATTCGTACAAGCGCTCTACGCCCTTAAGGGAATTGAGGGCGAAGTCGCACTTGTTGCGACAACTGATGAAGAGACTGGCAGCCATGCGTCAAAGGCGCTCATCATGGAGCTTTCGGCCAAGGCTGATGCAGTCCTAGTTCTTGAAGCCTCCCTTGATGGAAAGGTAAAGACCGGCCGTAAAGGTACTTCGATGTATCAAATTTCTGTCCATGGTCTGGCATCACATGCAGGTCTTGAACCAGAAAAGGGAGTCAATGCAACTACTGCAATGGCGCATCTGGTCTTACAGCTTGTCGGGCTAGAAGATTCTGCTCACGGAACCACCGTTGTTCCAACAACTTTAAAGTCTGGCACAACAACAAATACAGTTCCAGATCTGGCAACGCTCGATGTTGATGTGCGTTCATTTTCGCAAGCAGAGCTACACCGAGTGGATGCTGCAATTCGCACACTGACAGTCAGTGTTTCAGGAGCTCGGGTAGAAGTTACCGGGGGGCTTAATCGTCCGCCGCTAGCGCCATCTTCAACAAAAGAACTCTACGAAATCGCCGAAGCTGTTGCCGCAAAGATTGGAATGCCGCCACTTGGTTCGGCAAATGTAGGCGGTGCCAGCGATGGAAATTTTGCAGCAGCAGCCGGTGCTCGAGTACTTGATGGATTAGGTGCGGTAGGTGGCGGAGCCCACGCTGCGAATGAGTGGGTTGATGCATCAACGATTGAAAGTCGCAGCGCACTTTTGCATGCACTTATTAAGGAGCTGCTCGTATGAGTGATGGCCCGCTTATTGTTCAGAGCGATAAGACGTTATTACTCGATATAGATCACCCGCTTTCGGTTGAGTGCCGAAGAGCAATCGCTCCCTTTGCCGAACTTGAGCGCGCTCCCGAACATATGCATACCTACCGATTAACAAATTTAGGTTTATGGAATGCACGTGCTGCTGGCCATGATGCCGAAATGGTGATTGATACTCTTATTAAGTATTCACGCTATGCCGTACCTCATGCACTTCTAATTGATATCGCAGAGCAGATGTCACGGTATGGGCGGCTACGCCTTGAGGCCGATCCGGTTCATGGATTAATCATGGTGACCACCGATACCGCAGTCCTCGAAGAAGTAATTCGCGCCAAAAAAATAGCACCACTACTTGGAGCGAGAATCGATAATGAAACTATTGCAGTTCACCCAAGTCAACGTGGCGCTATTAAACAATCGCTACTTCGTCTTGGTTGGCCAGCAGAGGATTTCGCCGGCTATGTAGATGGTCAAGCGCATGATATTTCGCTTAAACAAGATGGATGGAAAATTCGCGAGTATCAAGAGCATGCTGCTGAAGGTTTTTGGCATGGTGGTTCGGGTGTAGTGGTTCTTCCTTGCGGTGCCGGAAAGACAATTGTTGGCGCAGCGGCGATGGCTCATGCAAAAGCAACCACCCTTATTCTTGTAACCAATACAATCGCAGCACGTCAATGGCGCGATGAACTGCTCAAGCGCACCTCACTTACCGAAGATGAAATCGGCGAGTATTCGGGGTCAAAGAAAGAGATTCGCCCGGTCACAATTGCCACATATCAAGTAATGACTAAGAAGAAGAACGGTGTCTACTCTCACTTAGATCTCTTTGATAGCCATGACTGGGGTTTGATTATTTACGATGAGGTGCACTTGTTGCCTGCACCAATCTTTCGCTTTACCGCAGATATCCAATCACGACGCCGCCTAGGCTTAACTGCAACTCTTGTTCGTGAAGATGGAATGGAAGGCGAAGTCTTCTCTCTCATCGGGCCTAAGCGATTTGATGTTCCCTGGAAAGAGATTGAAGCTCAAGGCTATATCGCCCCTGCTGAATGTATTGAGGTAAGGGTAAATCTGACTGAAAACGAGCGTATCGCATATGCAACTGCCGAACCCGAAGAACGTTATCGATACTGCGCAACCACCCGCACAAAGAGAGATGTGGTTCAGGAACTTGTATCCCTGCATGCAAATGAGCAGATACTCGTTATTGGTCAGTATTTAGATCAACTAGATGATTTAGGTGAAACCCTTGGTGTGCCGGTAATTCAAGGATCTACGCCGCAAAAAGTTCGAGAAGAACTCTTCCAACAATTTCGAACCGGTGAAATTTCCTGCCTAGTGGTCTCTAAAGTTGCTAACTTCTCGATTGACTTACCGGAAGCCACAATTGCAATCCAGGTTTCCGGCGCATTTGGATCTCGCCAAGAAGAAGCTCAACGATTGGGCCGCATTCTTCGCCCTAAGGCCGATGGCCGCGGTGCTCGCTTCTACTCGGTTGTCTCACGTGACACTATCGATCAGGATTTTGCGCAGAACCGTCAACGATTCTTAGCAGAACAGGGATATAGCTACACAATTATTGATGCCGACGATGTTTTTCAAGGGAAGATCTAAAGCGCTCTGGATCAACGCGCCAGAAGTCATGGTGCTCGCCATTGATGTGAATCACAGGAATCTGCTCGCCGTACAATTTTTCTAAATCAACATTGCCGGCAATATCTATAACTTCTATCTCAAATTTGAGCTCACTTTGTAGCCCTTGCAGAATATTCAAAGCATCTTCACAGAGATGGCAGCCCGCTCGGGAGTAAATTGTGACCATCCGCCTATTCTCTCATCCTGTAACCTTGCTTTCTATGATGAGCTTACTGAAGCGGTTCGGTGGTTCACTCCTATCCTCAATTCTTTTACTCTCGCTGCTCTCTACGCCGCCGGCGGCAAATGCCCTGTCGCCATTTCTTCAGCGAGAGGCAACTCAATGGGCACATGTTTATGCCGCTGCCGGCAACGCAAAAGTACAATCTGCTGGCGCACCCGTTGCCAAATTAGATGCGAAATCAAAGTTCATTGTTAACTATCGAAATTTTCCAAAGTGGGCCGAGCGTGATTTTCAGATTGCAGTAGAGATTTGGTCTCACCACTTTGCATCATCTGTACCAATTACTATCGAAGCCTCGTGGTCACGCTCTTCTTCATCAGAGATTCTTGGCAGTGCGCGTCCAGGCAGTTTCTTCTCCGATTTTGATAAGTCACCGGATCCGAGTCTCTGGTATCCATCTGCTCTAGCCAATGCAATCGCTGGTAAAGATTTAGATACCACTGAATCCGAAATGATTATTCAAGTGAACTCACTTGCTGATTGGAATACCACTAACGATGGATTGTCATACCCAAATAAGTATGATCTCAAATCTGTTTTCTTGCATGAAATGGGCCACGGACTTGGATTTTTATCAGCAGCTTCATACGATTCTTTTCTAGGCTTTGGATATATTGATGAACCCACACCATTTGATGCCTACGTTCAGGTAGAAGATGGGCGCCGGTTATCAGACCTGCCTTCACCATCACTCGAACTAGGCGAAGCAATCACAGGAAGACTTTTCTGGAGCGGTGCCCTTGGAGTTGCGGCAAACAATGGCGTAAAGCCCCTGCTATACACCCCCTCTGAATTTGATGAAGGTTCATCTGTGAGCCACCTAGACGAGGCGACTTTTGCGGATTCAACTCTTGAGGCGATGATGACTCCAAGTCTGAGCGCCGGCGAGATCTTCCGCGAACCTGGACCATTGATGCTTGCCATGATGGAAGATATGCGTCGCAAGCCTCCGGCCGGAGTTGCCGTTGGTCTTCCTAGCGAAGTTCGTAACCCAAAAGCCTTAGTCGGTGATGGTTCTGCGATTATTACCTTTGATCCCTCTGCAAATGCACGGACCGCTCAGATATCTAGCTATACGGTGCGCAATCTGCGCACCAATCAAGTAAAGAGTGCTAGTACATCGCCAATCATTTTTACCGGCCTCAAAAACGGTAATTCATACCCATTTTCGATTATCGCCTCAAATTCAAATGGCTCTTCTATTCCAGTTGTCACAAATAATGTGACGCCACAAGCAAGCTGGCGGATCACTAACGCCGACGGCAAGAGCAGCGGTAAAGAGGTAGTGAGCACCTCCTTTAATGGCAAACCTTTACTTGCATATATTGATGCCGTTTCGGGTGATCTCAAGATTGGAATGTGGAACGGTCGAATTTGGATCACAAAGACTGTTGATGGCGCCGGTGGCTCTGCTGGAAAAACCTCTTTGCCCATTACTGGTGCGCTCTCTGTCTGCGTCAATGGCAGCGGAACCACGCAAGTCCTTCACATCTTCTATGCCGACGGCACAGATAAAGACTTGCGCTATGCAAAATTTGATGGAAAGAGTTTTTCTTATGATCTCGTTGATGGTAATGGAAGCGTAATTAACGATTACGAGGATCCCATTCGTATTCGTACTGCTTCAGATGTCAGCGTATCCAGTGCATGTGTCGCCTCAGCTTCTGGGATTCAAGTTTTCTATCGTGATGAAAGTCAGGGAATCTTGCTCGGAGCAGTTAAATCCAATATGTCGAAGACCTGGAACTACGAACTTGTCGATGGTGATCGCAAGACAGATGGGCGCACAACTGGAGATGTTGCTTTTCATCTTGATGCTATCTTCGATGGCAAGACAAGTTATGTACTCTATGACTCCGTTTTAACATTGAATCAAAAGAAAGAACGCACTTCAGGTGAGGTTCGCTTAGCCACCCGAACATCATTTTCGGCAACGGGCTGGGTGTATAAGACTTTGGAGCCAGCGACTGCATCAACTCCCATGAGTGGTTTTGATATCGCCCTCGGAAAGAGCGCTAAAGGAATTACTGCTGCGTGGATGAGTGCATCGTCTTCAACTCTTCCGTTAGCAGATAACGTACGCTGGCAATTGGTATCGAAGCCATCTCCGGTCGCTACCGCCACCACTTATGGATACGGAAAGCCGAGCGCTCGAATTTCTACCGATGGATCCATGATTGCCTTTAACTGCGAAGGTCGGCTCTGCTCCATTGATATCAGCAAAGCAACACCGAAGGTTGGATTTGTTCTGGCAAGTGACGACCCAGATGAAATTTCTTCCACCTGGGTCGTCGTTAATCGTGTGAAGTATCTCGTGGCTGGTATTAACGGCCAGCTTGCGATGCTCCGCCCATAAATTTCTGAGGTTACGGTGCCTATTCGTGCGTTACTTCGCGTTACGGCGTTGAATACGTGTCTTCTTTAGCAGCTTCTTATGCTTCTTCTTAGCCATACGCTTGCGACGCTTTTTAATAACGGAACCCATAAGTCACGCTCTTCCTAGTAGTAGTGCCCAGATCAAATAAATCTGGAGTAACTCGATGGCAAAGGTTACCGCGCTACCAGGGTAAAAATCGATACGGATCCGTCGGCAGATGATGCCAACCCGAGGACTCCACGATCGCGACTATATGCAAGGTTCAGCGGTGTCAGCAGGCCTGGGAGGCTTGTGGCTGCCTGTAGCGCCCCTTTGCCATTAAATGTAAGAACAATCAGACCCGCCTCATTGGGTTTCCATCCATTAATTCCAGTAATTGTGCTCTTTGAAGTAAAGGCAAGATAGGAAAAGCCTCCTCCCGAAATAGAAATTGGTGCACCTATTCCGGCATACCGTGTTGTCCAGGTCGGTGCGAAAGTTGAAGTGAATTTGGTAATCGCAATTTCTGATTTTGCACCAGTGAGCACATAGCCACTGAGGAGATTAGAACTATCACCTGAAGTCCATCCGCGAGATGCGCCATTTGCAGAGCTTCGAACAAGAGAGGTTATCGCTCCAGTTTTGGATACCTTCATCAAAATTCCATCTCGCTTACCCATCAACTTCTTGCCCGCTAGAGTCTCAGCGCTCGAGCCATAGAGAGAGGTTGTCCCATCTTCACTTCGAATGACCGAGTTAATCTCGGTCTTCGAGCTACCAAGGAATGTGATCTTGCTAAAAACTCCAGTATTTGTCGCTGTGACAAGAAATGGTTTACTCTCAAGAATTCCAGTAATTGATATCCCAGAATTCTTAGCAGAGACTCCGGTTGTCAATGGAACGCTCTTCTGCGGCAATAGATAAGTAGCTAGTAGCTCACCTTTTTGAGAAATCTTCCAAAGTGCGAGCTGATTCATATCTGACCGAAGCGCAGGGCTCGGGTCCTCGGTCACGCCATCTGGATTATCAACACCTGTATTAGGAGTTGTGGTCTCGCTCTGGGTTAAAAGTGATGCCGATCCAACAAGCCAGATATTGCCAACGGGGTCAGTGCTTGCCGATGAAACAACTTCATCGGCTCCTGAATCAATCTTTAATTGCCAGCTCCGAGTATTTGTAAAATCGAAGGATGTAACAAGTATGTCGGCAGTTTCACTTTCAACGTTGGCGTAATAGATGACGCTCTTTCCCGAGAGAAGAAAGTTATCTGCATCAACTGGAGGGGTGTAAATCGAACCTAGTCCAGCGGTGATTGCTTTAGGGGCTGCCAGAGATTGTGGAGTGGCCCAGAATGCAACCACAATCGATAACAGTAGAGCGAGAAAACGTTTCATGTTAGGACAACTCTTGTGAACGTTTGGCGGCAGCTTTCATCGCCTCGGTCACCATCTCGGAAATCCCAGCGTTATTAAATGATGCTATCGCTGCCGCAGTTGTGCCATTAGGGCTTGTTACTTTCTCGCGCAAAGTCGTTGGTGAATCCCCTGACCGTTCAAGCATGGCAGCAGCTCCAATAATCGTCTGAACTGTTAAGGCGTGAGCATCTTCGTGAGATAAACCAAGAGCTACCGCTCCATCGACCATCGCCTCGACAAATCGGAAGAAGTAAGCTGGTCCAGAACCACTCGTGGCAGTCACGGCATCTTGAAGTGATTCGTGAACTTCTATTGCATGACCTGTTGCTGCTAAGAATGTGCTGACAAAGGCGCGCATCTGGGGATTCACATTCTCACCAAATGAATATCCGGATGCGCCGAGGCCAAGCAGTGCTGGGGTATTTGGCATTACTCGTACAACCGAGACCGAATCTCCTAAAGCAGCTGAAATCGATGCAATTGTCTTTCCTGCAACAAAGGAGATAACTAAAGTCTCCGGACGACAATGCGGCGCAAGCTCTTGCAGAGTTGCCGGTAGATCTTGCGGTTTCACAACGAGCAAGAGAATTCTGGAATTTGCTACAACACTGATCAAATCTTGATGAACAATCGAATAGCGCTCTACTAGCTCGGTGGCACGTTCGCTTCGCTTCTCGGCAAAGGAGATATCTGTTGGTTTCTCGCCACTTCGTATGAGAGCGGCAATCAACGCCTCGCCCATTACACCTGCGCCGATTACTCCAATGTGATTCGCCATGTCGTAAGAGTACGCGTAGGCTCACCTCCTATGTCAGAGGTTAAAGCAGGTTTCGCGCGCGACTGGATCGAATTTAGCGACCCAAATAATGAAGATGAAATCTACAAATGCGACCTCACCTGGCTCACATCTAATTGGTCCTGTATTTATGGCGATGGTTGCAAGGGTGTATTTGCTGATCGTCCCAATGATGGGTGCTGTACTGAAGGTGCGATGTTCTCAGATGAAGCAGATGAGCTACGCACTCTCAAGGCTGCCGAGTATTTAACTCCTGATATGTGGCAATTTTATGAACAAGCACGTCCGAAAAAACCCGGTGGAAAGTTGCGCATCGCAGATTCTGATGAAGATGATGAGCGAAAGACTCGCACCGTCGATGATGCCTGTATCTTTCTCAACCGCAAGGGCTACGAAGCTCCGGGATTCACGGGTGATTTCGGTTGTGTGCTTCACCACCTCGCGCTCAAACGAGATATGCACTTTGTAGATACAAAGCCTGATGTCTGTTGGCAGCTTCCACTTCGTCGCGCATATGAAACTCGCGAAGTCGGCGAACGTGAATATTCAGTCATTGTTATCGGTGAATACGAACGTCTTGCCTGGGGCGATGGCGGTGAGGATTTCGATTGGTACTGCACCAGCAATCCCGAAGCTCATGTAGGAAAGGAGCCGGTCTACCTCTCCAATAAAGCTGAGCTCACAAAGATGATGGGCGAAGCAGCCTATGCGATTTTGGCTCAGCACTGTGATCGACGCATTGCTGGCATACGCGAGGCGCAGGCTAAGTTGCTGCCCCTTTATGTAATTCAACATCCTGCGACTGTCATAGCCTCCAAGTAATCTAAAGCCATGGCTAAGGTGACAAAGGTCGATAAGGATCCATTCCGCTGCGTCGAATGCGGTTGGACTTCTCAAAAATGGGTTGGCCGTTGTGGTGAGTGCCAGGCATGGGGAACGGTCGAAGAACTAGGCGCTCCAAAGAAATTATCGATGCAGGCCGGACCAATCTCTGCCAAAGCGATGGCAATCGGAGATGTGGATCTCTCTGCTGCTCACGCGAAACCAACAGGTGTCTCCGAACTCGATCGAGTATTAGGTGGCGGTTTAGTTCCAGGTGCAGCCATTTTGCTCGCCGGTGAACCTGGTGTTGGTAAGTCAACACTCCTGCTTTCAGTCGCGGCTCAAACTGCAAACAAATCTATTCCTGTTCTCTATATCAGCGGCGAAGAATCTGCATCGCAGGTGCGACTTCGCGCAGAGCGCATTAAAGCTATTGATCCCAATCTTTTTCTGGCATCCGAAACTGATCTGGGCGCTGTTATTTCTCATATCGATACCGTTAAACCAGAGCTACTCATTATTGACTCGATTCAAACCATTGGATCTTCCAACGCAGATGGAGCGCCAGGTGGTGTCACCCAAGTGCGTGAGGTCGCTGGTGCGCTGATTCGTATCTGTAAGGATCGAGATATCACCTTACTCTTGGTGGGTCATGTCACTAAAGATGGCTCAATCGCAGGTCCTCGCCTGCTCGAGCATATTGTTGATGTGGTGCTGCAATTCGAAGGTGAACGCCACTCACGCCTTCGTTTGATTCGCGCAATCAAAAATCGTTTTGGTGCTAGTGATGAAGTCGGTTGTTTTGATCTCAGTGACACTGGAATCGAAAGCGTTCTCGATCCGACTGGACTATTTACATCTCGCCATGCCGAACCCGTTCCCGGTACATGCGTCACGGTGACTCTCGAAGGTCGCAGACCATTGCTAGCAGAGATTCAAGCCCTGGTCAGTGCCGGTCGAGAGAGCGACTTCGGTAATGCACGACGAGTAGTAAGTGGGCTCGATTCTGCCCGTACTTCAATGACTTTAGCGGTACTCGAACTTCGCGCACATGTGCGAGTAGGTGGTCGAGATGTATATGCCGCAACTGTAGGTGGAATGAAGATGACCGAACCAGCAGCTGACTTGGCACTTGCCCTTGCTGTTGCATCTGCGGCAAAAGGTTTAGCGCTACCGTCAGATCTCGTTGCAATTGGCGAAGTTGGTCTCGCTGGCGAGATTCGCAAGGTAAGTGGAGTATCGCGAAGACTTGCAGAGGCATATCGACTTGGATTCAAGCGAGCCCTAGTCCCAGCGGGTTCTGATGTCACCATCGCAGGAATGGAAATCGTTGAAGTTGCCCGGTTAGATCAAGCGTTATCGCGAGTAAAAATCAACGGTGAGTGATGTACGAGAAGGAAATCACCGACTGGTTTAAGAAGAATAAGCGCGACCTCCCTTGGCGAAAGACAGATGCTTGGGGTGTATTGGTCTCAGAGATTATGTTGCAACAGACTCCTGTCCAACGAGTCTTGCCGGTCTATAACGAGTGGATGAAACGGTGGCCGACTCCCGCGAAATTAGCGAAGGCATCGCCAGCGGAAATCATCACAGCATGGGGACGACTTGGATATCCGCGTCGCGCACTCCGATTACACGAATGCGCCAAAGAGATTACTCAAAACCATAAAGGCGTGGTGCCCGCTACCGAGGTCGAGTTAAGAAAATTACCTGGTATTGGCGAATACACCTCTGCCGCAATTGTGGCCTTTGCATTTAAGGAAAGTTCGCTTGTGCTCGACATTAATATTCGAAGACTCTTCTCTAGACTTTACAGAGGCGAAGAAGCGCCAACTGCTGCGCCAACAAAGGCCGAACGTTTGGAATATGCACAATATGTTCCGGCCAAAGGAGCTCACATTTGGGCTGCTGCAACGATGGAACTCGGCGCACTAGTCTGTACTGAAAAAAATCCTCTCTGTGGTCGTTGCCCCGTTGCCGATAGCTGCCAGTGGCGAAGCCTGGATTACCCACAAACAGAGCGAATTAAGCGCACTCAGAGCTGGCATGGAACAGATCGCCAATGCCGCGGAACGATTGTGCAAGCGCTGCGCGAGAATCAGGTGCTTACCAAGAAGCAAATTCAACTGCTCTGGGACGTTACATCACAGGTTGATAAGGCTCTGCTGACGCTGCTCGATGACGGTCTTATTGAAGCCAGAGGCAAAAATACGTTCTCGCTCCCGCGTTAACTACTTCTTGACCCAACCTGTCGGGCACTTTGGATTGGTCGCCGTGACTTTTCTAGTCATTGCACCTTTCTTGCAGGTGATTGTTTTCTTAGCTTGCGTAACCTTTGGTTTTGCGGGTGAAGTAGAAACAACCTTCGGCGTGGTTGGTTTAGTGGTCACAAAGGTCACAAAGGAATTACCGCACACTTCTGTAGCACCTAGATTTTTTGCTGCACAGAGAGTGATTGGATAATTGCCTGGACCTGTGAAGTTTAGGAAGTACATAAAACTCATCTTGCCTTGGAGTACCCCGGTACTGCCGTTTTTTACACCGACTTTAAGATTAAAGACTGGAAAAACAGCACCGGATGGTTCATTCATTGAATAGCCAATATAGTAAAAATCAGAACCTGATTTATTCGCGTAACTCACTTCCAAGAATGAATTCGTAGACTCTTCCAACGATTGCGGGGCATAGACCTGATCTGGCCAAGTGAATTCAACTCCCTCAACGGTAAGGGTTTGGTTGGCTTGAGCAGATGTTGCTTGTATGCCGCTCACCGCTATTAGAGTGGCAGTAAGTAGTGATGACAAGATTAGTCGTGAACTCTTCATACCGTAAAGATACATTTACAAAGAGGTTCACTGCAGAAGTTGACTAGTCAATCTCCAAGATTATGACTAATCAATTAAGCAGTAGGTGCTTCTGCAAGATCTCCAGGAGAATCCGGCGAAGAAACCTTAGGTGCGCCCTTAAAGGTAAAGACTGCATCTGCTTCAACACCTTCGACATCAACCACAATAATTTCGCCAGCTTTGAGTTCGCCGAAGAGGATGCGCTCTGACAAGCCATCTTCGATCTCACGCTGAATCAAGCGACGCAATGGACGCGCTCCTAGAAGTGGGTCATACCCGCGGAGTGCAAGGAGATCCTTGGCAGCTTGAGTGAGTTCGATACCCATATCTTTCGCCTTGAGGCGGTCATCGAGATTGGCAACCATGAGGTCGACGATGTTGATGATCTGATCTTTGGTGAGCTGGTGGAAGACGATGACATCATCGATACGGTTGAGAAATTCGGGGCGGAAGTGGTTTTTGAGTTCTTCATTAACCTTGCTCTTCATGCGATCGTAATTTGTCACATCATCATCGGCATTTGAGAAGCCAAGCCCGAGGGACTTAGAGATATCTCGAGTACCGAGGTTTGTTGTCATAATGATGATGGTGTTCTTAAAGTCGACGGTACGGCCTTGTGAATCTGTTAGGCGACCATCTTCTAGAACCTGAAGAAGTGAGTTAAAGATATCTGGGTGAGCTTTTTCGATTTCATCGAAGAGCACAACCGAGAATGGACGACGGCGTACCTTCTCGGTCAACTGTCCACCTTCGTCGTATCCCACGAATCCTGGAGGTGCACCAAATAGTCGTGAGGCGGTGTGGCGCTCTGAGTACTCGGACATATCCAATTGAATCAGTGCTGATTCATCGCCAAATAAGAATGATGCAAGGGTGCGTGAGAGTTCAGTCTTACCAACGCCAGATGGGCCAGCAAAGATAAATGAACCACCAGGGCGCTTTGGATCCTTAAGACCTGCGCGAGTACGACGAATCGCTTGCGAGAGCGCCTTAATCGCTTGATCTTGCCCGATAACGCGACGGTGTAGTTCGTCTTCCATACGCAGAAGTCGAGCCGTCTCTTCTTCGGTTAACTTAAAGACTGGAATTCCGGTAGATGCAGAGAGAACTTGAGCGATGAGTTCTTCATCAACTTGAGTCACTCGATCTGGTTCGGTCTCTTTCCAGTTCTTCTCCGCAAGCTGACGTTCTTGGATCAGCGTCTTTTCGGTATCGCGAAGGGCTGCAGCACCTTCGAAATCTTGTCCATCAATTGCAGACTCTTTTGCCTTGCGGGCTACTGCAATCTTCTCGTCGAATTCACGTAGCTCTGCGGGCGCAGTCATTCGCTGAATACGAAGACGTGAACCTGCCTCATCAATCAGGTCGATTGCCTTATCAGGTAAGAAGCGATCAGATACATAACGGTCTGCCATATTTGCAGCGGCAGCAA
>Ga0164293_10002968_pt1 | contig 14415 bp, 11 predicted proteins | sample GEODES118metaG_FD_111487 | JGI IMG/M metagenome (GOLD analysis project Ga0164293, IMG submission 111487) | Eutrophic lake water microbial communities from Lake Mendota, Wisconsin, USA - GEODES118 metaG | ecosystem: Environmental > Aquatic > Freshwater > Lake | place: USA: Lake Mendota...
AAAGTAATGTGATCCGCACCCGCGGATTTTTTTACCCCAAAAAATTACCCGTGTTACTGACATATGAGAAATGTACACGAAAAACGTCAGTAAAACAACGATCAGGAAAGGTAGTTGATAAATGCAAGGTTCAAAGCAAATCATTATGGAGGCACAAATGGCACTTGGAAACAGCGAAAAAGTTCGAGGCTCTATGGCCGTAACCCGTTTGGGATTTACCCCTTCCAAGCTGTCGGCAAAGAGTAATCGTCAGACAAAAGCATCTTCGAGGGATCGCAAAAAAATGACAGGAAAACCCACTCTTGGCGAATCTTCAAATACGAAGTACCTCCGCAATTGTGACAAGAAAACGCGCTTTAAGAGTTTAGAGCATGCGAAAGAAGCAAAAGAAAGAATTCGGTATATCTCTGTAAAGGAGAGTTCAGATGGCAAAGCAGCAACCCGCCTGCCCTCTAGAGCATATGCATGTGGCAATTGTAAAGGTTGGCATCTGAGCTCTCGGGCAGACCTATTCGAAGTTAAATTCGAATTGGCGGTGCTAAATGCAGCCTGAGTTTTCAATCTTCGAAGAGGCCTTGCGCTACAACCTTGGATTCAAGTTTGGAAAATTGACTCTGAAGGAGTTCAACATGAGCAGAACATGCAAGTATCCACAGGGTCGGATGATTCGTAAAACCACGATCACAGAGATTGCACGCGATGGAGTTCTAATCAAGCGATATGTAAAGAAAGGGTCAATCAATGTCTTTTAAATACACACCTTCAGCAGGACATCTTCGAGAACTTTTGCCAGATGTTGCTGCACACATGGAAGAAGATTTTGTAACTGGGCAACTTCGCTCACTTGGCATCGTATTTATCAAGCGCCGTGTGAAGCGTGAGATGGTAATTGATATTCCTATGACGCCACATCACCTGATGCGTATTCGGGCAGTTGATATCGGGCCTGGGGGACGAAAGGAATTCGTAACCTTCGTTCGCGTCAATCAGACACGGATAGGGGAAAAAGTCACCAAGCCTGCAATAAGAGAAACTATTCGTGCACATGTTGAAATTGTCAGTACTCAAGATGTGGATGGTTTCAGCACCTTCTCTTACACACTTCATGAAGAATCAATGGAGGACATCATTTGGTCGGCGATCAAAGGTGCGCATCAAACTCGCCACTTAACGCTCATGCCCTTAGGCAAGAAATTAGCTCGCAAACAACTACCTAAGAACCCTGATCACGGTGAACTTGGGGGTCCAATTGAATAAATCTGGCCTAAAAGCATTGTTTTTAAAGAATCTAATCGGAAGGATTGATACATGATATTAACCCCAGGACAGCTCTACTTCATTAATGAGCAGGATGTAAAGACGGGCGAACGCTCGAGCTATTACAAGATCGGCATAGTTCGAGATGCTGCGGGTCGCGATTCCAAGAACCGCCTACTTGAACACCAGACGGGTAATCCTCGCAAGCTTTGCATTGTGGAGTCTTTATCCATGCCAGCAGTTGAAGCAGTTGAGACCAACTTGCACTATCTCTTTGCACGCAACCGCGTAATGGGTGAGTGGATGCATTTTTCTGAGGCAGAGCTTCAAAATGCAATCAAGAAGGCTAAAGAACTTGCCGCTGAAATGGAATCAAGCATTGCTGACTTTCAGTTTGCCGAGATTCTAAAGGTCACTAAAAGTAATGGAGTTACTTTGCCAGCTACCGAGGAAGCCGAAGAGTGTTACGGAACCATTCAGGATATGAAGGAAATTCTGGAAACTTGCGACAAAGCTCTAGCTGATTATGACGACTATCTTTACGAGGCGATCAAACGTGGCGTTAATGTTTCAGGACGTGCAAAAGTTCAGAAACGAGCAGGCGCTAAGAAGTTTAGCGAGAGCCTCTTTGCCTCTACATACCCAGAGCTCTATAAGAAATATTCAACAGTATCTTTTCCAATAAGGGGCGCTTTTCGCGTCAAGCCTGCCAAGGATTGGAACCCGGAAATTCGGGCCATTAATGAAGAACAAGTAGAGCTTCTTGTTGCGTTTACAGATCAACTGGTGGATGCAGATCACTCTATGGATACGGGGTTTGGACTCCATGAGAAGCATCTCGGGGTCCTAGAGATTAAGAAATATGCTGAGTGGAATATTGAAATTGCCAATGTGAAGCTACGTGTCATGACCGGTGATGCTGAGGGTATCGATGGTATTTGCACATGGAAGCGTGAAGAAAAGGAAGTAGTTAGCTTTGATAAGCAACAACTAGAGGCCGATTACCCTGAGCAATATAACGCCTGTGTCATTCAAGGGGCTGAAACTCAGGCTCTTATCGTCGAGCCAAAGATTGCGCAGAATTAATGTCTAAATCAAAGACTCCATTTAAGTTAATGAATGTCTGGTCAAAGTTACAGTCGGCTTTAGCCCCAAGGCCCAAACAAGATAGCTATTTGTCACTGGCTGATGGAAGGATGTCACTGTGAGTAATCAATCAGCCCAGGTTCGAACTGCCCCGCCAAATGACACAGCAAACAATCAAGATGTCTTTCTATGGGCGCTCTATGTGCTCGGAGGCGCTGATCGGGATGTAGATGTTGAGGACATTTACTTGAAGTGTTTTGAGATTGCACCCGCAAGATTAGGCTGGAGAACTAAGCCAGAGATACCTGACTACAAGAAGACCTCTAAGGCCTTGCAATCAGTCGAAGCCACAACGCACGTGGGACTTATTCATCGACCACACCAATATTCTCGGCGACTGACGATCGAAGGTATTAGTTGGGTTGAGGCGTACAAAGAAATTCTTGAGCGAGTTTATTCAAAACAAGCAGTTGCTGCTTCGACAAATACAAATATGTTTGAAAGAACGCGCCAAGCAATCAAGGAAAGTAGTTCTTGGGCAGCATTTGAAAATGACCCAAGTCAACTGGATGTTGCCGATCTTGCCGCACTCCTTCGGTGCACTGCAACAAGTCCACAGGAGACTTGGAAATCAAGAATTCTAGATGTTAAACGGGCCGCTGAGATTTTGAAGGATGACCCTCTTGCTGAATTCGCAAGAGCAATTGAATTTAAGGTTATTAAAAAGGGAGTGAAGTAATGACAAATAAAGACGATGGAAAGTTGGTCTACACGACCAGAGGATTCTTGCAAGATGCACAAGATGCTATGCGTGGCGATGTCCTTCGTGCCCTTATCGAATTAATCACAAATGCTGACGATGCTTACAACGGAAAAGGTGGCGAAATACAGCTAGATGTGCGAGCTGCAGAAGCTCCCTTTGAGTGGATTATTTCTATTCACGATAAAGCTGGAGGGTTATCTGCTGAAGGTCTAAAGAAGGCGTTTTCAAACTTAGGAGATGAAAACCAGAAATTTGCAGCCGATCAGGGCACTAGAGGACTATTTGGACGTGGCGCAAAAGATGTTGCCGTCTTTGGCAAAGCTCGTTTCCACTCTATTTCTAAAGGCAAATACTCCGAGTTACAAATCCTTCCCAAGGAATCCAAGTGGGAGAGAAATGCAATTGATGAGGAGCCAAACAGTGCCCACCATGCTGAGTTGAAGTTGCAGCCTGGCGAATCAGGACTCACTGCAGAGCTTTATATCTCAAAAGAATATAAAGTGCCGACACCGGCGGATCTCATTGAAAAATTAGAGACTCATGTGCAATTAAGAGATTTGTTAAATAGAAATGTTGTGAAAATATCTGACTCCCGCTCAAAAGCAGAGAAACAGCTTATTGGTCTAGTTCCTTCTGGTGAATTGATTCTAGATATCGAGTTTCCGGTACCAGGGTATGAGATGAATGCCAAACTTGAAGTCTACAAATTTTCAGAAAAGCAAAATGGAAGTGTTTCTTTTAACTCCAAGCAGGGACTGATTATTTCTGGCCGAGGTGCCGCATATGAAAATGGGTTTTTGACTTTGGATGGCAGACCGGAGTCGGGATGGTTTTGCGGCAGACTGGATGCTCCTGAGATTCATGATTTGGCAAGAGCTATAGATAAGAATGAAGATCCAGATCCAAAAAATCCTACGAGAGTCGTGAGTCGCCAACGTGATGGACTTGTGAGAAGTCACCCCTTCTACCGAGCACTATCAGGTGCGGTGAGCGCTCACTTGAAACCACTATTCGATGAGGCAGCAAATGATGAAGGCGCTAACAAAAAAGAAGGAGCGGCCCTTCGAAAGAGGCTTGACGCATTAGAGCAGGCACTCGGCAAGGCTCTTCAGGAGCTACTTGATGAAACCGAACTAGGGGAAATACCGTCTGAGAATAACCCGGATGATGAGTCTCAAGATTTACAGTTTATTCCGCCTAGAAAAATTGTAGCAATCGGAGAAACACCGAGCTTAACTATTCGCGCCCCACTTGATCTTGATGTTTCTCAAATTACATTTACCGTTACTCAAAGCAAAAAAGTTGTATCGCTGAAGAACCAAGATGCCTCTAAGCTACTTTGGAATGACCACCCTCGACTTCCAGTCAAGCAAGCGGCCATTCAGATCTTTGGAGAAGATGTTGGAATCGCAACCATCAATGCAATCGTGGGTGAAGTTTCGGCTCATTGTGAGGTGGTTGGGGCAAAAGTACTCCCACCAATCGAGGTAATTCCAGATCAAATCTCCTTTGAAACCAAAAAAGCGACCATAGCGCCGACCAAAAAACGACGTTTATTGATTACGGCGCCAATCGAATATGTTGGTGATTTGGTTGAGATTTCATCGAGTGATGGTCTTCTGGCGGTCAACCCTAAGGTGAAGCTATCACCAAGCGCATCAGGAATGGTGGCACAGGCTCTTGTAATAGCATCATCAACTGGTGAACTAGGCACATCAGTTGTCACCGCAACCTTAGACGGAAAATCTGACTCATGTGACGTTCAAGTCGTTGAGCCAGGGCAGAGTAAGTATCCGAAAGTTCACACCGAAGTAGTAGGAAATGAAAATCCTCCAAGACGAGTCGATATGTTATTGGAAGATGACGGACGTCTGTTTGTAAAGATCTATGGCCGCCATCCCTCCTTGCAAAGAGTATTTGGTAAGCACCTCGGCGGCGATAAAGGTTTCGTTAATGACCAATCCCTGGAAGCTCACGCAACAATTGGCGAAATCGTCGCACAGCAACTCTCAATTTACGCCGTGGAAAGAGAGGCTGCAAAGCACCCAGAGAGATTTACCGATCCTTCGAGCGCCTTTGCGCGCCAACAGGAGTTTATTCCTCGATTCATCCAATTGCTTCAGATTATTCTCTTGGAGAATGAATGAGTTCAACTCTTGCAGAGCTGATCGAGGCAGGGGAAGAATCTCGATATCTAATTCCATGGAATTGGCTAACTTCTAATTCGAAAAAAACCATGGAAATTGTCTTCCAATTTGCATTTGATGAGAAGCAGGATTTTTCTAGGGGATTTGCAATTCATCATTTGAGATTTGTTCAAATCAGCGATGTTAAAGCAATAAGATACCTCGATTACAAACATGTTTTACTCGCTGTCGAAGAGATTCAGAAAGTTGTCCAAAACCCCAAATATTCTGGGCTCCCAACACTCGATGACTCCAAACACTCACTAATTGGGTCGGAGGTTAATTCTTATGAGATTTATGAAGATATGATCCGTAAGGCGTCTAATATAGAAGACTTAGCTGATGCAATTCTCAATCGAATAGATGCTGAATTCCCAATGTCAGAGAGAGACAAGGCAGTTGTTTGCGCTCGTGCCGAGTGGTACACCTCAGACCCTCAGACTCTTGATGCGATTGGGCGTGATTATGGGATCACACGTGAACGCATTCGACAGATTGCTAAGAAATTTGAGATTCAGTCTATTGACGTTAAAGGTGAACTTCGGTTTGCCAAACTGCTTAGCGAGCTTGCTGTTTCCTCAAATTCTTTAGAAGATTTTCAAGAGAAAGCTACTAACAACTTTCTCACAAGCGATGAGGAACTGAACCTGACTCAGTGTGAATCAATAATGTCATTCCTGAATCAATCCTCAGGTTGGGAACCATTTGAACAACAACTTGGGCTTTGGCGTTCTCATGAGGACGAAAAATTAGAGGCAGTAGGTCAGCTCTCAAAGTTCCGCGGGAAAATGGGTTTCATAGATGCAGCCTACGCCTCAAAAAATCTTGGTTTATTGCCAAATCAGATCGTTAGCTTAATAAAAGAGAAATATCCTCGAGCCATTTCTAGCCGCAACTTGGTTCTAGCTCGGACGGGGAAAATTGTCTCTACTTTTGAAGCTTGTGTGGCCAAGCAATTAATCTTGTCCGAGACGCTTTCAGCGGACGAGATTTTGGTGGGAGCGCGTCGCCATGCATCCATGCGACATGATTCGATGTCTGCGGACAGCACAGATTATGTCCACATCATTCATTCTTTATGCGGGAATCCACCAAATAGAAGCACTTTTTCGAAGACACAACTTTATGAAACGGAATTAAGCGATGCAGATAAGTGGCTGATTGGAATCTTCCAATCCTCATCAAATGGCTTGTTGCACCGCGTTGAGATTACGAAACTTGCAATTGAAGCGGGAATGAACCTAGGGAGTATCACCGCGTATTGTGGGTCGAGTCCATTCATTCGCCCTCATTCAAATGGTGTCTTCTCACTGATTGGAAATCAACCAGATCCGGTGCAAGTTGCAACCCATGCAGAACTCGCTCTGGCATTGGTAGGCGCTGTTGAAATAAACATTGAGTACCAAGGTTCTAACATTCTTCTCACCTTAATTCCTAATCTCAATACTTATGCTTCGGGTGTAGTTTTACCGAATAGGGAGGTAAAGGACCTGTTTACAGGCTTTGTTTTCACGCCTACTTGCGCGTGTGGTCCGATAGATAGCAAGCAAGTTCTGAAGCTTTCCAAAGAGGGTTTCTGGATGGGTTTCCAGAGCATTTTTGCTCACGGCCTACAGAAACATAAGTTTGGGGTAAGTACTGAATATCGAATTCTCTTTGATTTTGATCAGAAAAAAGCAACCTTGGATTTATAGCCTTGAACATACTTGATCTGCAGATCTAGCAGATCTAAACTCAATCACAGATCCCAGATAAAGGAGAAACAGTGGCACTCACAGCCCAAGAGCGTTTCAAAGCAGAGTCTTTGACAGTTACTGAGCTATTTCAATCAGGAACATATGAGATCCCTGCTTTTCAGCGAGACTACTCATGGACAAAGGAGCAGTGTGAAGACCTTTGGGGCGATCTGAAGAACCTTCTGGAAGGGCAAGTTAAAGCACACTTTATTGGGCCAATGGTGGTTATTCGCCATGGAGAGAAGAATCAAAAGAATTATCTTGTTATCGATGGACAGCAACGAATCACTACCTTACAAATGATTATTGCACTATTGCGCGATCACTGGGTGCAGTTAAATCCTGGCAAGAGAAATACTCCTGCAGGTCCAAAGCCGTTTGAAGATACGTGCCAATCGCTTCTAGTCTCCGGACCACCTTCATACACAAACACATTTGTGCCTAACTGGCACATCAGGGAAGTTTTCTTTGACTATGTACAACGCGACCTCAGCGACGACCAAAGAAAAACTGCTGTCAAATTCGGTGATGTTCCAAAAAAAGATATCGAGTATGCAGAGGAATTGTTTAAGGCGTACATTTTTTTCCGTGAGAAAGTGAGCTCTCTTACAATCACACAGACAGAGAAGTTTGAAGAAATTCTTTTGAACGACATCCTGATCCTCAGGATCGACGCGGTTGAAATTGAGAACGCATTTATACTCTTCGAAACACTCAACAATCGAGGCTTAGATCTTACCCAGGGTGATCTTGTAAAGAATCTGATCTTTCAATCTATGAAAGAACCAGCGACCACCAACCTATCACCCGCCATGGTCAAAATTCTTGGGGAATGGGATGACGTTGCAGAGAAGGTTTCTTACAAGAAACTAGATTCATTTCTCAGATATTTCTTAATTCTTAAACTAAAGAAGAAGATTCAAAAAGAGGGCATTAGTAAGGAGATAGAAAAGGAGTATGGAACAACTGTTCGGATTAAGAACTTCATTCAAGAAGTATCAGAGTACTCAGATCTATACGCCCTCATTGAGCGAACAGACGCATTCCAAGGGCAGTACAAAATTCAGCTAAACGCACTTTTCGACGATCTAAATGATCTAAATCAGGCAACCCAAGCGGTGTTCCTCCTAGCAGCCTTGAAGAGATTTTCTAATTGGGAAACTAAGGAGCACTTCGAGAAACTGTCGAAGGCTTGCCGTGCAGCTGAAGTACTCTCATTCAGATGGCTCATTACAGGCAAGAATGCCCAGGATCTTGAAAACATCTGGAGAGAATCAGCAATAAAACTTTTGGATGAAAATTTGACTGACGAAGATGCACTTCAGAGCGCGATTTCGCATCTGAAGTCCCAACTTCCCGCTGATCAAGAATTCAAGACTGAACTTTCTGGACGATCCCTAAAGTCAAGTAAATTTGTGAGATATATTCTTAGAAAGATTGAGAATTCAAGAATTGATAACGAAGTGTGGGTTTTGGCGGGCCCAGATAAACTCGATGTTGAACACGTTGCTCCCAAGACTCCTGATGACACCCATGATTGGCGCAAGGTCATGGTAGGTGAATCAAGCTATCGAAATATCATTTACAGAATTGGTAATCAAACTTTGCTTACTAAGTCTCTCAATAGAAGTGCAAAGAATAAGGAATTTAAAGATAAGAAGACTCAGTATCAGAAAAACACGGGTCACCTTACACAGCTGACCAAGGAACTCCTGACGGCAACAACTTGGACGCAACAAGCTGTGGTGAAAAGATCTGAGTCGCTTGCGAAGGAGGCTTTGGGGCTTTGGAATTGGGCAGCTTTGGATAAGGATCTTAAACTCACAGCTGCTGCGCCTAAAGACCCGAAGAAACGTGCTACGAAGAAAGCTGCCAAGAAGCGTGCTACGAAGAAAACAGCCAAGAAGCGTGCTACGAAGAAAACAGCCAAGAAAAGCGCTGTTAAGAAGAGTGCCAAGAGAAGGACCCGAAAGAAAGTTGCAGATGCGTAGTAGCTCTATAGTTGAGAGTTATAGGACAGTGACAATCTGAGCTTGTTTAAAGAAATAATAGATGGGTTTCGACCTTTTCTAAGGGGAAAATAGACCAACCTTCCTGACATTACAGCTTCTACTGCTTACATTACTGCTAACAAATGCCAGACCTTCCTGACAAAAGCTTTAGCCTTCCTGACTTTTTACCCCCAGGACAGCGGATCTCTATGATGGGGCTACTGCTTGGATATTGATTACCTTTCTGCAGTTTTGTATTTGGATTGGTGCTCGCAATCCATGGCATTTAAGAAGGTGATCATCTAACCTAAGGCAGAGTACTTACCAACCGAAAATTCGTTCAAGGTTGTTCCTCAAGCGCCGCCTGTAGTAAATCAAATTTATTAATAGTTGGGGTCCAAAGCTCGCCTTCAATGGAGTACCTAGCAAATTCAACATTTGGACTAACAATTAACCGAACTTCTATACCTGATTTTGTAACACCGTCATCTTTCTTGGCCCAAAGCTCAGCTCGAAGCTCAGCAATAGAAAAGTTGGAGGCCACATACGCTTTACGCCAATGGCTCCAGATCCCAGGTATGTATTCATAGCCACTGGATTTAAGTAAATCTCTGAGAGGGAAAGTCCCATCACCTTGAGATTGTGTGGATTTACCCACCAGGACCAGAACTTGCTTTGTCACCGAAGTGGGACCTTCCAGGTTCTCCCACTTAATTTCTTGAATCAACTCCTTGCTGGTTTGCAGATTGAGAAAAGGCGTTACCTCTTTTTGTTCTGTCAAAACAATTAATTTCGTAATTGCGCGAGTAGAAGCAACATAGAGAAGGCGGCGTTCTTCACTCATTACCGAGCTGAGGTCCGAGCCTAATATTCTTGAAAAAACCCAATCTGGGTGGATGAAGGGATATCTACGTTCAATCGCATCAAGCAAAATGACTGTCTTTTTCTCCCGACCTTTATAGCGGTGAGAAGTGGAAATTGTAATCCTGCGAGCTAGATCTTCATCAAAGAAAGAACGAATATGGGTTAGATACCCCTCCAATTTCTTGCTACTGACATCAGAGGAAGTCTGGCTAACATAATAAGGAATTGTGTTGGTGCGAGAAAGAATTACAATATCTCGATTTTGTTCTAACTCTTCTTTTAGTAACCGCAGTAATGCGGGGGTAACCAGATCACCATTATGTATTTCTTGTTCATGAGGAGTTGGCCTAATTTTGTCTAAGTAAGCGATAGAGATTCTGATTTGGCGTGAGTGGGAAGCCTGGGCTGGCGCACCGTGACCTTTCATTATCTGGTTACCAAACTCCACAACAAACTTATCTGATCTGTAGTTAGTAGACAGATTTAATATCTTTGATTTCGGAAAACTATTCTCGAAGGACGCGAAATACTGTAAGTCAGCACCAGCAAACCCATTAATTGCCTGCCAATCATCTCCTACACAAAATAACTGAATAGAAGGATTTACAATCAAGATGGCTCTTAATAGCGAATCAAAAGCATGACTAAAGTCTTGGAATTCATCAACAAATACATACTTTAGTACGCGAAAGTCGCCATTTCCTGGAACGCGATTGAATGTGTTTTTACCTGATGAAATTGCGAGTGCAGCATCGGCGAGTAGCTTTGAAAAATCAGTATCACCTTGCTCTTCAAGTTTATTCGAATAGAGGCCGAAGAAGTATGAAGCTTGCTTAATGAAGTTTGACTCGATTTCATTCAATGAATCGTGTTTTTGTGCCCGCACACTTAATTCGTTCGTATCCCACCCTAATTGGCGACACCTGAGTATGAATTGGGTAATGGCCTTTGTATAGCGGAGAATTCCATCTTCTTTTATTTTCTGCCAGATCTCTTCTTCAGTAAGTTGACGCATTGCCAATCCATGGCGTTTCAGGTGCGAGCGCAAGGTCTCTTTAAATCCATCCATTCCTCCACGAGCCAGATCATGTGGATAAAGACTGACGAGTGACCATTCAGGCTTCTGACTCCAGAACTTTTGCTTCTCCTCCTTCTGTCGATCGTAAGAAGGATTCCCACTTAGTCCAAAGTACTCAATAACTGTGCCAGTATTCGAAGAATTCAAGATAGTGAAGTCTGGTTTGTAATTTTTTCCTCCCCACCAAAAATTGCGTTCGTACAAATACTCAACAGAATTCTCAAATAAGAAGTCAGCAATTAGCTTCTCTCCAGTGGACTTGAAATACCGGCCATCAATTGACTGTTTCGGCAGGCTTCGACGCCACTCAAGAATTTCTTCTTTTGAAAGGTTGTAGTGCTCATCGACAACCCTCTCCCAATCGTTCTTAAAGTGAGCAAGAAGTAGTGACTTGATGTCTAATCCTTTGGCTGGATCTTTCAATACCCAGTTAACAAGTTCTTGAACTAAAGTACTGAGCGTTCTATCATTATTACCTTCATCGTCATGGAGAATGGTTCCTGTAGGTTGAACAATTGCGCGAGCTAACGCATGAAATGTGAGAACAAATGGGAGTTCCACGTTTAGTTCCGTTGAAGTTTCATCGATTGCTTCAGTCTCTATTGCGACACGATCTACATCTCTTTGCTTTCTTTGAAATGAGAATTTTTCGCTAACTTTAGTTTTTAAGATATTTTCAGCGCTTGGGACAAACAAGTAGAGTAATCGGCGTCTTATTTCAATAGATGCCAGCCTGTTGAAGGCGAGCATCATTACTTCCGAGGGTTTAACTCGGCAATGTTTAATCAGAAAGAATGCCCTATAAACGACCGTTGAAGTCTTGCCACTACCCGCCCTGGCAATTAATTGAATATTGCCATGCACCTCACCGATTGCATCAAGCTGCTCATCTGCAAGGAGAACTTCGTTTGTTGAGCTGGGTAGTACATTTACCGCGAACCATGCTCGTAGGAATTCACGGCGAAAATGCTTGTATTCGGCTTCCAACTCAAAGGTGGCATATTTAGATTGGAAATGGGTGTCTGCATTTAGGTAGTCGTCTTGAAACCAACCAATAGCATCGCGTGAAAGTACTTCTCTTAGTTTATTTCGTTCTTTTTCAAGAGCTTCCTTTTCGGCCCTCGCCAGAGCCGCCAACTCTTCTTGCTTCTTCTTCCCTGCGATTTCTACCTGTCTGTTTCTTTCAACTTCGGCGAGCCTTTGCTTTTCCCGCTCATCATTTTCCTCTGCAGCCTTTTCCTGCCGAGCGACATAATTTGCGTTACTTCGAATTCTTGCCATCGCGACTAGGTCGCCAAGTTGTGCAATGAATTGTTCTTGGCCCAGCAAGTCAATTAAGGAGAAAATGGCAGATTGCTCTCCGCCATGGAGATCCATACCCATCCCTAGGGTTTTCTTGATTTTATCTACATGAGATATCGCCGAATAGTTCATCGGAGCAAACCAAGCCCCTGGCCAATTTTCAATCAACTGATCGGCAAGTTGCTCTAGGTCTGACAGGGGAGTTTCAGGCACGGCCCTATTTTGCCTTAATGAGAAGGCAACAACAATGGAAATACATGCCATCAATTGCGATCGAGCAGCCATTCCAGGCACCCCGGAACCAGATTAGAAGACTTCCTGGGTGGTGATTTAATTCAATGTCAGACCTTAAACTCGGATCATGTGGACGCTAGAGGACGAGGAAGCTCTTCGTGAGGATTTGATCGAAAAGATCATTTCCAAAGCAAATGAGGGCGATGGAATGCTCTCTCGCTCCGAACTCGGTAGCTTCTCATATGCTGGCGAAATCATTCGGCTAATAGATCAATATGGTGGAATCTGGAATCCAGGAGCTTCCTGGACTCTCGGTGAAGGGCTTCGGGCAACGCTCTCTATCAATACTACAAAGTCAGGAAAGTACGAAGATCAAGAAGTATCAGGCGGACTCTGGCGATATGACTATCAGTCAGGTGGAACTGCTGGCAAGAACACAAAGATGCGCAAAGCCATGGAGCTTCAACTCCCTCTCATTTGGTTTGTTCAACAGGAATCAGGTCGCTACGTTCCATACAGAGTCTTCATCATCAATGATTTTCCCGAAGAGGGCTACTGCCTAATTGCCCCCGACCTTTCTCTAGCCACCGCCGCTCGTTCTGAATCTTTAATTGAAAGACGATATGCCGAACGCATGATGAAACAGCGTCTTCATCAACCTGCTTTTCGTGCACGAGTCATTAGTGCCTATGAAACAAAGTGTGCAATCTGCAGACTTGGCCACGGCCGCTTATTGGATGCTGCGCACATAACGCCAGATAGTGATGAGACGTCATCCACTTCAGTCACAAATGGTTTGAGTCTTTGCAAAATCCATCACACCGCCTATGACATAAATATTCTAGGTATCGATGCGGATTACACAGTCCACGTCCGTCCGGACATTTTGTCTGAAAAGGATGGGCCGATGCTTGAACATGGAATCAAGGAAATGGACAAGGGAAAGCTTTGGGTTCCGTCCGCACCGGGTGAGAAGCCAGATCCAGCCCGGTTAGAGGTCAGATTTAAGGAATTTAGCGGACAAATTTAGTAATTAGATGTTTAGTTTATATTCTTTCCTGGAATTGTCACACTAAGCAGTTAGGTTTAACCCATGACCGACCAAGAAATTCGTGCAACAGCCTTAGCTCTCAAGGAAGCTAAAACTGTAACTTTGAGCGACCTCCAGTCCTATCTTGGTAAGGCTGCTGACCTCCTACGAGGCAGTATCGATCAGGCAGACTTTAAAGCTTTCATTTTTCCGCTTATGTTTTTCAAACGCATCTCTGACGTCTATCTTGAAGAATTCGCAATCGCCCTCAAGGATTCAGATGGGGATCAGGAGTTCGCAAGCTTCGCAGAAAATCATCGATTCCAAATCCCCGAAGGATGTCTTTGGGATGACGTCCGCTCTAAGACTGAAAATGTTGGTCAAGCACTTGTCTTTGCATTCCGTGAGATTGAAAAAGCAAACCCAGATACTCTGTACGGAATCTTTGGAAATTCTCCCTGGACGAATAAGCAGAAAATTCCTGATTCAGTCCTAATTGAATTGGTAGAGCATTTCTCAAGCAAACAACTATCAAACTCTGCCGTAAAGCCTGATGTATTCGGTGATGCATATGAATACCTCATCAAGCGCTTCGCTGATCTTTCCAACAAAAAAGCTGGCGAGTACTACACACCTCGCTCAGTAGTAAAACTTATGGTCGATATTTTGGATCCAAAAGAAGGAGAGACTGTTTATGACCCTGCTTGCGGAACAGGGGGAATGCTTATTGAGGTTATTGAGCACGTAAAGAAAGCTGGCGGTAACCCACAGTTGCTTTGGGGGAAACTTTTTGGTCAGGAGAAAGTCTTAACAACTTCGGGAATTGCAAGAATGAATCTCCTTCTTCACGGAATTGAAGATTTCAAAATTGTTAAAGAAGACACTCTT
>Ga0164293_10002969_pt1 | contig 14414 bp, 19 predicted proteins | sample GEODES118metaG_FD_111487 | JGI IMG/M metagenome (GOLD analysis project Ga0164293, IMG submission 111487) | Eutrophic lake water microbial communities from Lake Mendota, Wisconsin, USA - GEODES118 metaG | ecosystem: Environmental > Aquatic > Freshwater > Lake | place: USA: Lake Mendota...
AAAAGAAATTTACCATGAAAAGATTAATAGCGTTGACAAGCTTACTGTTCGTGAGCTTGACAGTTTTTTCACAGACAGATACAACAAGTAATGTAAAATGTTTCCCAATTCCAGTTGTGAAACAAATTATGAAAGATGTTCTCAGTGGAGACTCCGCAAAAGCACAATTGAAACTAGCCGAGGAACAACTCATCCAAACTGAAAAGAAAGTTGTTTTGAAAGATAGCATCATTAATACTCTTAGATTGAAAGAGGAGAATTATAATACAATCATAGGCGCTGAAAGACAAAAGTTTGACATAATGGAAAAATACTCCAAGAAATTGGAATTCGACTTGAAGAAAGAGAGAGTAAAAAATAAATTTAAATCAATTTTGGGAACCGGTGTAATCGCAGTGCTAGGTTTCTTTTTAATAACTAAGTAATGGCACTCACAAATTCAGAAATCAAAGAGATTGAAAGATTAATCCGTAAAGAGATAAGAGACTTTATGGAAACGTCTACAATCAAACAGTACGAAGATAAAATTTTGGACAAAGTTCAAAAAGAAATCAAAAGGGGGAAGCTTGAAGGTGAGATTAAAGAAATTACTATAAAAATGTTCAGAGAATTTTATCAATTCATGTGGCAGAACAGAAGTTATTGGGAACCAAGATTAAAAAATGCTTGATATGAAAAGTAGTAGGAATGAATTTACAAATGCATTGAAATCCAATTTTTCCGCAGCGATGGGAGGGGCACAAACCCAAACTTTAATGCAAGACCTCAACAAGTTTTCAAAAGAAATGAAAGAAGATTTGGAAGGTGGAAAATCGGACAAAAAAACTCTTTTGGACCTTGCAATCAAACATGCAATGAAAGACAAAGTTTTGACCACTGGTCATAAAATAAATTCAATACTTGGAATTTTGAAATCTGAATTAAAAAAGGGTTTAGAAGTAGAAAAGGAACATACTGACAATGAGGAAACCGCTCGAGAAATTGCTATGGACCATTTGGCTGAAGACCCTCACTATTACACAAAGCTCAAAAAAATGGAAAACAATGAACAGATTATAAGAAAATCCGTTAAGAAAGGAATTGCGGACAAATTAATAGGAACAAATAAAATGGAAAAACCAATCGGTAAACTTTATTCTATAGGTAAATCTGAGACCAAAGAAAATGTTGGAAACTCAGCTAAAAGAGAATTTGCAAAAGATTTACAAATGGATAAAGATTATTTGGAATTTAAAAAGAACGCAAAAAAAAAGGAGGGGTATAAAGAATTCAATTATGGTGTTCCGAATGTAACGGTAGACGACCCATACATAAAGAAAACTAAATACAGTAGACCCGGGAAGGAAGAAGCCACAGAAGCAACAAGTTCTGGTTCGAGTGGAGCTTATTCGGCACCTTTATTTGGTGGAGATAATGAATTTATTAAAAAAAGTGATAAAGAAACTCCGAAACTTGAAGAGGGTATCGCCGTTGGTGCTATGGGGTTAGACAAAGTTGAAGCGACTGAGGCAACAAGTTCGAGTTCAGTAGGTGGATATTCTACACCAGCAATGTGGGCAAAATCTACGAAGAAAAAGGACTGGGGACCTTCAAGAAAGACTCAGTATAAAGGAGGACAGTTTGTTCAAGTAAAGAAAAAATGTACCAAGTTTCCTTATTGCAATCAGGGAGACATCAACGCACTCAAACTTTCCAAAAACGAATCAGTTCAAAAAGCAATTAAAGAAGTTTCTAAAAAACATAATATTAGTGAAGACGTAATCAAAACAATTTTAGAGTATGAATATTCTAAAATTAAACCATAAAACTAGATATTTATAAAGAAAAATAGAATGGAAAATTTCGAAAAAAATTTAGACAATATGATTTCGAAGATACTCAAAGAGGAAATCGAAACAAAAAGTAAAACTATATTGGAAAGACTCGAAGAGGGTGGTGAGTGGACTGAGATTGAAGTTGATGAAGCACTTCATGGTGGTCAAAAAAAATTAGACAAAAACAAAAACGGTAAAATTGATGCCGAGGATTTCAAACTTTTGAGAAAAAAGAAATCTCATAAAAAAGAGATGGACGAATTTTTCTTCGAAGACGAAGCTATAGAAGATGCTGAAGAAGCTTCGCAACAAGAACCAACTTATGTTGGTAAAGGTTTGGAGGAAGCTGAAACTGAAGAAGGAAATGCATTTACAGGTGCTTTAGCCGATGCTAAGAAAGAAGGAAAAAAAACATTCAAAGTTGGAGAAAAAACCTTTGACGTTAAAGAAGAAAGACATGATTTTGACGGAAGAAAAAGTGAAGTTATCGGGGTATATTCGAACATCGACAAACAAAGAAAAGAAATGGGTGAAAAGTGGGAAGGTGATGTTGAAGTAAAACAAACAGGTGAATATTCTGGCATGTCAATTGAGGAATTGAATGCGGCAATAAAAAAATTGAAAACTAAAAACGACAAAGCTAAAGATGCGGGTAAAAAAGTCCCTCATGCGGACAGAACCAAAATGAGTCAACTTTATTTTGCTAAAAGAGCAAAACAAGGATGGAAAGGTAAAGGTAAAGCTGCGGTTAAGGAAAGTTTACAATTAAGTGAGGAAGAACTTATTGACTTGATTGAGACTATTGTTATGGAACAGAAAGTAAAAGACATTGCAGAAAAAAATAATATTACCAATAAAAAAGCTGAAGGTTTGAAAAAAACAGAGAAAGTTTTGAAAGCCGATAAGAAAGAAAATGATGATTATGCTAAAGAGGTAGTAAAGAAAATGAAAGAGTATGTAAAAGCTGGTTCTGTCGGTGAATATAACGAATCTCCTGAGAGTTTTCCTCAAAGTAATTACACTATGGGTAAAATGAAAGAGAAAACTATGAAGTATCATCCATCTCAAGCGGTGGACGAGTATATAGAGGCTTTTGCTTTCCCTGGTATGACAAATTTGGTTTATGATGAAATTAAACCTGATGAGAAAAAAATTGAAAAACATTTGAAGGGCGACAGTACTACAGGAAATGCTGTTAAAGATAAAGACGGAAAAGCTTTAGGTAATGTTGTTCCTAGTGAAGTCGGAGAAAGATTCATGAAGAATTTCGAGGATAACTTATATGGTGCAGAACAAATGAATGTTTCTTATAAAAGACAACCACAACCAGTTGATGTTGGTGGAACAGATAAAATGGATGGTTCTTTGAAGAGTATAAGAAAAGGTTCTACCAAGAAGGCTGAAAAAATCATGAACCAACTTGAGTCTTCTGAAGATAGAAAAGATGAAATTATAAAAGAAGAGATGAATAAGATGATGAATCTCATTACTTACAACAAAAAGACGCAGTAAAAATTCACAAATAGTGTTAAATTATTATATTCTCCATAGATGAACTCTATGGAGAATTTTTTTAATTGGGTTTCCAAACCTGTTCCAAAGGAAGAGGTTATTGTTTGGTTCAACATTAATAATATTAATTATGAAAAAGTTGAACTTTATGGTGATTTTTTTAAGTCCTTGAATATGAAAGTCACCGACACATTTTTCGAGGAAGACCATCATGAAACAAAAATAAATCTATCAGAACAAAATAAAAAGGAACATTTTGAGTGGTGTTGGATAAAAACAATCGAAGACTTCTCTAAAGAAAATATTTTATTCAACACTGTTGGGGAACATAAAAATTATTTTGAAAAATTTTTTTTCGATACATTTTATAATCAGAATCAAAAGAATATAAAAGAAGCAATCCCAAGTTTTTTAGAAGAAGTTTTCAATTTGGATAAACCCTGTAGCAAATCTGATTTGGAGATTATTACCGAAATTTATAAATTAATGGAAAAAAATATAAAGTGAAAAAAAACCCTCTTTATATTGACAATATTCAGGAATTTTTTACTTTTACCCTCAAATAAACTACACAATTTTTTTAAAAATGGAAACATTAGAGAAAATCAAAGAATTGACTGAACTCCTCTCTGTAGATGCAACAAAATTCTACAAAGGAAATAAAAGTGCTGGTACAAGAGCAAGAAAGTCTGCTCAAGAACTCAAAGCATTACTTCAGAAATTCAGAGCAGAAATTTTGGAACACAAAAAAACTGAACCTAATGCATAATATAGAATCTGTATATTTTTTTATATTCATATTCTCAATATTAGTATTATCAAATTTCTTAAGCAAATTTTTAAGAGCCCTGTTACTCCCAAATCCAAAACCATTTGTATTGAGTGACAGGGAGCTTATAATTTTATCTTGTTCAATTAGTTACTTTATCACATATTTAAATTTCAAATGAACTTTTATCAAAATATTACACCTTTCATAGATTATCTTTTTTCAATAAGAAAATTGAAAGATTATATCAGTATCGACCTTTTGATACCAAACAAATGGTCAATTCCTAAAAGTCTTTCAGATTCTTCTGAAATAGTTCCGTTCAATTCTGAAACACCTGAGACAAAAGGAATATCTTTCGTTTGTTTATCTGAAGAAGCAAATCTAAATACCACTATTTCTAAGATAATAAAATTGATAACCCTTAATAAAGAAAAAGAATTGAAAGAACTTTTATTTAAGGAAACAATTGATACTCTTAAGAAAACATTTGAAAAAAATGACCTTGAAACCCTAAAGAGACTTTATTTCGATTTTGAAACTGACATAGAAAATTTAGATGAAAATGGAGACGACGCCTCAGAACCAACGACTCTTGAATTGGCTTGACAAAGAAAAAAAGAAAGACACCTTCAATGTTGAAGTCGAGAAAAAGAAGTTCATTGAGCAAATTAAAAAATTCAAAAAAGAGGACTTAATTAAAGTCCCCAAAAAACCTTCAATATGGCAGAGAATAAAAATAATGATTTGGGGACATTAGAAAAACTAGCACTTATTGCTGAGTCTGTTCAAACTTTATTCAGAGGAAAAGGAACAATAATTTTCGAGTTGGAAAAAGATGAGTATGTTCCTGTGATATCACACTTTAGAGAAATAGACAGACACCACAAACAATTTTCAATAGAAATTTCTGGAACGGAATTTCATTTTGTTTTAGATGAAAAAAACGAACCTAAAACTACCGAGGGTGAGTAGTCGACTTACGGTAAAGAACTTTCTTATCAAATCCCTTTTCTGATAGTAAATTCAACAAATATTTTTTTTGAGCAGTTGAATTGTCTTTTACAACCAAACAATCCTTTTTGTTATTTTTTTGGAAGTGAATAGTGAGACAGTCCAAAAATCTATGGACTTCGCTCTCGTTTTTCAAACTGAAAAGTTTACTGTCATCATCATTTTGTACAACAACTTTATTATTCAAAGACGAAATCATTTTGAGTCCTGAACCTCTTAAATTTTTCTGAATGAATTCTTGAGTGGTTATTTTTTTGTTTTGACCAATGTCGAAAATTTTTTCTTCTTTTCTATATAAAGAAATTTCTGAAATGGTTTTTCCCGAGTTTTCTAATTTAACCTTTTTACTTCTACCCATTTCATCCGTTAAATAAACAGGAATAAGTTTACTATGGGAGTTCTCAACAATTGCAATCTCATATTTGCAACTTTTACCATTTTCTATAATAACTTCGAATATAACATCATTGGTTTCTTTTAGAACACTATCATAAAAGTTCTTTGCATTTTTAAAAGTAACAAATTCCTTTAGAATTTTTTTTGATGTTTTATCCTTGAATAAGACTACGGAATAATTTACCATAATGAAAGATTACTATAAAATATTAGAAGTTGAAGAGAATGCGACTGATGACGAAATCAAAAAAAGTTTTAGAAATCTGTCCAAAAGATATCATCCCGATTTAAATCCCGAAGGGGCTGAAAAATTTAAAGAAATTAATGAGGCTTATGAGGTTCTTGGGGACCAACAAAAAAGGTCAAACTACAACAACCAAAAAAACAATCCCTATGGTGGTACACCTTTCGAAGCAATTTTTTCTCAAATGTTTGGAAACAGAGGTCCCAACCAACCAAGAAGAAAGCAAGCACCCGATAAGATTGTAAAAGTCAGTGTTTCACCAATTGAGTCATATCGAGGCTCTCAAAAAAATATAATGTATTTCAGAGACACTCATTGTGCTACTTGTAACGGTACAGGGGGTGACCAAAGAATTTGTAATACTTGTGAGGGAAGTGGTTTTATAATAAAAACTTTTGGAACAGGTTTTATGGTTCAACAAATAAGAACCGCATGTCCTTCTTGTCAGGGAAAGGGATATAATTTAATTTCAAGGTGTTATGACTGTCAAGGAAGAGGAACAAAATCATCCAAAAATGAAATTTCAATAAATCTACCTGTTGGGGTTGATAATGGTCAGTTTGTTAAAATTCCTAACGTGGGAGATTTCAAAAGTGGAGACTATGGAGATTTGATTTTACAAATTGAACTTGAACCAAAAGATGGTTTCGAAAAGATTAATAGTGATTTGGTTTACACTTTATATTTGGATTTGAATGGGATAAATTCCGACAAATATAAAATCCCTCATCCCGACGGGGAACTTCAAATTCCGGCACCCAAATCCTTTGATACCTCCAAACCACTCAGACTGAGAGGTAAGGGATATAGTGGAGGGGATATGTATGTTAAATTACAAGTAAAGTTTGAAAGAACTAATTAAAAAAATCTATCAAAAGTTTTACAATATAGTATATTCCGAAAACAGAGAGGGAAAATAAAAGCATTCCTGAAAATAAAATTCTGTTTTTAATGGTCGACATTTTTAATTTCTTACAACTATTGCATCCTTTTTTTTCCATGATATTTATAAATATGATTTCTGAACAATTAATAAGAAGAGTAATTCATCAATTCGTGGAAGAAAAGGAAAAAAAATTTAAGAAACCAAGAAAGTATAGTAAATCCTATTGTAAATCCACAGCATGTTCTGAAATGGGTTTTACACAAAAAGCTTCTTGTAGACCCTACAAAAATTGTTACAAATAGATTTGCTTTTTGAGTTTTTTTGTGTTATATTTTATTCATGTTAAGTTATATTGGTGGTAAATCCAAAATAGGTAAGTGGATTGTACCTTATTATCTTGAAGACATGGAAACATATGTCGAAACATTTGGAGGTATGTTTTGGTGTTACTTCAACATGGACCTATCAAAATTCGAAAATCTAAAAAGAGTTGTTTACAATGATTTCAACCCTTTGAATTACAATTTATTTAGATGTGTTCAAAACCCTTCTAAATTACAAAGACACTTAGATAATATACCTGTGCAAGAATTCGGTGTTTCACCTACCGACCAAATTTATAAGATTAGATTTCAGGAGTTTCAAACAGAACTATTTTCGTCTGGTCTCACGATAAATTATCCTGATTATACGATTGCTGCAAAGTATGTTTATGTTGTGACACAAGTCTTCAGTGGTAGTAAACCTGAAAGTTCAAGTTTTATTGATTTGAAGGGGAAATACCGTTCTAAATATTTGGCTTTCAGAGACAAACTTTCCAATCCAAAATGGGTTGACCATTTCAGTAAAATTACTCACGTTGAAAATCTTGATTTCCAGCAGGTAATTGAAAAATACGACTCCCCTTCAACTTACATTTATTTAGACCCTCCCTATTGGAAAACCGAAAATTATTATTCTAATCACGATTTCGATAGAAATGACTATGAAAGACTCGCTCAAAATTTGAGGTGTATACAAGGAAAATTTTCTCTATCATATTATGATTTCCCTTTATTACACGACTGGTTTCCTGAAGATAGATTTAGATGGGAAAAAAAACAATTTGCAAAAGCGGCTTCGGCAAAAAAAGGTGTAAAACAAAATTTAGGGGAAGAGCTTTTGATATTAAATTATTAGTTATTTTTGTTGTTCCATTATATTTATTATTAAATTGTTTTCAATGAAATTCACATCGTTGTTGAAAAAACTTATTGTTGAGGCATCCGCTTATGAAATAAAGCTGGCCCAAAACACAAAATCTGGTCCTGCGAAAGATGGTAAAAAGAAAAAACCAAAGATGAGTAAAGAGGTTTTTGACCTCCTTGTTCAAGCTGACCCAACAACTCGTCTTAACGATGTTGATTTACAAACAAAGGATGAAAAAGAACTTGGTAAAGTAAAAGCGGGTAAATATGTAGATTGGATTATTCAATCTTATTTGAAAGTTCCAACAGAGGTACAACCCGACCATCCCAATTATGAGAAAGAGTTGAAAGTAATGAGAGAAAGGTTTTTGGAAGACCTTTATAAGGTTACTGATGACTTGAAGAAATTTGATAGATTTAAAGGAAGATTACCATTAGAACAAAGACAAATACAAAAACTTACTCCTGAACAATTATATCATGCGGTCAAGGATTTTGACCTTACAATGGTCACAACATCTAAAGCAGAAAGAAAATCTGCACCTGTTCATCCTGGTGGTAAACTTATCTTTGATTCTCCTAACTTACGAGTAATCGAGATAACAGACAAAGGACCCACGGGTAAGGAAGCGGCTTGTTTTTATGGTGGAAACAATAAGGAAACTAGATGGTGTACATCTGCACCTGGTTTGAGCCACTTTGATTACTATATTGGTAAGGGGCCTTTATACGTTATATTCGACCCTAGTGACCCTAATGTGGCACCAACCACAGGGTTACCTGTTGAGAGATATCAGCTTAACTTTGAGACTGATTCTTACATGGACAGACATGACTCAAGAATAGATATTATTGAGAAACTCAACGGACCTTGGAAAGAATTGAAACCATTATTCAAATCTAAGTTTGCGAAAGGACTTACTGAAGCTGGTGGAACAACACTCAGAATTAATGGATTTAGCAGTGGTAACGTTGGAAAATTTGTTGCCCTTTATGGTCTTGAAGAACTTATCAATTCACAACCTGATACTTTAGAGGAGTTACAAATCAGAAATAACGAAAAAAATGGAATGACAATTGAAATTCCAAGTTCAATTAAAAGGTTTAAAAATCTTCAATTGATTTTATTTGATAATTGTGTTGAAACTATACCTGACGCCATTTGTGAATTGGATAATTTAAATTTCCTTTCATTGATGAACAACCCTAAATTGAAAACAGTTCCTGAGTGTATTGCGGATATGCCGAATTTGATGTTCCTTAATACAAAAGGGAGTGAAAACCTTGTAGTTCCTGAAAAAATTAGGGACAGGGCTAAATCAAAATTGGGTAATTACATGTATGATTTTCAACCTTAAAATTTAATTTATGAATGTTGATTTAGAAATTTATATCAACAATCTCACAAAATTTTTTAAGAAAAACCCTAAGGAGTTAATGTCTTTGGTTCCCAAAGAAAAAGAAAAAGAATTATTAAGTCGTATTAGACAACGTGCCGCTCGAAATATCGAAGAGGGCCTCAATCTTGTTTTAACACAAAAACAAATAATAGAAATTTGTGTTGATATAAATCAAGATAGGCCTAAAGAACTTGATATTGAATCCAAAATTTTTCAAAACACACCTTTTGGTACTATCTGTTTGAATTGAGGTTATTTTTCATTTTTTTCTTATATTTGTGGTATGAAAGAGACTATTCTTAAAAAAGAAGTCAAAGTTTATCGTACAGAAAAAATGTTTGACAAAACTGAACTTAATTCAGGGATGAGTGGCAATTCATTTTCAAAAAAACACCCTTATTTTCAGATTGAAACTATTTTTACAGACGAACAGAGCTTTGTCGAAAATTTCGCCAATTCATTGTGTAATGTATTTTTAGATTACCGAATGGTCGTGATAGAAAAGGATGCAGATAAAATTTCAATTAAACTTTTCCAAGGTTACAAAGCAAGAAGGGCGGGGGTTGTTTGGTTCAAAAAATCAAAAAATTGTGATTTTATATCTGTTAATTTGAAAACAGGAAATGTCTACAATGGGTGCATTCAAAATTATCACTTGAAAAAAAAGGTGATTAAAAAAATAAGTTGTAATACTTTTATAAGTCAAGTCGTAGAAAATTTCCAAATAAAATTGAAAAATTCTTTAACTCCGAACCCAGATTTTTATTTACAACCTTTGGAAGATTTCATCAATTTAATTGATGTGAGAAATGATTTTAAGTTATCTCTCGGTCAAAGATTACTCAAATTTCATTTGGATAAAAAAGGTGTAAAGTACCCGAATAATTTTTATTTATTCAACGAGTATACTTTTGGTAAGGAATACAGAAAAATTCTTAAAAAGAATGACAATAAATTAATAGATTCTGTTATGGAATTATTGAAAATAAAGGGAAATAAATTAAAAAAAACTTTACATCAAACAACACAAAAAATTAATCTCAACAATTACTTGACCGTAAAATCTTTGTTTGGAGAGGATTGGTTGAACCAAGATGAAAATATAATATATCTACTAATCAATTCACAGAACAGTATAATGTCTGCGGATTTGTATAATACATATTTTTATTTGAATGCTACCAAAAAAGAAAAAAGAAACGCATTCGACCTATTAAAAGATTCTTTGATAAATTTTTCAACTGATGTATATTCACTTTCCGACCACTTCAGATTTTGGGTTGAGCTGAAAAGATACGGTGATACAGAGATAGTTTGGAAGTCCGATGGAAAAAATGAAAAATTCTTCAGGGAAGAACACTTAGATTGGGCTGACAAATTGGAACACTACAAAAGAGGACACTACGAGAGGATTTATCCCGATATATTCAATGAAACTATTAAGACCATTGAATATGAAGGTGTAAAATATTTTCCTGTAGTTCTAATGAATTCAACGGATTATAATAATGAAAGTGCGATGCAATCGAATTGTGTAAAGGGGTACATAGGTAGATGTTCTTCCTTGATAATCTCTCTCAGGAAAGGAAATGAAGATTCAGAGGACAGACTGACAGTCGAATATTCTGTAAGTAAATTACCCGATGTAAAATGGGTTGTTATAAAAAGAATTCAAACTCGTGCTAGATATAATTCCGAACCATCTTCGGAATGGAACCAACCCTTACATTCTTTGGATTGTATGATGAATGAGATTGCACTTAGTCCAAAATTTGAACCTCACAAATTGATAAAGATTTGCTCAAACGGTGTTCAAATGGAATCAGATTCTCATTTTGACGAAAAAGGTTATTTAAAATGGTCTTATACTCCTATTGACCAATACGGATTTGACCCTTATTTTATCTGAGTGAAAAAACCTGAATTCATACAAAAAATCGAAGGTGAAAGAAAAACTTTTTCATCGTATGTTCTAAAAGATATGAAAATAACTTTTCCTAAGAACTTACAAGAAAAAAAATATTTTCCTGTCTATTCTGAAAGGATACATGAACAAGACGGTAAAACAGTACTTTTACGTTATATACTCAAATCTGCTCAGGGATTTTATCTATGTTTTGATAAATCCGTAGAAAACAATTCATATCAAATTACTATTTATTTTGAGGAGTCACAGGACACGGAATTACAATTTTTCATTAAAAATTTTCTTAAAACATTTAAAAATGATACAACTGACAACTGAAGAACTAAAACAAAAAATTAACAATGGTGAAAACTTCGTCTTGGATTTATATGCAACATGGTGTGGTCCTTGCAAAGTGATGTTAAGAAACTTGGAACAAGTGAATGAATCCTTGATAAAAGAATCAACAAATCAACCAAAATATAAAATTTATAAGTACGATATCGACACTGACAAAGAGTTTGTCGTATCTGAACTTGGAATTAGAAGTGTCCCAACGATAAAAATCTTCAAGGAGGGAAAAGAAGTTTTTTCAAGACCTGGCGTAATGATGCCAACTGAACTACTCACTTTATTAAATTAATTTGTATGAAAAAAGTTAATGTCATTGTCTATACCATGAAAGGGTGTCCTTTTTGTCAGGACTTCAAAAAATTATTGGAAGATGAAAATATTGATTTCGTGGACAGGGACATTCACGAACACGAACAAGAATACGATACATACTCCAAAATTACTGGTAATGATATGATTCCCGCACTTCTTATAATTGAAGGGGATGAGAAAAATCATAAGTCCTATCTTTACGCGCCAGAAAAAAACTATAATGAGTTGACCGAGGCTTTGGAATTAGTGAAAAAACACTTAGTTTAAAAAAGGATTAAATCTTTGTTAAGTTCTTTTACAAAATCAAATTCTTTTTCTTTGTCAATTATTGGTTCCCACCAATCGGAGTTAATAATTTTTTTCTCGAAAATTCCATAGTTGAAAGTAAAACAATCCAATATTGAAGATTTCAGTTCTTCATTTGGTTCATCACAATTGTCCAAATACAACTTCAAATTTTCTTCATTATTTTTATAACTAATTTCAATTACTAATCTGTCCCAAGTATATTTCGATTGGAGATTATATGCAATGTGTTTTGCATAATAAAAAAGATTTTTTCCCATTTTGAATGAGTGACCAAACGGAAACTCCGATTTGAAGGTCAAAGATGTGTTTGGGATATTGCACTTGTTGGATGACAAATCAATCGTATTGAAAAATTCGAAAGTCATTTTTTCTTTTGACTCCAATTCGGAGCCATACTCAATTAAATCAATTGTGTTTCCAATTTTAAATTTTTCGGAAACATTGGAAAACTTTTCATGAAATTCCTCTTTTATTTTGTTCAAATCCAAAACCTCCTTACTAGAAGTTTCACCTTTGACAACAAAAAAATTTTCACAATCTACCACTTCAATCACCGTTTCAGAAGTAATATTAATTTTGTTTAAAATAAATTCAGAGAATAAGTTTACCACAGATAATTTTATCTGTTGATTCTGTCTTTCATTATTCATTTAGTTATATTTATTAATTGAGATTTTTTATGTCTCGGAATTATATTCAAAAATAATGACAAGATAAATCTAATTTAAAATATTTATTCAAGTATACACAAATAGATGGGTGAAAACATTTTTATAAGACCGAGTAATAGTATTTCAAGAACAGTTGATAGAATCCCTTTTATTGATTTTATTAACGAGGCTTCTGATGCACCACTTAGAATGAGGATTTATGACCAACTCCCAAATGGTGCTTTTAAACAAATTATCAATTTTTCCAGTAGTACAACTCCAAATGTACTGACCATAAACTCATCTGCCCAAAAATTAGAAATCTATTCCGTAAATGTTATAAATAACTTAACTATTGGTTCAACTCAAGTTATTAATGCAACAGCGGATTGGATAGGACCAACAACAGGAATAGTCGGTACACAAGGAGCAACGGGAAACAAAGGAGCTCAAGGTACTCAAGGAGCTCAAGGTAATACAGGTGCTCAAGGTTCAGTTGGTGCAAACGGCGCACAAGGTGGACAGGGAGCACAAGGTAGCATTGGACCACAAGGTTCACAAGGAACTCAAGGAGCTCAGGGTAATACTGGTGCTCAGGGCAACGTAGGACCTCAAGGAGCTCAAGGTACCAAAGGACCTTTCGGAGATACAGGTGCACAGGGAGCCGTTGGACCACAAGGTGCACAAGGACCAACTGGAGCTCAAGGAAATACAGGAGCTCAAGGACACACTGGAGCACAGGGTGCGGTTGGACCTGTTGGTGCACAAGGAAGTACTGGTGCTCAGGGAAATGTTGGTCCACAAGGTGCCACAGGTCCTACAGGAGCTCAAGGAAACACAGGTGCTCAAGGAAACACAGGAGCCCAGGGTGCCACGGGTCTTACAGGAGCTCAAGGAAACACAGGTGCTCAAGGAAACACAGGAGCCCAGGGTGCCACGGGTCCTACAGGAGCTCAAGGAAATACAGGTGCTCAAGGACTTACTGGAGCACAGGGAGCAACAGGTCCAACTGGTGCTCAAGGTCCAACCGGAGCTCAGGGTAATACTGGTGCACAAGGAGCCATAGGTACAACAGGACCACAAGGGGATACAGGTGCACAAGGGGCCGTGGGTCCACAAGGAGCAACAGGAGATATCGGTGCGCAAGGAGCCACAGGAGCACAGGGTAATTTGGGACCACAAGGGGCTCAGGGAATTCAAGGTACTCAGGGAAAAGTTGGTGCTCAAGGAGCGGTTGGACCACAAGGTGCAACAGGACCAACAGGACCACAAGGTGCACAAGGTGGAACCGGACATCCGGGTGCGCAAGGAGCCATAGGTCCAACAGGTCCACAAGGTGCGCAAGGAGGTACAGGACATCCTGGTGCTCAAGGTGCGTTGGGTCCAACAGGTCCACAAGGTGCACAAGGAGGGACAGGACATCCTGGTGCTCAAGGTGCTATCGGACCCGCCGGACCTACAGGATTTCAAGGAGCTACAGGACATCCTGGTGCTCAAGGTGCCACCGGACCAACAGGACCAACAGGTGCACAAGGTGCTACAGGACATCCGGGAGCTCAAGGTGCAAAAGGTTCTATTGGACCACAGGGTGCTGGAGGTGCGACTGGAGCTCTTGGTCCAGCAGGTAACACAGGTCCAATTGGACCAACTGGTCCTCAAGG
>Ga0164293_10002972_pt1 | contig 14407 bp, 14 predicted proteins | sample GEODES118metaG_FD_111487 | JGI IMG/M metagenome (GOLD analysis project Ga0164293, IMG submission 111487) | Eutrophic lake water microbial communities from Lake Mendota, Wisconsin, USA - GEODES118 metaG | ecosystem: Environmental > Aquatic > Freshwater > Lake | place: USA: Lake Mendota...
TGCTGCGCTCTGGCTCGACCGTCTTCGCGTTCATGCTTCTTAAACCTTGTCCCGGGGTGCGGCGCAATCACAAGCTTGTGCGATGGAGTACATCCGGGCCGGATCGATCGGCTCTCGGACATTGGGAGAAGGTGCGAGCTGTTAATATTCAGTTCGTCCGAAAATACATCACTATGTAATACTGCTTGCAAATCAATTGTATAAAATTCGAATTGAAATAAGCATATTTCGTAAATCGGAATGATTAATGCAGGGAAAATTGGTTAATTTTACCTTGTTTCAATGTTAACCTTGTTTCGTCTCGGCGATCTTGGAACAACCGCTTCAACAACGGTGCCGTTCCATGTCGAGTGCCGTGCAGGGAGATCAGGTTCATGTCCAGGTTCGTCGCCAAGTCGGTGTTCGCCAAGTCCATTTTTGCAGCCGCTGCGATCACGCTTGGTTCCACCGCCGCCATGGCCAGCGGGAACTGCCAGGGCGCTTCGTGCTTCAAGCTGGTGGTGACGCCGCCCACGTATGCCGAGGTGGCCGAGCAGGTGCTGGTTCGTCCGGCCCAGCGCATTGCCCGCCACATCCCGGCCGAGTACGGCACGGTCAGCGAGACTGTGACGGTGCGCCCGGCCAAGACATTCTCCCGTCACATCCCGGCGGTCTACGGCACCACGGCGGAAACCGTGATGGTGGCTCCAGCCCGCAAGGTCTGGCAGATCAGCATCGATGCTCACGGCCAAAAGGTCGGCTGCTGGGTCACCGTTCCAGCGCAGTATGCCACGCGCCATCGCCAGGTCGTGATCCGTGAGGCGCAGGTCGTCTACGAGACCATTCCGGCCGTTCATGCCGAGCGTCACCGCCGCGTGCTGGTGCGTCCGGCCACTGTGGCGCACGACGTCATTGCCGCTGCCTATGAGACCCGGCATCGCCAGGTCATGGTCCATCCCGGTTCCAAGGCTTGGGCCCCGGTGCGCAGCTACTGATTTTCTGAACACCCATCACGGAACACCACTTGCCCCGGCAGCGATGCCGGGGCTTTTTCGTGCGCCGAACCGCCATCGGCCCTGACCCGCGGCTGCTCGAAATCACGTCTACCGGACCGCCTGCGTCATGTTGCCGACGTAAAGCGATGTCACCAAAAGTGCATCATCCTGCCAAGTGGACGCCGGTTGGCGGATCAAGATGATGCCCAAACAATGGGCTGGAGCGGACGACCGGGTGCAATCAGGTCGGCTTCCGCTCTTGCTCCGCGATCGGTGCGCCCTTGCGAATCGTGCCCCCGAGCGCCACCTGACTGTCTCGGGTACAACACCCGCCACGGAACCAGAGGAGAGAGACGATGACGCCGCAGGAACGCGACGTAATCGCCGGCATTTTTGATCGGCTGAAACAGGTTTCCAACCAGCCCCGCGATCCGGCGGCCGAGAAACTGATCGCCGAACGGCTCGCCCAGCAGCCCTATGCGCCTTATGCGATGGCCCAGGCCGTCTATGTTCAGGAGCAGGCCCTGCTCACCATGCAGGCCCAGGTCGAACAGCTGCGGGCACAGGTCCAGCAGTTGCAGAGCCAGCCGCAGCCAGTTGCGGGTGGCTTCTTGTCATCGCTGTTTGGCGGTGGCGCTCCGACCCAGCCTGCGCCTGCACAGCCCGCTCAGCCTCCTCTGCAGCGCGGCCCCGTGTCGCCTTCGGGTGTCGCTGCGCCCGGCATGATGCCGCGCCAGGGTCAGCCCGAACAGGCTGCCGGCCCTTGGGGCGCTGCGCAGCAGCGTCAGGGCGGCGGCTTCATGGCCACGGCCCTGACCACGGCAGCCGGCGTCGCCGGCGGCATGGTGCTGGGCAGTGTGCTGATGAATGTGCTGGGCGGCTCCAAGCCAGCCACTGATCCGTCGGCGGCCCCTGCTGCTGCCGCACCGGCAGACAGCGCTGCGGCGTCCGGCCCGGATGCCGCCATGGAACCGGCCTCCTATGACGATCCAGGCATGTTTGATGAAGGCGGCGGCGGAGACGACTGGGCCTGACACAAGTGGCCTGATCCGCTCAAGCACGCTTCCTCGATCCTGCGCCATGCGAACCCGCCGGCCCGTGCCGGCGGGTTTTGCCGTTCTGGCATTGCCGCGTGGCGTCGAAGGCCTTGCGACAGGGTCTCGCCACCGCGGCCATGCGGCCCCGCGCGAGCCTTGCCACAAGGCTTGTACTCAGTTTTGGATTCATTCTAAACTAGGTCATGCTCAAGCGCTTCGATGAACTCACCGAGCCCGAAGTCCTCGCCCTCGCGATTGCCAACGAGGAAGAGGATTCGCGCATTTACCTGACCTTCGCCAACCGCCTGCGCCCGCAGTTCCCGGGGTCGGCCAAGGTCTTCGACGATATGGCGGTCGAGGAGCAGGGGCACCGCCACAGTCTGCTGGCCCTTTATGAACGGAAGTTCGGCAAGGACATGCCCTACATCACGCGGGCGGACGTGCGGGGCTTCCTCAAGCGCCGCCCGGTCTGGCTGATGGAAGGGCTGAGGCTCGATGTCGCCCGGCGTCAGGCCGAGATGATGGAGTTCGAGGCCTCCCAGTTTTATGCCCGCTCAGCCGAGCGTGCCCGCGATGTGGACGTACGCAAGCTCCTCGGTGATCTGGCGGAAATCGAGAAGAAGCACGAGAGCCTCGCGGCCAAGCTTGGCGAGACGGCGCTGACCACCGATGTCAAGGCTGAGGAAGAGGCCACCCGCAAGCGTATTCTCGTGCTTCAGATCGTGCAACCCGGCCTCGCCGGGTTGATCGACGGCTCGGTCTCGACCCTCGCGCCGATTTTCGCCGCCGCGTTCGCCACGCAGAACACCTGGGAGACATTCCTGATCGGGCTTGCCGCCTCGATCGGAGCGGGCATCAGCATGGGGCTGACCGAGGCGATGTCCGATGATGGAGCCATCACCGGGCGCGGCTCGCCGTGGCTGCGCGGCGTGGTCTGCGGCGTGATGACCACCGTTGGCGGGCTCGGTCACACGCTGCCTTATCTCATTCCCGATTTCTGGACTGCCACGGCCGTGGCGGGGGTCATCGTCATCATCGAATTGTGGGCAATTGCCTGGATTCGCTGGAAATACATGGAGACTCCGTTCGGGCGCGCCGTGGTCCAGATCGTCCTCGGCGGCCTGCTCGTGCTGGCAGCCGGCATCTTCATCGGCGCAAGCTGAAGCCTGTCACGCAAAGTGGCTGCCGGCTCGGGGCAGCCTCAGATCACGATCACCCGCATGCCGACACGGACCCTGTTGTAGAGGTCAGTAACATCTTCGTTGGTCATGCGGATGCAGCCGGACGAGACCGCCTGGCCAATTGTGTGTGGCTCGTTGGTGCCGTGGATGCGATAGAGCGACGAGCCCAGATACATGGCGCGTGCGCCCATCGGGTTGTCCGGGCCGCCGGGCATGAAACGCGGCAGGTCCGGGCGTCGCTTGAGCATGGCCGCCGGCGGCGTCCAGTCCGGCCACTCGGCCTTGCGGGTCACGCTCTTGATGCCGGCCCATTCGAAGCCGGGGCGGCCAACGCCGATGCCATAGCGCAAGGCGCGCCCGTTTTCCTGCACGAGGTAGATGAATTTCGATGGCGTATCGATCACGATGGTGCCGGGCCGGTGCGGACCGTTATAGGCGACCTCCTGCTTCTGGAACCTCGGGTCGAGCACGCGTTCGATCGGCCGCTCGATCTCGGCACGGGGCTGGATTCTGGCCATCTGGCGCGAAAGCGGCATCACGGATTGTCCGCTGAACGGGTCGATCTCGGCAGGGGGCTGTCCGCCTTGCGTCTGGCGCGAGGTCATCACGCGGTGGGTCCGTTGGGGAATTGCCTGCGGCCGCGCCACCGGGGTCGGGTCCTGACCTGTCATCAGGAATTCAATGAATCCGCCGCCAAGCGATCCCGGGCGATGGCCGCTGCCGGGCGGGGCCTGCACCGAGCCCGTGTGCTGCACGGCCCGCGCCTGTCTTGCCGGCGCTGGTTCGGGCACGAAGAAGGCCTGCGCATTGGCCGGGCTCGCGCCGATGCCGGAGACATTCAAGGAAGGGCCAAAGCAGGCCACGCCGACGCCGAGCGTCAGCCAGAGTTTCGAAACGCGACGCATACGCAACACTCGCACACTGGATCCCGCCTGCGCCGATCGATGGACCGGACCGGGCAAAGATGAACACAACCGGGCTCAGCCTGCGCTCCGGCGATCAATGGTTGGTAAACCAAAGCTGCCAAGGTGAGAGAACGGATTCACCATGCCCGTTTTCCCTTGGGTATGGTTACCACGCGGCAGAAGAACGGGGTTAACTGAGGGTGAAGACGATGCGGCGCGGAGCCCGTTCAGGATGCTGCCGAAAGCCGGCGGGCCCGGACCAGCGCCATCAGGTGGCTGCGGCAGCAGGCCACGTCACCTGCGAGCATCACCCCGCCATAGATCGCAAGGCCTGCGAGGCCTTGCGCCATAAGGGTCAGCACGTTCGGCGACATCTCGCGCCATGGCCAGAGCGCAGCCACCATCAGCGCCAGCCCTACTGCAATCCACACAAGATCACGCAGCAGGGGGCGGGCGATGTGATGGCTCATGGCCCCCGCGCCGACCACTACCGCCGAACTGACGAAGGCAGCGGACATTGCGGCGGCCACGGCCATAGGTCCGAGAGAAACCCCGAAACCGAAAAACAGCAGGCCGATCAGAACCGCATTCACGGCCACCGCGATGACCGCGGACATCGTCGACATCAGCGTCTTGCGCGAGATCAGGTAGACCGGGTTGAAGCCCACCTGCATGATCGGCAAGGCGACGAAAGCCGGCATCAGAATCCACATGTAGGTGCTGACATGATCATGGAAAGCCTCAGGCACGACGAGGACCTCGATGCTCGGCAGTGCCATGAGCAGGCCGGCAGCCACGGGCAGGATCGACGCGATGATCACGGTAAGGTTCTTGGCGATCTGCTGGTGGGCGGCATCGATGCCTTCCAGGTCGAGCGCCTTCACAGCCAGCGGCAACAGCATGACTTCCAGTGTGGTGCCGAGCGTCGCCAAGAGTTTCACCCCGATATCGGAGGCCAGCGCGAAATAGCCCGCCTCAGCCAGCCCGAAGGCCGAGGCCATGTAGGAGCGGTTGAGCAGGGGTATCGTCAGCATCAGCACGTTGGTCGCGACGAGCGGAAAGGCATAGGTCGCAAAGATGCGTACATGGTTGCGGTCGATGCCTTTGAGCGCAAGCGGCGCATCGGCCAGTGCGCGCCTGACCGAGATCAGCGCCGCCAGTGAACTCAGCGCCGAACCTGCCAGGACCAGGGCCGGATCTTTCAGCCACCAGGCTCCGCCTACCATAAGCAGGAATGCCATGGCATTCTTGATGATCACCATCCGCGCATAGACGGCATCTTCCTCCCGGGCGCGTGCTACGGCCTGCTGGTAGTCGAACAGGCCGCCGAGCACGCCAGCAGCCACAGCAGCGCTGGCAATGGCAGTCGGGATCATCAGATCAACACCGGCAACGATGGCGGTGATCAGGATGCCGATCAGCGCCAGCGCACTGAGCGCGGCCATGGCATCGAGCGTGGCGCGAATGGTCGGGTCACTGGCGCGCTTGGTCAGCGAGTAAAACCGCATGGTCGACAGCTTCAGCCAGTCGATGGCTACGGCGTAAATCAACACCATCAGGGCTGCGCCAAGCGCATAAAGCCCGAACTGCTCAGGCCCCAGGAGGCGAGCGATCATCAGCCCCAGAACGAAGTTTAGGGCCGAGTTAATGGCAAAGGTGGCTGCAAGCAGCATGAGTCCAGCTGTCCCGGGGAAAGATCAGGAACAATTTGTCCCACAAAGGGCACAACAAATCGTTGCCAGGGCCGCGGTTTTCCGTCCTTCGTTTGCGCAATATGCGATGACCTGCCTTGGAGCGACGAATTCTCTGTCTTTGCTGATCCTGCGCGCTGCTTTCCTTGTGCGGATCCGACCATCAGGCATCCGCCTGCATGACCGGAAGCGCGATTCGTCTGGCGGTCGATGCATGGCGCGCATTGCAGGTGTGGAGGCCACGCGTCAGCCGCTCTTCACCGGGGCGGCCCGGCGCTTTATCAGGGCGCATGAGCAGTCATTTGGCCAATTTGCCCGGGTTCCCTGCCGTTCGTGCCGTGCGCGACGCGGATGGCGAGGCTGTGGCACGGCTGATCGCAGCCTGCTTCGGCGAGTATCCCGGATGCCTGTTCTGCCGGGAAGAGTTCCCTGAACTGGAGGCTCCTGCCACCTGGGTCGCTGGCCGCGGCACGCGGATGTGGGTGCTGGACGGAGAGCCGGGCACCATCGCCGCCTGCATCTGTGCCACGCCGGATGATGATGGCGCCGTCGAGTTGCACAAGTTCTATGTGACGGCCGGTCTGCGCGGGACGGGTCTGGCCCGGCAACTGCTGGGTCTGGTGCTCGGTGTCGCAGAGGCTGAAGGTTTGGCAGCCGTATTTCTGTGGAGCGACACACGCTTTCTCCGCGCCCACCGGTTCTACGAGAAGACCGGCTTTGTCCGCCAAACGGAGCGGCGCCTGCTGCACGACATCTCGGACACCGAGGAGTATCACTATCGTCTCGACACACGAGCCGCGTCATGAGCGCGCCCAAGGCAAGACTCATGGCCCGGGTGGCGGCCATGCCGCCGGTGCTGATGGCCACGCTCGGTATCTTCCTGCTCACCGGCATGGATGCGGTGGTCAAAGCGCAGATGCAGACCCATCCGGTGGTGGTCTCGATCTTTCTGCGCTTCGTCATGGGCGGGCTGGTGGCGCTCGTGGCAATGGCCTGGCTCGCCCCGCCCAGGCCGACAGGCCCGGAAATCCGGGCCAACCTGCTGCGCGTGCCGCTGGTCGTGCTGACAGCGGGCTCGTTTTTCTATTCGATCAGCCAGCTGCCGCTGGCCGAAGCGATCAGCCTGTCCTTCCTCGCCCCGGCCTTCATCGCGGTCCTCGGCGTGGTCCTGCTCAAGGAGAAACTCGACCGCAACATCCTGCTGGCGCTGGCCGCGGGGTTCGCCGGCATGCTGGTGATGCTGCTGCCCAAGCTCGAGGAGGGCATCACCGGCTCGACACTCGGCGTGATCGCAGCCCTCTTCTCGGCCTTCGCCTATGCCTTCAACATCATCCTGCTGCGGCGGCTGGCCGTGAACCAGCATCCTGCCACCATCGTGGCGTTCCAGAATTGGGGCCCTGCGGTCCTGCTGCTGCCGGCCGCCGTGTGGTTCTGGTCATCGCCAAGCGGACCTGACCTGGCCATGTTCCTGTTGGCGGGTCTGCTTGGCACATCGGGGCATCTGTTGCTGACCTATGCCTTCTCGCGCGCCAATGCCTCCCGTCTCGCCCCCACCGAATACACCTCGCTGGTCTGGGCGGCGATCATCGGGTTCGCGATGTTTGGAGAGGTGCCGACGCTCTACACCTTCGCAGGGGCCGCCCTGATCGTTCTCGGCGCGTTCACGCTGGCGCGCCGCTGAGGCGGTGGGGCTTTCGCCGCCTGCCCCCAAGGGCGGGGCCCTGTCAGGGAGCGGTCACGGAGACGATGCGGAACGTGTGCAGCTCGCCGTCGGCATCGGCGAGCGAGACATACTCGCCGGGCACAAAGGCATGGTCGCCGAAACGGTAACCTGCCTCGTCGTCGCTGTCGGTCGCGCTGTCATAGTCGAAACCCCAGGTCGCGCCATGAGTGCCGCCGGCGCGATGCACCAGAGTGCCGCGCATCCGCGGCTCGGAGCCCCAGAAGCGGTGGACCACACAGGCATTGCGCTGGGCCCGCCAGCCTTCGACGACGATGTGGCCGCTCTCGTCGAGCGGGGCCACGAACTCGTAGCCATGCCGGGCTGATCCGTCCGGAAAGGCCTTGGTGCGGGCAAGATGCAAGGTGATCTTCCTGAGGCTGGCAACTTGGGTCATGGACAAGGCCTCCTTGGGCCGGCTCGGCGTTGTGTTCGCGCCATCAGTCTGCCCCCGATCAGCGGCCCCGATGTTGACCTGCATCAGCGCCTACGGTTCAGTTCCGACATCAACACGCTGGCCTTGCCGCATCTGCAAAGGCGTGGGATCGTCCGATCTCGCTGCCAGCCGCCTGTCCCTTTGCCGATCCGGACCGCCATGACCTCACGAACCTTGTCCCTGCGCGAGGCCCGACGCATCTCCTTGGCTGCACAGGGCTTTGCAGGGGCCCTTTCCGAGGCGCGCTCAGCCAGCGGTCCATCGACACGGCACGAGCTTGCCCGCATGGCCGATGCGCTCGGCGTGCTCCAGATCGACAGCGTCAACGTCATTGCCCGCGCCCATACCCTGCCCGGCTTCTCCCGGCTCGGAGCCTACGAGACCACCGATCTCGAGGCCCTGGCCTATGGTGGACGCAAACGCCGCCTGTTCGAATACTGGGGCCACGAGGCCTCCTTGCTTCCCGTATCGTTGCAGCCGCTGCTGCGCTGGCGTATGGCACGGGCGGCCAGCGGGCTGGGCATCTACACCGGGCTGGCCCGTTTCGGCCGCGAGCGCCCCGAGCTGATCGAGAAGGTCGCACGGGAGGTGGAAGTGCGCGGGCCGCTGGCGGCCTCGGAGCTTTCCGGGCGGGCCACCGGCAAGGGCGCGGGCGGCTGGTGGGGCTGGTCGGATTCCAAGCGGGCCATCGAATGGCTGTTCTGGGCTGGAAGGGTCACGACGTTCACCCGTCGCGGTGCCTTCGAGAGGGTCTATGATCTTACCGAACGGGTGCTGCCCAGGGCCATCATCGATGCGCCGACTCCCTCCGATGCCGATGCGCAGCGGGCCTTGCTCCGGCGCTCCGCCGCAGCCCTCGGCATCGCCACGGAGCGCTGCCTGCGCGACTACTACCGGCTCAATGTGGCCGATGCGCGAGCCCGCCTTGCCGACCTGGTCGAGGCTGGCGAACTCCTGCCGGTCACGGTGCGCGGCTGGGAGCGTCCGGCTTTCCTGTGGCACAAGGCGCGGCTGCCACGCCGCATCGGGGCCAGTGCGCTGCTGGCACCCTTCGATCCCCTGATCTGGCAGCGCGAGCGCACCGAGGAACTGTTCGGTGCGCGCGTCCGGCTGGAAATCTACACGCCCGCCCACAAGCGCCAGCACGGCTACTATGTCCTGCCCTTTCTTCTGGGCGAACGCATTGTCGCCCGGCTCGATCTCAAGGCCGATCGGCAGGCAGGCACATTGGCGGTGCTCGCCAGCCACGGCGAGCCGGATGTTGCGCCTGAGAGCATCATCGCGCCGCTGGCCGCCGAACTGGCGCTGATGGCCCGTTGGCTCGGGCTGCCCCGCATCCGCATCATGCCGCGTGGCGACCTGGCGGCTGCGCTTTCGGGGGCTGTGCCTGCTGGGGCCTGAGAAGCGGCGCCAGACCGCCGGCATTAACCAATCTTGAAGGATCCGGTCCCGCACAGGATACGCCAAAACAGCCCGCACCAAAGCGAACCGTGCGCCTTTTGGCGAGCCTGCTCCGAGGGGAATGCACCCTTTTCGACGGAAATCCTGCATGCCCGGTGGCCATCCGCGACCATGCATTCGCCGCTCGGGATCATCTTGTCGGCGTCGGCGGTCCTTGACTCAAGCCAGGGTCACCCCTATCTCCCGGTCACTCGCTGGCACTCGCTCACTGAGACTGCTAACGATCCGGGCTATCTGGCCCTTTATTGTTCTTCACAAGAGCAGAGGAAACACATCCATGAAGTTCCGTCCGCTGCATGACCGCGTGGTCGTTCGTCGTATCGACGCCGAAGAAAAGACCAAGGGTGGCATCATAATTCCGGAAACCGCGAAGGAAAAGCCGCAGGAAGGCGAGATCATCGCTGTTGGCTCGGGTGCTCGCGACGAAGCCGGCAAGCTCGTTCCGCTCGATGTCAAGAAGGGCGACCGCGTGCTGTTTGGCAAGTGGAGCGGCACCGAAGTCAAGATCGATGGCCAGGATCTTCTGATCATGAAGGAATCCGACATCATGGGCATCGTCGGCTGAACCCAGCCACTGCCTGACCCCGCTTTTTTCATTCAAAGTCCAAGAGGAGTAGACAATGGCTGCCAAGGACGTTCGTTTTTCGTCTGACGCGCGCGACAAGATGCTGCGCGGCGTCGACATTCTTGCCAATGCTGTGAAGGTCACGCTCGGTCCGAAGGGCCGCAACGTCGTGATCGAGAAGAGCTTCGGCGCACCCCGCATCACCAAGGACGGCGTCACCGTCGCCAAGGAAATCGAACTTGCCGACAAGTTCGAGAACATGGGTGCTCAGATGGTACGCGAAGTCGCGTCCCGTCAGAACGACCACGCCGGTGACGGCACCACCACCGCGACCGTACTGGCCCAGGCCATCGTTCGCGAAGGTTCCAAGGCCGTTGCGGCCGGCATGAACCCGATGGATCTCAAGCGCGGCATCGACATGGCGGTTGAAGCCGTCGTCGCCGATCTCAAGAAGAACTCCAAGAAGGTGACGTCTAACGCCGAAGTCGCTCAGGTCGGCACCATCTCGGCCAACGGCGACGTGTCGGTTGGCAAGATGATCTCCGAAGCCATGCAGAAGGTTGGCAACGAAGGCGTCATCACCGTCGAGGAAGCCAAGACCGCCGAAACCGAACTCGATGTCGTCGAAGGCATGCAGTTCGACCGCGGCTATCTCTCGCCCTACTTCATCACCAACGCCGAGAAGATGGTGGCCGATCTCGAGGATCCCTACATCCTGATCCACGAGAAGAAGCTCTCCTCGCTCCAGGCCATGCTTCCTGTGCTTGAAGCCGTGGTGCAGACCGGCAAGCCGCTGCTGATCGTCGCCGAGGACATCGAAGGCGAAGCTCTCGCCACCCTCGTCGTCAACAAGTTGCGCGGTGGTCTCAAGGTTGCAGCTGTCAAGGCTCCGGGCTTCGGTGATCGCCGCAAGGCAATGCTGGAAGACATCGCGATCCTGACCGGCGGCCAGATGATTGCCGAAGACCTCGGCATCAAGCTCGAATCAGTCACGCTCGCCATGCTCGGCCGCGCCAAGAAGGTGCGGATCGAGAAGGAGAACACCACGATCGTCGATGGCGCCGGCAAGAAGAAGGACATCGAAGGCCGTGTGTCGCAGATCAAGGCGCAGATCGAGGAAACCACCTCGGACTACGACCGTGAGAAGCTCCAGGAGCGTCTGGCCAAGCTCGCGGGCGGCGTCGCGGTGATCCGCGTCGGCGGCTCGACCGAAGTCGAGGTCAAGGAAAAGAAGGACCGCGTGGACGATGCCCTGAACGCCACCCGCGCTGCGGTGGAAGAAGGCGTGCTGCCCGGCGGTGGCGTGGCCCTGCTGCGTGCAGCTGGCGCCATCGGCAAGCTCAAGCCTGTCAACGAAGACCAGAAGATCGGCATCGAGATCGTCAAGAAGGCGCTCACCACGCCTGCTCGCCAGATCATCGAGAATGCCGGTGACGATTCTGCCGTCATCGTCGGCAAGCTCGCCGAATCGAAGGACTATTCGGCTGGCTACAATGCCCAGACCGGCGAGTTCGTCGACATGATGAAGGCTGGCATCATCGACCCGACCAAGGTCGTCCGCACTGCCATTCAGGATGCGGCCTCGATCGCCGGTCTGCTGATCACCACCGAAGCCATGATCGCCGAAGCGCCCAAGAAGGACGCGCCGGCTCCCATGGGCGGTGGCGGCATGGGCGGCATGGGCGGCATGGACTACTGATCCACGCTGCTCCGCGACTGGAGTTTCTGGACAAGGCCGGCGCAAGCCGGCCTTGTTGCGTTCCAGGCCGGCGTAGTGCTTCGGTCGCATGGCTGCTGGATGGCTTCTGGCCCCAGGTGTCGTGCGGAAACTAAGCTGTTCAGGCGCCGCCGACCGGCGCAAAGCCCGTCTGGACCGCAGCCTCGGCGCCGCAACCTGCCGGATCGGCATGCCCAAGGAAGGCTCAAATGCTGCCAAACAGGCCCAGCTTTCCTTTGCAAAACTTTTTTTGTGAGCCCGTAGGGCGGATTTTCCGCCGAGTGTTGCAAGTTTGCACTACCCGAAGCTGGCGCGAATGGCTAAAAGCATCACCGGGATTACTGAATGAAATCTCGTTGAAAAAGGGGCCTCCTATGAAGAAGTTCACCGTCGTTCTCGCCGCTCTCCTGACCGCTGCTGCTCTCGGCGCTTGCGCCGGCAAGGCTCCCGGCAAGGGCAAGGGCAAGACACCTCCTGCTGCCGTTGCTGCTCCGATCGCCGTCCGCGGCTGATTTCGGACGCGCTGCGCGCGATCCGATCTGAGACCAAAGGCCCAACGGCGCAGAGTTCTGCGCTGTTGGGCCTTTCATTTTGTGGGCCTTCCCGCGACGATTTTTCGCTGCCGATCGGGTCTCGAGGGTGGACTACAGGGAACGCAAGCTCTGGTCTGTCCAGGTGCAAATCGGGCTCTGGTCCGGTTGTGCAAGTCCATCCAGCCCGCGTGTTGGCGCTTCGATGGTCTGCCAGGCGGCACAGACCTCTCCGGTTCCACCCTCAGTTGGATGAAACGTGATCAGGTGCTCGCAGGCGGCCTGTTCCAACATTTGACGACGTCGATTGCGGTTGCCGTCCTGTGATGGCTATATCGGAAGCGGGAGCCATACGTGTTGAAGAAAGCGGAAATCTCCATGGTCAATATCCGGCATTCCAGTCTGGCGACACTTGCGCGCGGTCTGTTTGTGGCCGCCTTCGCCCTTGTTCTCGTGGCCTGCGCCCCCGAGGGAGATGTCAATCTGGCTTCGCCTGCCACCGATCCGGCTGCCGAAGCCAGCGTCGTTCCCGCCGCCTTTGCTGCCGAGACATCGTCAGCCATGCCTGCCAGCTCGCGCCGCGAGGCCCGCAACGCGAGGAGTAACAGTCACACCCACTACATCGAATTCCGCGCCCGCTCGGCCAACAGCTATGGCCACAGCTTCACCGCTGTCGGCAAGCTTGGCCGCGGCGGCTCTATCGCCACCAGCGAGATCATCGGCCTGCATCCCGCCACAGAGAGCCCGGTTCCATGGATGATCGGCCACGTTTTGCCAGTGCCCTCCGAGACCGGCGCGAGCGATGGCGATACCGAGGAAATCTACTTCACGGCCCGCTATCGCATCACCATGGATCAGGCCCGTTTCGACGAGATGATGGTCAAGATCCGCGAGTTGCAGGCCAATTCGCCAACGTGGCATGCGGTCTTCTACAACTGCAATGCGTTCGTCGGTGACATCGCAAAATTTGTCGGACTGACACCTCCCGCTAACTCGATGTTATTCCCCAAAGAATATATCGAGGAACTGAAGGCGCTTAACCGCGGCTGATCATCTGTTTTCCTGTTGAATAAAGGTTCCCATGTCGCGTTTGTCCCGCCGCTCCCTCCTGCTTGCATCTGTCGCTGCCACCGTTTCGGCTTGCATGGGTTCCGGTGAAGTCACCGGGCTCATCGGCCCCAATGGCCGCCTAGCCGATTTCGCCAGCCTGCCAACATCGGGGCATATCGTGGCGGCGAGCAATGGCACGACCATTCCGGATCATCTGCTGGAACAGCGGATGCAGCTCAAGGGCGTTGGCAAGACCCGCGGCAAGCAGGTGCCGTACACCGGCAAGGAAGAGGCCGGCACGATCGTGATCGAGCAGGCCCGCCAGTCGCTCTATCTCGTCGAGGGAAATGGCAAGGCGACGCGCTACTCGGTTGCCGTCGGCTCGGCCCAGAACCAGTGGACGGGCGAATCGCGTGTCTCGGCAGTCCATCTCCAGCCCGGCTGGTCGCCGCCGGACGTCGTGCGCCGTGCCAATCCTAACGTGCCGGACATGATTCCGGGCGGCGCCCCGAACAACCCGATGGGCATCGGCGCGCTGACACTGACGGGCGGCGATTATGCGATCCACGGCACGAACAGGCCCGATTCCATCGGCCGTGCTGTCTCGTTCGGCTGCTTCCGCATGTATAACGAGGACATCGCCGATCTCATGCGCCGTGTCCGTGTCGGCACGCGCGTGGTCGTCAACGGCTGATTAGGCACCATCTCCTAACCGGGTTGTCTCCCGACCCGTGGGCGGGCAGCGGGTAAGCGTCGTGATGTGCTGCGACCGAACGTTCGGACGGGGCACGAGCGGTCTGCAGCTGATTTTTGCCCGCCTCGATAGCGCGTCAGGATGCTGAGATAAATTGCAGACTCCGTCGTTGCGAGCGCAGCGAAGAATTCCAGAGCGCTCAGGTATCGTTGTTTGGCCGCTGAGGGCCTGATATCGCGCCAACATACACACCATCGCAGCATCTCTGGATGGTTTCGCTGCGCCCGCCATGATGGTAGGCTTTTCAGTCAGCAGCCTGCTACAGCGGGTTCAGATTTTCTGGAATCGAGGGTTCCCATCAAATCAGGCGCGTTCTGGTTCAAGCTTCCTGCTGGGGAGCGAGGCCAGCATGGATGATGCGACCTTATTCGGAAGACCTTCGTGAA
>Ga0164293_10002975_pt1 | contig 14405 bp, 14 predicted proteins | sample GEODES118metaG_FD_111487 | JGI IMG/M metagenome (GOLD analysis project Ga0164293, IMG submission 111487) | Eutrophic lake water microbial communities from Lake Mendota, Wisconsin, USA - GEODES118 metaG | ecosystem: Environmental > Aquatic > Freshwater > Lake | place: USA: Lake Mendota...
ATGTCTGGTTGGCGGACGATTTGTTGCTCATCTTCGACGATGTCGTAGACCACGTGGCTGTAGAGCGGGGCAGCCACCGACGGGTTTCCGGCCTTGATGTCGCGTAGAAACTCAATAAGGCGCTTGGTGTCGTAACTCTCAGGGAAACCCTTACGGTCCATGATGTTGCGCTCTTCGAGAACCGAATTGGGGTGAAGGAATCCGTCGGTGGTGATCAATTCGACGCGAGGGTGTTCCGGCCAGCGTGTGAGCAATGCCTGCAAAATGCGAGCCGAGGTGGACTTTCCTACTGCGACGCTGCCCGCTACGCCAATCACATAGGGAACTTTTGGTGCGATCGTGCCAAGAAAGGTCGCCGACACACGGTGAAGGTTTTGTGTTGCGCTGACATAGAGATTGAGGAGTCGTGTTAGTGGGAGATACACAGCAACAACTTCATCCAGATCGATTCGGTCGTTGATACCGCGTAACGCGTTGACATCGCGCTCATGGAGTGTCAGCGGTGTTTGGGCACGGAGCTCAGCCCACTCTTCGCGGTCAAAGCGCAAGTACCGATCGATGTCGACTTGATCAATCATGTCTCTGTGCTCAGCGGTTCCATGGGGCGGATGGCGAGGCTGCTCCGTTGCCGCCGGTCAACACGTCGACACCGTTTTCGGTAACAAGGACGGTGTGCTCAAACTGCGCAGTTCGTTTTCCATCAGCGGTGACGGCAGTCCACTCGTCGTCCCACATGCGGTGTTGCCATGTTCCGAGGGTGATCATGGGCTCGATGGTGAAGGTCATTCCAGGTCGCATGATCGTGTTGTTGCGCGGTTCGTAGTAGTGCAGAACCTGCAAATCAGTGTGGAACTGCTCGCCAATGCCATGACCAATGAATGCGCGAACCACACCCAACTTGTCATGCTTCGCACGATTCTCGATCGCCCGCCCGATTTCGCTCAATGGTCGACCCGGCACAACAGCCTCGATGCCGCGCCACATGCATTCTTCGGTGACGTTGATGAGGTGACGGTCGGTCTCGCTGATTGCGCCCACTGCGAAGGTTGCATTCGTATCGCCGTGCACGCCGTTGATGTAGCAGGTGACGTCAAGATTGATGATGTCGCCGTCTTCAAGCACGCGTGAGTCGGGAATGCCGTGGCAGATGACCTCGTTGACCGAGGTGCAGACACTCTTTGGGTAGCCCGAGTAGTTCAGAGGGCTGGGATACGCACCACGTTCGAGACACAACTCGTGCACGTACGCATCAATTGCATCTGTTGTGATCCCAGGCTTGACGAAATTGCCCGCAAGTGCCAGGACTTCTGCGGCGGCAGAGCCAGCGATTCGCATTCGTTCAATGACGTCGGGTGTCTTGATTGCAGACTCGGGTTGACGGCTGACTTTGCCCGACGCCGCATAGGGCGGCTTGACGATGTGATCGGGTACCGATCGCATAGGGCTCACCACGCCGGGCAGCACGCGCCCTTCAAGCGGCTTGTGACAGCGCTTGTACTTTCGACCGCTCCCGCACCAGCAGGCATCGCCGGCTGCGGGAAGGTTCATCGGTGGGGTGGTGATCTGGCTCGCCATTGCCCTACAGGTTACGGGGACGGACGTTCGTCCGAAATCACGTTGCTGCAATTTGCGCCGATTTGGAGCGAGGTGCCCTCTTCCGCTGTGCTTGCATGAAAACACACATCGCACCATCGGCGGATTGATTGCGATCAAGGGGGTGACCGTGAAGCGACGGTTGGCGGCCTCCTTGTCGAGATCAAGGGTGGGAGTGTCACAACGTGTTGTGACGTCACCTGACGACCTCGACGAGGAACGACAGCGGGTACGCCGATTGCCAGAAGTGGCAATCGGCATTGGGTTGGTGATTGCGGGCGGTATCGGCAGCCTGATGCTGTATCAGTCTGCGTCAGACACCGAGACGATTGTGGGCGTGTCACGTGAGCTACGACGCGGGCACATTGTTCAACGATTGGATCTGATTGGCATCGACGTGTCGACTGATGTCGGCTCGTCGTTCGTGCCCGGCGCTGAAGCAGCGTCGCTTATTGGCACGGTAGTGCTCGTTGATATGCCGGCAGGGACACCATTCATCGCGACAATGGTGTCGCGACAGAACCCGTTAGCCCCCGGAGAGGTGCTCACCGCAGTTGCTCTGCGGCCAGGACAGTTTCCACCCGGACTTGCCGTGGGAGATCGGGTCAGTGTGGCCTTGCTTCCCGATGCCACCATTGCTCAGGCAAGCCCACCGGAGATTTTCGAAGGTGAAGTATCGGTGTGGTCGATAACACAGCCCGAAGGCGAATTCTCCGAGGCGATCGTGACGTTGCGTGCAAACCTCGACTTCTCTCATGCAGTGGCGAAAGCGGGCTCTACTCGTCTTTCACTGATTGGGAACGAAACCCGTTTGGACGTGCCGTGAACGAGTTGTTGTCTGCTCATCGTGCGGCGCCGAGAGTCGCCGACCTAGTGCACGAACTCTCATCAGTGGTGAGCGAGCGACTCGCCGACGAACGGGTGTCAAGGCGTGCGATCGGCGAGTCCGATCTGACGCCTGAAGGGGAGGTCGAGTTTGCTCGACAGACTGCGCTGGCAGAGTGTGTGAGGCTCAACGCGCTTCGTGGCAATGAGGGGAAGCCTTCGATTCACGCCGATCTCGAACGTGAAGCAGTATCACGAGTTGTTGCCCAGGTGCTTGGGCTCGGTCGTCTTCAGCCGCTGTTGGAAGATGACGAAGTGAGCGACATCCATATTCGTGGAGCCGAGCCGGTGTGGGTCAAATTGCGGTCGGGGGTGCGGGAAAGTCGTCCACCGGTCGTTGACTCCGATCAGGAACTCGTCGACTTGGTTCGCAGGATTGCATCGCGAATGACGAAATCCGAACGTCGATTTGATGCGGGTAGCCCTGAAGTCAATCTCCAACTTCCAGATGGCTCACGTCTGTTTGCTGTTATGGATGTGTCGAAGCATCCGAGTGTGGTCATTCGGCGTCACCGCTTCGAGATTGCGAGTCTTGAAGACCTGCATCTACGCGGCATGATGGACGCCGACACCCGCGATTTCTTCCGCGCAGCCGTCCTTGCACGCCGCAACATGGTGATTGCCGGTGGCACGGGATCGGGAAAGACGACTCTTCTCCGAGCCCTGCTCAATGAAGTACCACGTGACGAACGCATCGTGACGATTGAAGATGCTTATGAACTCGGTATTGAACGATTTAGCGATCAGCACCCTGATCACGACGCACTCCAATCTCGTCCGATGAACACCGAAGGCACCGGGGAGGTAACCCTTGCGGACTTGACTCGTATGGCCCTACGAATGGACCCGGATCGGGTCATCGTTGGCGAAGTGCGCGGAGCTGAAGCGTTTCCCATGCTCATGGCGATGAGTCAAGGCAATAACGGGTCGATGTGCACGATGCATGCCGACGGCACTCGTTCGGTGTTCCCGAAACTTGCTGCGTATGTGTCGATGGCGTCCACGGGTTTACCTGTTGAGACCGTCAACTTGTTGATCGCGAGCGCGGTTCACTTTGTCGTCTACATCGACAATGCATCGGGTGTTCGACGGATTACCTCGATACGAGAAGTGGTCGATTCAGATGGTGTGACGATCGTGTCGAATGAGGTTTTCCGGCTCGCCGCTGAAGGAGCAACTGGGTATCCATTTCGTGACTCCACGAGGCGACTGCTGAGCTCGTTTGGCTATGAGGACGTCGTTGCCGGTTTGGGGTCGCGGTGAGAGCAATTGCCGTGTTCGGAAGCGGGACGCTGATTGGGCTGGGTGTGTATTCGATCATTACCGCCCGACGCGGGGGGTTGGCAGGAATGCTTTCACGGCGTTTTGCACGTACAGCGATACGTCCGGTTGTCCTTGTTGTGCCGTTTGCAGGAGCACTTGCTTTTGGCGTGACCGGATGGCCCGCGCTGGGTGTGGCGATATCGCTCGGACTCGCCGCGATGCCAGGTATCTGCCGACGGCCCGTAAAGCAGCGTGACGAGCGTGAGCTGGTGGAAGCAATTGCGACATGGACGGAGCAGATTCGTGACACGCTCGCGGGTGCTCATGGATTGCAGGAAGCAATCATTGCTGCCTCCCAGCGATCGCCAGCACCGATCGAGAGCGCGGTACACCGACTGACCGCTTACATGGCGTACGGACGGCTCGAAGACGGGCTGAGACGTTTTGCAGCCGATGTCGATCATCCGACCGCAGACTTTGTCGTCGCGGCGTTGTCCACAGCAAATCGATTTCAGGCCCGTGACGTCAATCACCTGCTTACTCACGTGGCACAGTGTGCGCGAGATGAGAGCAGGATGCGCTCTCGAGTATGGGTGAGTCGGGCACGAACTCGAAGTGCGATTCGCATCATCAGCGTCGTAGTCGTCCTGTTTGTGGCTGGCCTTGTCATGTTCAACCGTCAGTACCTCGAGCCTTACTCGAGTCTTGAAGGGCAAGTAGTTCTGGGATTCGTCTTGACCGTGTTTGCGGGCGCTTTGGTTTTGATGCACCGGATGTCGACGATTCCATTACCCGACCGCTTCATCACGCGACGTCTCTCGGAATCGCCGTGATTCTGTGGTGGGGTTGTGGGACGCTGATTGGCGCCGGTGTTGCATTAGGTGTCATTCCTGGCTTGGGGCACCGCGCGATGAGTCGCCTGAAAGCAGCGCGCTCGTGGGCCGAGTACCGAGCCGGGCGTATGACATTACGTACCAGCAACACGGATCTTGCTCTTTGTGAGATTTCGCTCAACGAACTTGTTGCCCAAAAGCTCTTGTATGCCGTTGCTGGAGGAATGATTGGTGCAGTAGGTGGTTTCACGCTCGTGTCATTTACCGGTTCTTCTGGTGCACTGACCGTGATTCTGCTGGGCACCGTTGGGGCAATTGGTGGATTTGTGTTGCCAGATGTGTCGCTTCGGTCGGAGGCAGCACGTCGCCGGCTGGACTTCGTTCACTCGTTTTCAGGGTTTCTTGACTTGGTAAATGTTTTGCTTGCCGGTGGAGCAGGACTTGAAACGGCACTTGTTGCGGCGTCAGATGCGGGTGACGGGCCGGCTTTTGCAAGCCTCCGAAATGCACTCGCTCGGGCGCAGACCATGCACCGCTCGCCGTGGGTAGAGCTGCACGACCTCGGTGTACGACTCGGCGTCGAGCAACTCGTCGAAGTGGCGGGAAGCTTGCAGCTTGCAGGTGAACACGGCGCACGTGTTCGCACGTCTCTCGCCTCACGAGCCGAATCGCTTCGATTCCGTCAGATGTCGGAAATCGAAGCATCGGCTAATGCTTCAACCGAACGTATGGGGCTGCCAATGGTGATGCTCTTCATCGGCTTCCTCGTCCTCATTGGATACCCCGCCATCACGCATGTGATTGGTGGGCTCTGAATACTGCATTACATCACACACAACACAGCAAAGGAAAACAATGAAAGACATCATCAAATACACATGGATTCGTTTCAGCGCATCTGTTGAACGTGATCATGAGGCAGGCGAGGTGAGCGCCACAACCATTGTCATGGCCGCAGCCCTTGTTGCGTTGGCCATAGCAGTCGGGGCAACGATCACTGATCGCGTTCGAGACAAGGCCAACTCGCTCGATTTGGGCTGATATGCGAGTGGAGCGCGGCGAAGTGTCTGCACAGACAGTGATCGCAATACCTGTGGTTTTCTTGTTCCTGATGATTGCTGTTCAGGCCACGGTTTATGTACACACCGCACATGTCGCGTCGGTGGCTGCGATGAATGCAGCAGCTCTCGGTGCGTCGGCTGGAGGGTCAGACATCGGCGCTCTCACGGAGGCCGCTCATACCATCGCGGAACTGTCGGCACGTTCAAGCACGGTGCCGACAGTTTCTCGCGACGGCGAAACCGTTTTGGTGCGGGTGAGTTTGGCGGTCCCTCGAGTTGCGCCGTTTTTCGACCTCACAGTGACCCGGACGGCTCGGGAGCCGATTGAGCGATTTGTTTCGGAGATTGAGCGATGAGATCTGATCGGGGGAGTGCGAGTGTCGAAATGGTGCTGTTGGCACCGGTGTTGATGGTGATGGTGCTGCTGGTCGCGTATGCCGGACGGTCAACCCAGGCACTCGTCACTATTCGACAGGCCGCGGATCGAGGTGCACGCGCGGCGTCAATGGTTCACCCTTCGAGGATGGAGAGTATTGGCAAGCAAGCCGTCTTTGACGATCTCCAACGAAGTGGCATGCGATGCGAGCAGTACATGGTCAATGTGGCCTTCGATGGCGACGCATCGGTTCGATCGGTACTTGTCGAGGTGGAATGCACGGTGAATCAACAAGGACTGGCCCTACTTGGCTTGCGGGACCGCACGTTGTATGCAAAGTCGATTGAGGTCATCGACGTGTGGAGGGTGGACTAGTGCCTGCGTTCCGTGTTGAAGACGGCTCGCTGAGTGCGTTTGTGGTTGTGCTCATGTCCGCATTTGTTGCGTGTGCTGCTCTCGCGGTTGATGGTGGTCGCCTCGTTGCAACGCATGTCCAACTATCTGATCATGCAGGAAATGCTGCGCGGCGAGGGGTTCAGGAAGTGACCTCATTGCGTAGCGGTAATCCGACGGTGGATATCGACCGCGCCCGCCGAGCGGTGCAGCAGTATTTCACTCTCCACGGGCTAGACGGCGAAGTCGTTGCCACAAATGAATCGGTCACCGTCAGTGTCGCGGCGCGAGTCGTAATGACATTACTCAGCGTGATTGGCGTGGCAGATCGTCGGGTCACCGTTCAACGAGTAGCGATTCCATTTGCGGGTCCATGAAGCGCATTGCAGTTCTCCTCACGGGGATTGCCGCGTTCATTGGCACCCCTGTTCTTCTTGCGACCGTCGCGGGCCGACCGTGGATGTTGGCAAACGACCTCTTGGCGGAGTGGCACCTCGCCTCAGCGTCTGACCGCTTTGTTTGGTCAGGGATCCTGCTGCTCTGGCTGCTGTGGGCATGGGTTGCCGTATCAGTCGGTGTTGAAGCGATTCGCTATTGGCGCGGTGCCTCCGATCCCGATCGAATCACTACACGGTTGACGATGCTATTTCTTGCGGCGGTCTCGACCGTTGCTCTCCCGCGTGCGGTAGTCGCACCACCGTCTACGTCATTGACTGAGACACGTGAGGGTTCAGAAGAAAATACATCGCACCCACTTCTTCGACCGTTGGGACTTACTGCATCACTATTTGCGGTGGCGCATGTCTTGCAGCTCGTCCACGATCGTCGTCAATTGGCTATTAGGACCATGAAGGAAGGAAATCAATTCGCTCCAGTGCGCGGTAGTGATGCCATGTTCTGGCGCTCGTTGCACTTTGCCGGCACTCAACGGAGGGGGGACGTGCAAGTCGCCATCGGCACAGAGATTCCTTTGGGCAAACAAGGAGATGCAGTGCTTTCGGCACCTATTCAGGGCGGAGACTCGGTAGGGGTCGCGTCAACGAACTCGGCCGATGCTCGGGCGGTGGTTCGGCATGTGGAGTGGATGGCGGAGTCGGTATCGAAAAATGGTTATGGATCTCCGGTGTCGGTGAGTCTCGGATTGCGCGACGGACAGCGGATTCAAATTGCACAAGACGATTTGGGCTGGCGACTCGTCTCGTCCGGTGAGCGATTTGATGTCTTTGGCGTAAGTGACGATGAGAACGACAAAGTCATGCGGCTAATCGATCTCGCTGTAGCCACCGAATCGAGACAGATGGCCCAGACCCACACTGCGTGGCGGGTGCTTGTTCGATTAATGGGTCCGGTGACGGTCGAGTTGCCTAATGGACAAAGTTGTTGTTTTGAAAAGTCACGTTCTATTGAACTGCTCTCATGGCTTGTTACTCATCGTGGGCGGCCAGTTCGGTCGGCTGCGCGTACGGCAATGTGGGAAACGAACGTACAAAACGCCACATTCAACAACGTGGTATCAGATCTTCGCACTGCCCTTCAGGCATCCATGGACGAGTCGGAAGATGTTGCTCTTGGCAAAACGTTCGATGAGTATTTTGCCCTTCATCCATCGGTCATTTCAGACGTCGATCTTCTTGATGCTGCGGTTCAGTCGTATTGCAATAACCCCGATGAACACACTCGTGAAACTCTTCGATCGACGCTCAGTCTGGTGCGAGATATGCCATTTCTTGGTGCCGACTACCTGTGGCCCGATCCGGAGGGCATTACCTCCAACATCGTTCACCTCATTGTGAGCGCATCGCAGTTGCTTGCTGAGGATGACCTAGTACGTGGGAATACGAAGAACGTCTTTGCCGCAACGGGTCAGGGCCTCAAGGTGTTACGCGGACACGAGGGCTTAATTGGCCTACGTATGAGGGCGTACGCCCTCGAAGGCAATACTTCTGGCGTACTTCAGGAGTGGGAACGGTACGAAAGTGTCCTGCGTGGACAGTATGGAGAACAGGACTGGTTGAGTGCGCAGTTACGGCAATTGCGAGACGAGTTGCTCTGTTTTGTTGCCGTCGATTGATTGTTGTCTTCGGTCTTCAAGCAATGAGTGAATGACCACGATTGCCATGACGGACAGGAATGGCAGGTTCTGGCGGAATGAATTGAAATCTGACTTCGTGGTGATGCCGAGATAAAACCCGAGGCTTGCTAGGACAGCAAACTTGAGTGTGTCAACCGAACGTTTTGGGATAAAGAGAGAGAGTGAAAAGAGGACTGGTACCAGAATCGTTTCCGGGAAAATGATTCGAGGAAGCCACAGGTCGGTAACGCTCCGCTCAATGGCTACAAAATCGGCACCGAGAAATTGCAGTCCGGTGAAGTTGGCGAGAACCTGGAAGGTCTGATCTTTGTTGAACACGCCATAGAACCGAAATGGAGTGTCGTGATATGCGGCGAGGGCAAAGCTGTACACCGTTGCACCGAGCGCGACAGTGCCAACAAGCGCAACAAGGACGGTGACGTAGTACCAGTCACGCTTCACGCGCTTGAAGAGCAGTGTTACAAGTGCACCAAGGATGATCGCTAACCCAATGTGTGGGCGAAGCAGGGTAATGACCACGAGGCCGAGCACACGCAGCGAGGGGTTCTTGCCAACAAACACATAGGTCACTCCGGCGAGGAGCATGGTTTCGCGAAGAGCGAGAAGCGAGAAGAAAAATGCCACTGGCCCTGTTGCGAGCCACACGTATACGGGGCGGAAGGTGATTCCTCTTTTTTGGAAATAGCCACTCAGAGTGATCACGTTGAGAAGGAAGCATGAGAAGGCTACGAACTTCATGGCCAAGATGGGGTTGATGCCGCCGAGGGTAAGGAGATACGCGGGACCAAGGTAGGCGTATCGACGGTCGATGAGCTCCTGAACACTCGTCGGTCGGCCCCCCCACTCGAGTTTGCCGAGCATGAATTGATGGAATTCTTGATCATTGGAGTAAAAGCCGAGTTGTCCAACCGGTCCGTATCGGTAGTAGATGACGGCCACACCGACGGCCCACAGAGTGGTGAGCGCGACGAGCGGTATGCGTGTGAGGTACGGAGAAAACACTGCGATGGCGAAGATGCCTAGAAGGATCGCCTGGAGATAGAACACCTCAGATCACCCCAGACGTGCGGCGATGCGGCGTCCCACGATCTTGCCGAGCACCGGCGGCTGCGAGTGTTCCCATTCTCCGAGAAAGCGTACGACGTTGGCGCCGGTGCCTTGCTTGAAGTCGTAAACACCCTTGTTGTTGATGGGGTCTGCGCCGCCTAGGTCGTACGAGCGCACGCCTCGCTGACGACAGATTTCCATCAACTCCCAGAATGCTCGATATGAGGCGTACGACTTGCGTCCTTCTGGCGTCGCTGCAGCAAATGTGTCCCAGGCCAAGTCGCCCATGACTAACGCGCCGCGAAGGGCGAGCATATTGCCTTCCGCGTCATCACATCGCACGATTATGCAGTCGTCACCAAAAAGGGAGATGAGTGATTGGATCGAACTTAATGAGTTCTGCTGAGCGAGGTGCTCGATGCCTTTGTACGAGTGCATTGCGTCATAGACGTTCTTCATTTCGTCTGCGGATGGGTTCACCCAGTGGTAGGCGACGATCGGTCGCTTCAGCGATCGCTTTAGATTGTGCCGCCAGTTTTTGGTCGACAGGGACTCGCGAACAGTCGCGTCTGTTGTTAAGTCGTACACGAGGCTAAGACCGCTCAAGATGGTCTCCTGGCTGTTGATCCAGCCTTGACGAGACATCATGGCCGCATCGCCATCGTCGTAAGGCCTCATGGTGTTGAGTCGGAACACGACGTATCGAGCGCCGATTGCTCGCGAAATTGCTCGACGCATTTCACGACCGCATTCGGCGAGGTCGCCAACGGGTCCACCCGGTGACCACACCAATCCGACGAAGGACAAATATCGACGCGTCTGCACCTGAATCATCGCAACAACACGGCCATTGCGTCGGGCGACCATGCGGATGGGCGTCCAACCAAACTGCTGTCGATGCTTGCCCCAACGGTGGCTTTGATAGACGGACGCTCCGGCACAAGTGCGAACGGTGGCGTCCCAGTCGATGTCGCTTCCTTCCCAGCGTTCCCATTGGGTGTCCGCTGGCTTGAAAAACTCGGTGCCTCCACGTTGCGTGCCGCGAATGATCCGAGCAACTGCAGAGTTGCCGAGGGTGCGCGAGATGCGCGAACCGGCATCCCACTCGCCGAGATACTCAACGGTCTCACCACCAAAACCCAGTTTGAAGTGGTCAACTCCCGAAGCGCGTCGATCGTGAGGAGCAATACCGCCAAGATCAAACAGCGTGATGCCCAACCCCATCAGGTGGTTGCGCAACGCAAACATCATTCCGTATGCAGCGGACAGCGTTCGACCATGTTGAGTCGTTGCAGCCGCGAGATAGTGCGCCCGAGCACCCTGTGAGACGACCAAGGCACCCGATACGGCCTGCCCGTTGTGGTGTCCCACAATGACCGTCATCGCAGCACCAAGCTCCTGTCGCATCAATTTCAGTTGTTCCAGCGAATAAATCGGAATATGGATCTGTTTCTCACTCACCATTTGCTGTAACAAATTGGCCAACGTCGCAAGACTTGCGTCATCGGTCCCGGTCGACCATTCGATGCCGTGCTTGTTGGCCTGCCGTACGTAGTAGCGATGCTTTTTCGACATCGCAGTTAACCACTCGTCGGCGGTGCCAGAGAGTTGTAGATAGACGGAGTACCGACTGTTGACCTGTCGTTTTGCTCGCACCATGAAGGAGTTACGTGCGAAGAACTCCGTCTTTGTTGTGGGTTGCATGACATTGCAGCGCATGAAGCAGCGGCCAACTTCGTCTTCGAGTGCCGCATAGAGCAACTTCATGTCCTCGGCGACGCCGTTCATTCGTGTTGCTACGGGGCCGCCGGGGATCCACGCGAACTCGATGCCGCCGGGCATCTTGCGGCACAGCACTTGGGCAAGCGTGACATCGTGGGAGTGGGGGTTGATGCGATGGAATCGCAGTGGACGCCAGCCGCTGCGTCGCTGGAATTCACCCCATCCCCAACTTTGGAACACGGGCGCGTCACCAACTCGTGTGATGAGGTCAGACCATGTCTGCCGGTCGTGGATGAGCGCCCATTCGCCGTGGGTGTTCAAATGAAGTTCACCAGCCAAACGTTGCGGTAGTGGTTCGGCGCCTGGGCCGCGACTTGTTCGGGCAGCGCAGGCCACGTCATCGTCGTCACATGGTACCGACGGACAATTTTGGTTACTTCAGTTGCTGCGTGAGTGTCGGCACGAAATGGAATGCCATAGGGGACCACACCTGCCTCGAGCCGGTCATAGAGCAGTGTCACGCCTGGCACATGTCCGACTTCTTTGCACAGACGAATGAAGAGCGAGCGACGACGCTCAGATTCGCGGGCAGGATCCTGTTTGTCGAGGACTTGATTTGATGTGCAGCCGATTGCGTGTTGCGTGGGCAACTCGTGCTCTTCGCGCGCTGAACTCAGGAGCACCGATGGCCTCCCAGCAAGTTGTCGAGCTACGCGAATGATCGCGCGCATCATTGACATGAATGGCAGTGTCGTCTTGCGCTCCAAGCGAGATAAGTGATATCGAAGTTGGTCAAAGGGCGAGTCCACATGGTCAAGGCAGTAGCGGGGGACGGTGGAGTCGGTGTTCGTCGCAGCCAGTAGCGCTGAACCAGTAGTGACATGAAACGTCTTGCGCATGCTGAGGATGCCGTAGTCGCCCCGCGTGCCGAGGAGAGAACCCGAGCTGTCACGACTGAATAGCCCGTGTGCGTTGTCTTCAATCAGTCGTGCGTGGTGACGGGTGCAATACTCGCGAAACGGTGCGAGGTCCTGGGGAAACCCGAAGTAGTTCACGGCGAGTACGGCCGTTGCGGCCGGACATTGATCTAACTGTCGTGGGCGAAGCTGCTCGTCGACGTCATAGAACGCCACGTGTGCGTTGAGCGCGTGAACACTTGCAAGGACATCTCGGCAAATAAAGGCGGGAAGGAGAACCGTGGAGCCCGCAGAAACACCAGCCTGGTTGAGTGCCTCAACGAGTGCGTGTCGGGCATAGGCGTATCGAGCGACCACGTGGGGGTGGTATTCGCGTAAGACGTCCATCCTCATCGCCTCCGAGGGGGCGCGAGGAGGATGATTGCCGCATACGTCTTTGCCGCAAACGGGAAGGTGGCGAGTGATCGTAGGTATTGACCAAGGGCCTGGCGGCGTTGACGTGCTGCTGCGAACCCGCGACCGGCCGTGTAGGTGCAACGAGCCTTTCGTCTACGTCGGTGCCACGATCCGATCGAATTGTCGAGTGCAAGATGCTTAGTTACCACCGCCTGTTCGGCAGCGAGGTGTCGAAGAACTGCACCGCTTGCATTTGATTCGTGTCGACGATATTCACCCAAGACCTGGGGAATGAACTCGATGCGATTCCCAGCACGTGCAAGCTTCATCCACAATTCGTAATCCTCCGCCGTGACAAAGGAGGGGTCTTCGTCGAACATGCCGACTGCGAGCAGAGCGGATCGCCGCACAGTCGTTGCCGATGTCGAGATGCAGTTTTGACGAAGCAGAAGGTTGCGCCACGTCGCCATTTCAGCGGGGCCGTAGTGCATCGTCCGGGGGGCAAGACCGCCGCCTACCCAATTCTCTGCATGACACACAAGATCGGCACCTGCCTCGAGCGCGCGAAGCGAGAGTTCGAGCTTGCGTGGCATCCAGATGTCATCAGAGTCGAGGAATGCAACGAATGTGCCCGTTGCGTGTCGGATACCTTCGTTGCGTCCAGCAGCGATTATGCCGTTGTTGCGGAAGTTGATGAGCGTGATCCGAGGGTCATTGAACGAACGCACGACATCTTCGGTGTTGTCCTCGGAAAAGTTATTTATGACCAACACTTCCCACAGGGGATACGTCTGGTCAATCACTGACTGCAGCGCTCCTGCAAGAAATCGGGCATGGTTATAGGTCGGGATAACGATGGACACTGTTGGGGTGGTGGCAATCACGACGCGCCGCCAAAAGTTTCGGCGCAATAGCGCAGAAGCGCATCTACTTCGGAATCAAGATCATCGGAAAGCTGCAGACCAGTCGAACGAAGCTTCGACGAGTCATAGTGCAGACCGGGCGAGGCATCCTCATTCAGTGCAGGAGGAATGTGGAGCTCAAGATCAAGTCCGAGCACGGCTTTGGCTCGGACTTGTACTCGCTTCGCAACGTCAATCACGCGCATTGCTTCGGGTGACCCAAGATTGAAGAGACCATCACCAACAACATCGGTGGGCATATCGATGGTGTGGACGAGCGCGCTACAGACATCAGTGAAGGGAATGAAGTTGCGGTGCTGTAACCCCGACGATTTCAACGTAAGCGAACCATTCACGATGGCCTGACGGCACAAGTCGTTGATGACGATCTGCCAGATCGCGTTGTCACGAAGTTTTGGGTAACCAAATCCATTGGATAGCCGAAGACGAACCGTTGTCATGGCATTCGTTTCGTGAACGTTCGCGAGGAGTTTTTCTGCCTCGAGATGGGTTGTCGCATAAGGCTGCTGGGGATTCGGAGGTGTGCTTTCGGTGATGTGACCCGTGTAGGGCGTGCCGTACACATGTCCGGTCGACATGAAGACAATGCGCGGGACACCGCTTCGCTGTGCATTGTCTATGAGATGGCGGGTGCCGTCAACGCCCACACGCCATGCCTCATCGGGGTCGTCCTTAGCCTGAAAGTCGGTAAGTGACACGAGATGCACGACGGTGTCGATGCCATCCAGCAGTTGCGACCAGTCTCCGGCGTCGGTGATATCGAGGACGCACGTCTGGGCCCCCGGCGCCCACGCCGGAGCGTCTCGTGGCACACGCGACGAAAGCGTCAAGCGGTGGCGGCTTGTGGCGGCGAGACGTTCGGCGAGACGGGCACCAATTGTTCCGAATCCTCCAAGAATGAGGA
>Ga0164293_10002976_pt1 | contig 14404 bp, 13 predicted proteins | sample GEODES118metaG_FD_111487 | JGI IMG/M metagenome (GOLD analysis project Ga0164293, IMG submission 111487) | Eutrophic lake water microbial communities from Lake Mendota, Wisconsin, USA - GEODES118 metaG | ecosystem: Environmental > Aquatic > Freshwater > Lake | place: USA: Lake Mendota...
AAATGGGATGTCTATCCGGCGCTGAGCCTGATGATTGGCATCTTCATGGGCGGGGTCTATGGCGGCTCTCGCACGGCGATCCTTCTCAATATTCCTGGCGCGCCGGCTGCGATTGCCACCGCACTCGACGGCTACCCGATGGCCAAGCGCGGCGAGGCGGGCGAAGCCATCGGCATCACGACCGTGATGTCCTTCTTCGGCGGATTCATGGGCATCATCGCGCTGGCTGTCGCGGCGCCCCTCGTGTCGGAATTCGCGCTGAAGTTCCAGCCGCGTGACTACATGCTGCTGGCCGTCCTCGGCATCCTCCTCGTCGGCTCACTGTCCGGTGACAGTCTGGTCAAGGGCGTGTTCGCCGGAGCGCTCGGCATTCTCATCGGCACGGTCGGCCTCGATCCGCTGACCATGGCGGACCGCTTCACCTTCCAGATGCCCGAATTGCGCGGCGGCATTTCGTTCATCGCGGTGATGATCGGGATGTTCGGCATCTCCGAAGCGCTGATGCAGTTGCACGATGTCAACAAGGCTGCCGTCAAGCAGAAGATCAGCCGCATCGTGCCGTCCTGGGGCACGGTCGTGAAATACCTGCCTCTGTCGCTGCAAAGCGGCTCCATTGGCGTCATCATCGGCGCCCTGCCGGGAACAGGTGGCGACATCGCGGCGCTGATGGCCTATGACCACGCCAAGCGCGTGACGCCGAACCCGGAGGTGCCATTCGGAGAAGGCGCGCGCGAAGGCCTGGTGGCGCCCGAAACCGCGAACAACGCCGCTGTCGGTGGGGCTTTCATCCCGATGATGACGCTGGGCATTCCGGGCGACGCGGTCACGGCCATCATGATCGGGGCGCTGTTCATCCACGGCCTCAATCCCGGCCCGATGCTGATGATCGAAAAGCCCGACATGTTCTGGTTCATCGTCGGTGCGCTCACCATGGCCAACTGCTTCATGCTGCTTTTCGGCCTGACCGGCATCAAGGTTTTCGTGAAGATCGTCGAGATGCCGCGTTCGGTGCTGATCCCGCTGATCTTCCTGCTCTCCATTGTCGGTGCCTATGCCGTCAACGGCTCGCTGTCGGATGTCTACTGGATGCTGGCCTTCGGTGTGCTGGGCTACTTCATGAAGCTTTACGGATATCAGCTTGGCCCCGTCATCCTTGGTGTCATCCTCAGCCGCCTGCTCGATGACAACTGGCGTCGCGCCATCATCTCCGATCAGGAGAGCCTCTGGTTGCTGCTGAAAGGCACGGTGACCAGCCCGTTGTCGGCCCTGCTTCTGCTGTCGGTCCTCGCCATCGTGCTCTCGAAAACGAAACTCTGGCGGCGTTGGCGCGGGCAGGCCGCCTAAGTCCCTGGCCACCCATCCGACGGGATGAAGCACATGCACATCGACGGCAACACCAGCCTGATAGCCCATGTCGGCTACCCGACATCGACCTTCAAGGCACCGATGATCTACAATCCCTACTTTGCGAGCATCGGGCTCAATGCCTGCGTGGTGCCGATGGGGGTGAAGGCCTGGAATTTCGCCGCCGCCCTGCCGCAGATCTTCGCCATGTCGAATGTCCATGGCGCTCTCATCACCATGCCCCACAAGATTGCGGTTGTGGACTTGCTCGACGAGACGTCGGTTGCCGTGAAGATCGCCGGATCCTGCAATGCCGTGATGCGTCGCGCTGATGGCACCTTGATCGGCGACATGTTCGATGGCGAAGGCTTTGTCCGCGGCCTCAAGCGCAAGGGATTGCCCGTCATGGGCCAGAGCGCGCTTGTGGTTGGCTCGGGCGGCGTCGGCTCGGCCATTGCGGCATCGCTGGCTGGGGCCGGGCTTGGGGCCATCGGCCTGTTCGATGTCCATGCCGGCACGATGGATTCCCTCGCCAGCCGCCTTCAGCAGCATCACCCGGCCCTGCACATCAGAACGGCCGACAAGAACCCGGACGGTTATGACATCATCGTCAACGCGACCCCGCTGGGCATGCAGGTCGGTGATCCAATGCCGGTCGACATCGACCGCCTGTCACCGGGCAGTTTCGTCGGTGAGGTGGTGATGAAGCAGGAAATGACGGCCTTTCTCGCCGCGGCCAGCGCCAGGGGCTGCAAGGTGCAGGTCGGCATCGACATGCTGTTCGAGATGATCCCGGCCTATCTCGAATTCTTCGGCTACCCCACCACCACGCCCGAGCGCCTCAGGGCGCTCGCAGACATCAGCTACTGAGGTGCAAGGGTGAAAACCTCGATCGCGACGGTCTGCATCTCCGGCAACCTCCATGATGAACTGGAGGCCATTGCAGCCGCAGGCTTGCGCCGGTCGAGATTTTCGAGAATGACCTGATCGCCTATCCCGGCGCGCCGCGCGATGTCCGGCGCATGTGCAATGACCTCGATCTTCGGCTCATCACCTGTCAGCCGTTTCGTGATTTCGAGGGCATGCCGGCCCACAAGCGCCAGCGCACCTTCGACAGCGCGTAAGGCAAGTTCGACCTCTTGCAGGAGCTTGGTACGGACCTTCTGTTCGTGTGTTCGAGCCTTGCGCCTGATGCCGAGGCCGGCATTGACCGGCTCGCCGCCGACATTGCCGAGCTTGGAGAGCGTGCGGCCGCCCGCGGCATGCGCGTCGGCTTCGAGGCGCTGGCATGGGGTCTGCATACCTGGGATTATCGCGATGTCTGGGAAATTGTGCGCCGCGCCAACCGCGCCAATGTCGGCATCGTGCTGGATACCTTCCACATTCAGGCCAGCGATCTCGACCTGTCGGTGATCCGGACGATCCCGGCGGACCGCATCTTTCTGGTGCAGGTTGCGGACGCGCCGAAACTTCAGATGGACTACCTGTCATGGAGCCGTCACTGGCGCTGCATGCCGGGCCAAGGCGATTTCGATCTTGTGGGCTTCATGACGGCGCTGGAGGCAACCGGCTACAGGGGCCATCTCCCGCTCGAGATCTTCAACGACCGCTTCCGCGCCGGGTCTTCGCGTGCGGTAGCGCTGGATGGGCACTGCTCGCTGCTGTCCTTGCTCGACGAGGCGAGCCGGCATCTTGGCAGGCCCGTCTCGGATCTGCCCGCCTTGCCGGCCCCGGCCATCGTGGATGGTGTCGAGTTCATCGAATTCGCGGTGCGCCAGACCAACCGCGCAGCCTTCGAAGCCGCTCGGGCGGCCATGGGCTTCAGCGAGAGCGGCAGGCACCGCACAAAGGCTGTTTCCTTGTGGGGGCAGGGCGCGATCCGGATTGTGGTGAACAGCCACAACGAGGGTTTTGCCCAAGCCTATCGGAGCACGCACGGAACCTCGGTCTGCGCCATGGCGCTGAGGGTGCCTGATGCACAAGCGGCCATCGCCCGCGCTGCGGCCCTGCTCGCTGTTCCGCATGCGGGTGAGGTCGGGCCGGGCGAACTCACCATTCCTGCGGTGCGCGGTCCTGGCGGCAGCCTGGTCTGTTTTGTCGATGGCGGCTCGGCGCTTGGCCGCTGGGCGGAAGTCGACTTTACACCGGGTGAGGTCGGCGATCTCGGTGCCGGGCTGGTGTCCGTCGACCACATCTCGCAAACCATCCAGCATGAGGAGATGCTGTCATGGCTGCTGTTCTGCACATCCCTGTTCGAGGCGCGGAGGACCCCAAGCCAGGCTGTGCTGGACCCTGGCGGGGTCGTCCAGAGCCAGGTCATCGAGAGCGGCCTTGATCAAGGCCATCAAGGTTTGCGACTGGTCCTGAACGGCTCACAAAGCCATCCCGCATCTTGTCCGCCCGGTTCGTCACTGATTGTTCGGCTCCGGCGTGCAGCACATCGTCCTGAGCATGGCGGATATCCGGCGCACGGTGGCAAGGATGATCGGGAACGGTGTCGAGATGCTGCCCATCCCAGACAATGACCCTGACGATCTGGAAGCCCGCACCGAATTGTCGTCCGCTGATATCGACGAACTCAAGGTGCTGAACATCCTCTATGACCGCGACGCGGGCGGTGAGTTCTACCAAGCCTAAACGATCACGCTCGACGGCGGGTTCTTCTGCGAGATCGTGCAGCGCGATGGCTAAACAGGCTATGGTGCGTCCAATGCCGGTATCCGGCTCGCGGCACAGGCGCGGCTTGGCAGACTGGCGACAATGCCCGCAATATGACAGGAGCCGCGACATAACAGGCCGCACGATACGCAAGCCCCGTGATGGCGGCGCGCATCCGGCCTATCTCGACCAGGGCTATCGCTCGCCTGCGTTGCGCGGGCCGACAAAACCGTTGATCCCGATCAGGGGCGTCTCGCTGGCAGCGCCGGTCTGTGGCCATGACCGGATCACCGCGACCGACGCGGATCTGACGCGGAACGGCGCCAGAGCTTCGAGCCGGATGGCATGACGACACCCTGGGGATCTCTGCTGCGGCCTTGTGTTCGGAGAAGCCCAGCCGCTCGCCGCCGATCAGCAGGGCCTCGTTCCCCTCCGCTGCAATCTCGCTGCGCCAGCGGCCCTGTACCGAACCGAACTGGATGAGGTGCGCGGTGGCCGCAGCACCGCCCTTGATCTCGTTGACATGCACGACATCGAGCCGATTGCCGGCGCGCGGATCATCTTTGGGGCCGCAGCACCGCACCCATCGCCGCCCTCAGTGCCAGCCGCCCGATGCGGCCCATGCCGTTGATGCCAAACTTCATGACGATATCTCCGCGATGATCGACAGGTCTGACGGCATCGTCATGATACCCTGATGACGGTGCGGTCAGGGTCTCGGCGCCAGCCTCATGTGCCGGCAGCGCGGAGGTTGCTGCTGGTTCGCACCGCGTCCATGAAGCGCCGGCACTGATCGATGTCCCAGATGACGGGTCCAAGCCGGGCCTCGTCCTTCAGCATCAGCGCCGTGCTGACGACGACGCCATCGGCACTGGCCAGGGCTTCGGTCACGTTCGCGGTGGTGACGCCGCCGCCCAGCAGAACCGGCACCTTGATTCCGGCTGCACGGACCCTGCGGATGCGATCAAGACTGTCCGCAAAGGATGACCCGGTGAGCACCAGGCTGTCTGCACCCATGCTGACGGCCCATTCGGCGCTCTGCTCCAGCGACGCGCCATCCGACGGAATCGTGGTACGATCATGCACATCGGCATGGATCGCCACATCCGTGGCCCCGATCGCAACACGGCAGGCGCGCGCCGTCACGGCCAGCCCACACTTCGGGCCTTCGGCCCCGCCAACCGAGCCAACGAAGACCTTCAGGCGCACGAAACTGGCACCGCTGGCCCTTGCGACAACCAATGGGCCTTCGCCATCGTGGGCCTGCAGAATGATGCCGAGCGTGACCTGCGGATACTCCTTCCGCAACAGGCGGCCTAGCGCGGCCATGGTCGCGATCGTGAGCGGGCTGGCCGGGCCAATGCAGCGCGTCTGGTCCTGCAGCTTGATGGCGGGAATGCCTGCATCTGCAAAGACCCCTGCATTGGCAAGGACATAGTCCTCAAGATAGGCCATCGACAGGCCTGGTTGCCGGACCGGATCGGGCAGGTGGAGCGCCGCGATCACACGCGGGGGCAATGGCTTGGTGGATGACATCTTGGGTCCCCGTTTCAGATGCGCCTTGGAAGATGAGATGATGCGGTGCGCAGGCGCCGTACCGCTTCGTCGCCCCGACCGGGCGGCTGGATGGCACCGGCACATTCGATGGCGAGCGACGCCGAGACTGCGCCCCGCAGCCCGGCATGGACGAGATCGTCACCGAGCACCAGCCCCGCAAGGAGGCCGCCGCAGAACGAATCGCCCGCGCCCGTCGGGTCAAGCGCCGTGACCGGCACGATCGGAACATGGATGGGCTCGCTCTCGCCCTTCCGCAACAGCAGCCCACCTTGCGCACCGCGCTTCACGCCAACGATGGACCGCGCCCGCGCCGCCAGCCACCGCAAGGCAGCTTCAGCTTCCATGCCGGGGCAGAGCAGCGCCAGTTCCTTTTCGCTGGGCAGGAAAGCGTCGGCAAGTTCGAGCAACTCGTCGCGTTGGTCCGCGCTCAATGTTGCGGCGTGGAAGCCTGGATCGCAGGTGACTGTCAGCCCATGCCGGCGCGCGGCACGGGCCAGTGTCAATTGGGCCTCGGGCAGGTTGGGGCCAAGATGCACGCCTTTCGCCTGCCAGTATGGCTCCGGCACCTGCTCGTCGGTGACAGGGTGGCTGGCCCTGAAGGCCTTGAAGTCGTCTCCGATCCCGGCCTGCGTCGCCAGTAGATCCTGAAAGTGCCGTGCGCGTTCTGCCGGAATGCGCGTCCCGGTCATGCCGAACGCGTCGGCCTGATCAGCGCTGGCGTGGAGATGATCTGCGCGCGAGCCATCGGCCCGGTGGAAGAACCACTCCGAGCGCAGGACGTCGACCGGCTCTGTGACGATGCCATCAAGATCAAGGTTCAGGCTGGCCAGCGCCTGCCGCGCATGGGCGGGATAGTTGCGGGGCACGCGTGCGCAGATCCCGGCAGGGCCAAGCCAGTGGCTGGCTCCGACTGCGGCATAGACCGCATTGCCGCCAACAAGATCACGCGCCAGATGGCCATCCGCCGACACCATGTTGTCGATGATGACACCACCACAGGCGAACACCACAACGCTCATGCTCAGGCGTCGCCCGATGACAGGCCGGCCCGGATCGTGGCGAAGTGATAGGCCAGCAGGTGCAGCGGCAGCGCGGCGAAGATCACGCCCAGCATGCCAGTAGCCTCGGGCACCTCGACGACATGCCGCACGCGCCCGGCGATCTCCGCATCGGCAGCGCCGAGCACGGCGAACATGGTTGCGCCAACCGCCTGGCCGACAAGCACCGTATCCAGGGCCCGTTCGCGGCTCGCCGCATCCGGTGCGATGATGACAAGATGGTCGCCCTGCTTGGGCAGCCGGTAATGGTGCATTTCCTCAAGCGGCATGGCAAAGGCGTGGATCGGCCCAAGCTCGCGCACCTTGGCCGCACCGAAGGATGCGGCGGCAAAGCAGGGGCCAGCGCCGGTGAACATCACGCTGCCCGCCCGCGCGAAGTCCGCCGCGATGGCCTGCACGGCGGGGTCGAGGGTGGCGGTGACACGCGCCACCGCAGCCGGCAAGGCCGCCAGTTCGCCAGCCAGCCGCCCGCGCACAGCAACTGTGTCAGGATGGTACGCCGACAAAGCCAGCGCCAGCTCAATCAGCATCGCGATGGCCGCGGTCGATGACTGTGTTGGCCACCCGCTTCGCCGGGCATGAACCTGCAAGCCGGCATCGAACGTGGTCATGATCGGGCTTGGCGCGGTGTTGGAGACGCCGGTGGTGAAAGCTCCGTGCTCGCGCGCCCGGTGCAGTGCATTCATCACCGCAGGCGTGTTGCCACCCGCGCTCAGGCCGATGGCGAGCGTGCCGGGGCCTGCGCAGACATGGTCATATTGCGCATAGTCGAAGGCCTGCGCCGCAAGGCACGGCACGCCGAGCAGCGTCTCGAATACATGTTTGACGGCCATGCCGACGAACCAGGAATCGCCGCAGCCGGCAATCACGACATGGCTGATCGGCCTGGTCGCCAGTTGCCGTGCGATACGGGCCACGGCGTCGCCTTCGGCCGCGCGCGTCGTCGCGATGGCCTCACCCTGCGCCATCATCTCTCCGCGGGTCCGCTCGACCCTGGCAAGGCGAGCCGTATCGCGCGGTGCGTCGGTGGAGGGCTCGGCGCGAAGGGCGGCCAGCCGGGCGGTATGGTCTGTCAGGGGGGCATGCAGCGTCATGTCAGGTCTTTGTTGTTGGGCCGCCGAGCCGCTCAAGACCAACTGTCTTGCCAAGGATCAGCATCACCAGAAACGACAGGCCGATCTCGATGGCCGAGATCGCAGCTATGGCAGGGGTCGAGTCGTTCTGCACGAGATAATAGAGCTCGACCGGCAGCGGCCGCCCCCGCACATCCGAGGTGAACAGTGCGACCGTGACATTGTCGAAAGCCTCGATGAAGGTGAACGCGGCGGCGGCCAGCAGCGCCGGCCCGAGCTGCGGCAGCGTCACCCGGACGAATGTCTCGATCTTGCCCGCGCCCAGATTGGCGCTGGCCTCATCAAGCCGGGGATCGAGATCGGCCAGACGGGCCATGGTGATGCGGATCACGAAGGGCAGGCAGAACACCGAGAGCGCCAGGACCAGCATCGTGTTCGACGCCCGGAACGCGATGTAGGCCCCGAAGAACAGCGTGGCGATGCCGATCACCATGCCGGGCATCATCTGGGGCGCCAGCAGAAAGGCATTGAGCCCCGCCTTCGCCGGAAAGGTTCCCCGGACTGCGGCGAAGGCCGCCGGCACGCCAAGCGCGAGACACAGGATGGCGACCCATAGCGACACCATCAGGCTGACCTGCACGCTGTCGGTCAGCTGCCTGTTCTCGAACACCGACCAGTACCACTTGAGGCTGAAGCCGGAGGGCGGAAACGAGATGTAGGCACGCGGCTCGAACGAAACCGCGATCACGATGAGGCTGGGCGCCACCAGCAGCAGCAAGGAAAAGCCGGTGACGAACGCGAACACGGCCAGCCCGATCCTGTCCACCCATCGCGTCGACGGTGCGGGTCCGGGGGGTGACGTGGTTTCTGGGACTGAAGCAGGCGTCATGATCGTGGCTCCGCCCAGCGGCTCAGCCGGCTTCCGCCCGCAACGATGAGATAGACGAAGACAAAGCAGCTGGAGAGCAGGATCGTGGCCAGCACCGCGCCGCGAGTCCAGTCGAGCACGACCACCGTCTGCTCGTAGACCTGCACCGCGAGGGTCGAATAGCTGCCGCCGCCCAGAAGCTGCGGGACGATGAAGTTGGTGTAGGAGACGGCAAAGACGAGTGCCAGCCCGGCAAAGATGGCCGGCACGCTCATCGGCACCACCACCGTGAAGAAGGTCCGCACCTGCCCTGCGCCGAGGTTGCGGGCCGCCTCCTCAAGCCGCCGGTCGCGGCCCGCCAGAACCGCCAGCAAGGGCAGGATCATGAAGGGCAGGTGGATCTGCGTCATCCCGATGATCACGGCCCAGTCGGTGTTGAGCAGCCTCAGCGGCTGCTCGATCAGCCCCAGTTGCAGCAGCGTCTGGTTGAGCAGGCCGCGCCGCCCGCCCAGGATCACCAGCCAGGCATAGGCCCGGACCAGCGCACTGGTCAGCAGCGGCGAGATGACCGCGATCAGGATCAGCGTGCGCCACAGGCCGCTGGTCTGGCTGAACAGGTAGGCGACCGGGTAGGCGAGGATCAGCGCCAGCACGGTGGAGATCACGGCCACGTAGAAGCTGCGCCACGCCAGCCGCCAGATCAGATTGTCGCCAAGTGCACTCTGGAGATATTGCAGCGTGAACGTCTCGCCGACCACGCGGCCCCGATCGATCGTGACGAAGCCGAAGGCCAGCAGCGTCAGCATCGGCAGCACAAGGAACACGACCAGGAACACGACCGCAGGCAAGGCAGGCCAGAAGCCGCCGCCGTGCAGAACCTGTCGCACGAACGGCGGCAGGACGATCTGGCCAGGGGCGCTGCGCTCAGACATCGCGTCTTGCCCCGGTCACGATGCAGGCATCAGGGTCGATAATCGCGACCCCGGCGGCACTGCCGGTGGGCAGCGGGTTCTCGCCCGCCCGGCGCTGGACCACGAGCCGCAGCGGCTGCGCAAGCCCGGCTTCGACCTCGTATTCGATGGTCGGCCCCTGCGCCGACGCGAACAGCACCTTGCCCTGCCAGACGGCATCCGCCGTGGCGAAACCGAGGTTCTCGGGCCGGACGATCAGCGTCGCCTCGCCATCGCTGCGGTTGGTCGCAACCCTGGGAGCGTTGACCACCACTCCACCACGCACATCGACGGCCAGCACATTGGCGCGCCCGATGAAGGACGCGACGTAGTCGTTGACGGGGCGGTCGTAGATATCCAGCGGGGCTGCAACCTGCTCGATCTGCCCTGCACGCATCACTGCGACCTTGTCGGACAGCATCATCGCCTCGCTCTGGTCATGGGTGACGAAGATCGAGGTGATGCCGACCCGGTCGATGAGCTTGCGCAACTCGACCTGCATCGTCAGCCTGAGCTTGGCGTCAAGCGCATTGAACGGTTCATCCAGCAGCAGCACTTCAGGCTCGAGAACCAGTACGCGGGCGATGGCCACGCGCTGCTGCTGGCCACCGGACAACTGGGCCGGGTAGCGCGCGCCAAGACCATCGAGTGCCACCAGTTCCAGCGCCTTGCCGACGCGTTCGCTGATCTCGCGGGCGGGCCGTCGCCGCACCTTGAGCCCGTAGGCCACGTTGTCGGCCACACTCAGGTGCGGGAACAGCGCGTAATTCTGGAAGACATAGCCGACACTTCGCCGGTTGGGCGGCAGATGCGAGATCTCGACCCCGCCGACAATGACTCGGCCCTGCTCCTGCCGGACAAAGCCCGCAAGCGTGCGCAGGAGCGTGGTCTTGCCGCAGCCTGACGGGCCGAGCAGCGTCATGACGTCGCCGCGCGCGACCTCAAGCGTGCACTGGTTCAGAACCCTGGTGGGGCCATAGCTCTTGGTGATGGCTTCGAGGCTGATATGGCTCATGCTGACAGCCTCCCGCACGTCTGTTCCCATGCAAAACCGAGGGCCGATGGACCGTGGCCAGTCACCGTGCGTGCACCAATGCCGGCGGCCTGCCCTGCTGCACTATGCAGCGGCATTCCCGTCGCAAGCCCGACCGCAAGCGCGCCCACCGTTGCATCGCCAGCCCCGGTGGCATCGACTTCTGCGGCTGCCAGCGATGGCACACGCCTGATCAGGCCCTGCCGCGCGGCACACACGCACATGCCTGCCGCGCCACGCTTTTGCACAACATCGGGGCCCGAGGCCGCCAGATAGCGAAGCGCCATGGCATCGGAAAGATCGGGCAACAGGATGCGTGTTTCCTCAAGACTGGGCGCAAAGCACGAGAGCTTCGTCGAAAGCGACAACACGGCCATGCGATCATCCCTGGCGAAGGCCGCGCTCGTGTCGGCCAGGATGGGAGCGTTTGCCGACCGGATGGCCTGCATGGCAAGCGCCGGCGACATGGGCGCAAGGCAGAGATAGTCGACGCGCAGGTCGCCGGGCAGTTCCGGTGCCAGCGCCTCTGTCCTGTCCCACCAAAGCGCCTCGCCGTGATGGGCGGACTGGCGCTCGCCGCCCGCCGAGGTGGCCAGCCGCGCCCGCCGTGTCGGCCCGCTCTTGCGGCGGACATGTGCGATGTCGATCCCGAGAGCTGCCATGCGCTGCAGCCAGATTTCGGGATAGTCCTCGCCGGCGCAGGCCATCATCGCGACCTTCCCGCCAAGGGCCAGCGCGCCCAGCGCGGCGTAGAGGGCGGCTCCACCCGGAACATCGGCCACGACCTTTCCATCCGTCGTGATCGTATCGATCGACAGATAGCCCATCACGCCGATGCGAGGCTGAGCCGTCACTGGCCCGTGCCCAGCAGCGAACGCCGCGTCAGTTCGCGGCTCACCGCAAAGCGCGCCACGTCATCCTTCAGATGCAGCCGCCGGTTCGGATCGAAGCCGGTGGCGATGCCAAGGCGATAGGCCAGGATCTGGAGCGGGATCGCAGTCACCAGCGGCGTCAGGTCAGGCGCAATGTCGGGCAGTTCAATCCGGTGCCTGGCGGAAGGGATCGGGCTTGATGTGCAGCCAATCGCCATCGTGCTCACCGGCAGCTTGGCGAGTGCCGCGCAGGAGGCCTCGGCATAGGCGGCCAGCCGGGCTTCTGCGGCGATCATGACGACAAGATCGGTGGTCGGCATGGCCCAGTACTGGCTGTGGGCGAATTCCTCCAGATCAGCTGCCCAGGCCGGTGTCCGTGTCAGTTCGACGAGCTTCGCCGCGCCATAGCGCGCCGTGCCCATGTCGGGTCCGGCAGAGATGAACCGCACGCCGGTCGGAACCGGCTCGATCATGCCCGTCATGGCCTCGCCGCACAGGCTCAGGGCTTGCCGCTGCGCGTCGGCAGCGCTGGCCAGATCGGGAGCGGTGGCATTGGCAGCGCCCGCAGCCAGCAGCATCAGAGCAGCGATCGTGGCGGTATAGCTCGCCGTACCGCACAGGAACGGCGCGATGTCGGGCAGATCCAGCGACAGCTTGTCGGCAGCGATCTCACCCAGCCGTCCACCCTTGCCATTCACGACAGCCAGCAGCGGCACTCCGGCGGCATGCACCGCGCGGGCCGCCTCGACCGTGCGGTCGACGTTGCCCGACATGGAGATGCAGATCGCGCGGTCATGCCTGCCCAGCCGATGAGCTGACAGCGCCAGATCGAGCGCGCCCACGGGACGCCAGTCCAGCCCGGCCGCCCCTGCGAATCCGGCCGCAGCCTCGGCCGCGAACAGGCCATCGCCGCAGCCGCTGACGATGACGCGTCCGCCGCTGCCCGGCCGCAGGTGCTGGCGGCCGAGAGCTGAGATCGCAGCAGCCCGCGCGCTCAGGTCAGGCAGGACCTCAAGCTGGCGAGCGATGTCGGCCAGCATGGGAGCATGCTGGCCAACGAGGCTCCTGTCGGTGCTCACAGGGCGAAGACGCGGTCGAACTGCTCGACGATCTTGCCGCGATTGGGCGCGATCTTGCCCCAGTCGACCGTTTGCAGCTTGGCGACCTCCTGCGGGGTCGACGGGGTATAGGCCTTCGCCGCATCGGGAACCGTGACGCCCTTGACGGTCGGGCCGAAGAAGTAAGGCGCGTTCGCCGCAAACTGCTGGTACTCGGCAGACAGGATGTCGTTCATCCACTCGTTGACCAGATCAGGCTGGCGCGTGTTGGTGACAGCCGACATGAACGAGATGATGGCCACCGGTCCCGGATCAGGCTGCACGAACTTGATCGGCAGGCCCTTGGCGGCAGCACCCGCAGCATCGTTGTTCCAGATCGGCGCGATCGCGATTTCCTCGCGCTCCAGCATCTGCAGCAGCGCCGTCGGCGAGCGCCCGACCAGCGGCTTCAGCTCCTGAAGCTTGGCCCAGCCCGGCTCCAGATTGTCTTCCGAGCCACCAAAGATGCGCGCCGCGATGACCAGCACGCCGAGCCCCAGATTGGACGAGGCTCGAGGAATGGCGACCTTGCCGCGATACTCCGGGTTCCACAGGTCCGCCCACGACTTCGGCGCGGTCTTGAGCAGCTTTTCATTGTAGGCGATGCCGATCAGCGAATAGCTGGCCGGAACACCGAAACCGGCGGATTTCGCCATCAGTTCCGGCACCACATTGGCGGCATTCGGCACCTTGGCGGCGTCGAGCTTCTGGATGTAGCCATCACGCTGCGCGATCAGGTGCGGCGGCTCGCCGTTCGGCATTGCATCGAAGGGCGAAAAGCCCTGCGCCGCCTTGATCGCGGCCACGATGTCCTGGCTTTCGCTGGGCACGAGCCGGATGCGCAGGCCGGGATGACGCGCCTCCATGCGCCGTGCCAGCCACTGGTGTGGCTCCTGCAACTGGCCGGCAAACGAGACGATCACAAGCTCGCGCGCGGTCTGGGCCCGGAGGAGGGAGGGGGCGGCAAGGCTGGCCGTGGCACCGGCGAGCACCGAACGGCGTGTCAGTCGAAAGGACGTAGGGCGTAAGGGCGTAGGGCGTAAGGACATGGGACTTCTCCGTGACGGTTGGTTTAGATGGCAAAGGTGCGGTCAAAACGCTCGACCAGTGCGCCGCGCTGGGGCGCGATCACGGGCCAGTTGATGGTCTGCAAGGCGAGCACCTCGGCAGGCGTCGAAGGCGTGTAGGGCTTGGCAGCGTCCGGCACGGTCACGCCACGAACGGTGGGCCCGAAGAAGTAGGGAGCTCCGGCGGCCCGCGCCTGGTATTCCGGTGACAGGATGCCATCGAGCCATTCGTTGACCAGCTCCGGGTGCTGTGTCTTCGCCATTGCCGAAAAGAACGAGATGATGGCGATGGCGCCGGGGGCGGGCATCATGAACTTGATCGGCAGGCCCTTGTCGGCGGCGGCGGCGGTGTTGTTGTTCCACAGCGGCGCGACCGCGATTTCCTCGCGCTCCAGCATCTGCGTCAGGATGGCTGGCGAGCGCGCGGCCTTGGGCTGAAGCTCCTTGAGCTTGTCCCAGCCGATATCGAGCGCCGACTCCGAGCCTCCGAAGCTCTTTGCGGCGATGGCGAGGGTGGCAAGGCCAAGGTTCGACGAGGTGCGGGCAATGCCGACCTTGCCGCGCAGGTCGGGCCGCCACAGGTCGGCCCATGTCTTTGGCGGTTCCGGCACCAGTTGGCTGTTGTAGGCGATGCCGATCAGCGAATAGGTCGCCGGTACGCCGAAGCCCTGCGACTTGGCCAGCAGATCGGGAAAGACAGTGCCGAGATTCTTCAGCGTGGCATCATTGCGGCGGCCGATGTAGCCTTCGGCCATCGCGGTGATGTGCGGCGGCTCGTCATTTGGCATTGCATCGAACGGCGAGAAGCCTTGCGCGGCCTTGATCTG
>Ga0164293_10002977_pt1 | contig 14404 bp, 12 predicted proteins | sample GEODES118metaG_FD_111487 | JGI IMG/M metagenome (GOLD analysis project Ga0164293, IMG submission 111487) | Eutrophic lake water microbial communities from Lake Mendota, Wisconsin, USA - GEODES118 metaG | ecosystem: Environmental > Aquatic > Freshwater > Lake | place: USA: Lake Mendota...
AGACATCATCCCTGTACAAGACGACTTAACGCAGACATCCTTGGTTTCATTCCTTGTTCTCTAGAGAACAAGGAATGAAACCAAGGATGTCTGCGTTAAGTCGTCTTGTACAGGGATGATGTCTGCGTGAATCCTCTTGTATAGGGATAATGAAACCAAGGATGTCTGCGTTAAGTCGTCTTGTATAGGGATGATATCTGCGGTCAAACTGTCTTGTATAGTTATCATGCTTGCGTTAAGTCGTCTTGTGTAGGGATAATAAACCCTCTTGTTTATCCATAGGTGCGGTCAAGTCGTCTTGTCTAGTGATATATCTGCTATCAAACTATCTTGTATAGTTATCATCTATATTCAAACTGTTCTGTATAGTTATCCTAACCCTCTTGTTTATCCATAGGTGCGGTCAAGTCGTCTTGTCTATAGATGCTATTATCTAACCGTCTTGTACATGGATAACTTCTTACCAAGTGCGATCGCCAATTCTCTAAATTTCCCCCGCGCTGTTTCCTTAACTTATCCTCTTGTACATAGATAACTTTCCAGTAGTGCGATCGCCAATTTTTAGCGCGGCTTAATTTCTTAATTCCTTAATCCCTTAATTCCTTAGCTAAGGGTTTTAATTTCTTAGCTTACGGCTTAAACCTTAACTTACGGTTTTAATTCCTTTCACTTTAAAACTTTACCCTTAATTCTCTGTTTCCTTAACTTAGCTTACGGTTTTATTCCTTAGCTTAGGGAGGAGTCGAGGCGATGGCGGGGGGTCTAGGAAGAGGCGGGGGTATCTTAGAGACAGTCCCTATTTTGGGTAGAAAAAATAATTAAATAGCCTATATCCCTTGTGGGGTGAGGGTTTCAGCTATTTCTATTATAACAACTATTCCTACTGCGTCAATATCAGCGTAGGGGTTTTGCTTGACGGAGGGTTTTTATAATATACTGATGTAAAAAAAAATAAATATTTCTATGCCCAGTAAAAAAGAAAAAAGTGGTTATGTTTTTATTTTTTATGCTCAACATCCTGGCTCAAAAAGATATAAAATCGGATTTGCCGAAGACGTTAACCGACGACTTAAAACCCTGAATGGAAAACAATCTCCTTACCCTGTAATAACTATAAAAAGCGTAAAGGTAATAAATGCTGTATCTTTAGAGAAAACTTTACATAGCAAATATGCTGAATACAGAAAGCACAATGAATGGTTTGATTTTGAAGATGATCAGCTTGCTTCTGTCTTGCAAGATATGGATGAATTAGAAAGAATATCTGGTAGTTCTAAGGTCAGGGAAGGAATGACTTCAAAAAGTTTTTTATTTCTCATGTGGTGCAGACACAATAATATTTTCAATAAAGAACCCGTTCATAAAATAACTTTGGGTAATTTTAATTTTGTACTTAGAATAGAAGAAAATGTTTTTAATGCTGTATATGTTAAGTATTTTGACTATGGTTCAATATATGGATTAACAGAAAGCGTAGTTACAAAAACTTATAAAGAGGTTAAGAAACAAATCAAAAGATGATGCTAACACATTATCATTTAAGTACGAATTTAAAAGTTTTAACATAGTCTTCTATACTAATGATATTGATTCAGCCGCTAAAGTTGCACAAATAATTTCAGACATTAAAGAAACTGAAGAAACAAAATTTAGCAAAAATATTAAGTATTGTTTATTAATCTTCTATTTTAAAGAGAGACTTGCTTTTTTACATACGGTAAAAAATTACGGTGTTACCAATTTTAATGATCCTAACAGCCTTAAAAAAACGCTTTTAGATATCAACAGTCTGTAAATCTGCATCAGTGATGTTTAGCTCGTCGCTGTAAGCTTTTTGTAACTGCTCAATACCAAGGGCTTGACCCTTCAAATCAAGGGCTTGATTTATAGTGTCACCGATGCTTTTTATGTTGGCTACTAAATACCTTGCGGGGATTTCTTCAGGAGTAAGCGTTTTAGCGCGTTCTAACAATATGCTCTGAACTACTCTACATATATCTATATTTTGTTGCGCTAAGTTCTCAAGCTCATCCCTAAGCCTTTGAATTTTTTTGGCTTGGGTCAAGATGCCTATGCGCTCACTAAAGTCAATAGTCCTAGTTTCCCCCATACCATAATGAACTGTTCTGTAATCGGGTTCTGGTTCAGACTTATTAGCTACAGCTAGAGCTACCTCAGACGGCTCTCTAATTTCCCTAGATATATCTTTTACTAACTCTTGCAATTCTGGCTCTATAGGCGTGATTTCTGCCCTGTCAAAAGCCTCTTGATAGCCAGGGTCGCGCTTTATGGATTGAACCCAGCCCCTTGACTTACCTAAAGTTTCGGCAACTTTTAATTCTGTCATTCCTGCTTTTAAAAGCTTAATTGCTTTTAAATGAATTTCTTTATATTGTTTCGGCATACGGATTAATTTTTATGTATAGTTCGATTCTAACATAAAAATTAATCCGTATTGATTAAAAAACTAATCATTATCCTAAAACTAATCATTTAGCTCTTAGGATAAGTTGATTAAACCGCCAGAACCCTTACCCAGTCGTCAATCTTATTGATTAAATCTTGATCCTCAATTTTAGACAAGATATTTTCTTCAAATACGGTAAGGGTCAAGCCACAATTTACAAGCCATTCTTTAAATTCGCCGGCGTTATTTACCTTTCCTTCCTTAGCTTCTACCGTAAGCTTAGATTGGAGAAAATAAGCCAAATTTAGGGGTAAGATTGGGTGATTTTTTTCCGGCCACACCTCTAAATTTACTAAATTTTCAGCTTGGGGCGGAGTCTGGACTGGGAAAATATGCTGTAGCTGAAACCCTTGCTGTGTCTGGTTTTGAGTATCCGGCCAGACCCCCGGATTAGAAACACTATTACTATATAATTGGGGGGTCTGGCCGGGATTTAATTCTTCCTTCAAAAACCGCTTATGCTCTTGATGGCTCGCAAACATTTCAGCCATTTTTAAGCTTTCAGATGTGACGTAGTAGCTGCGGCTGCGGTCGCCATCGCTTGCGCGTTCCATTTCTGTTTTTAGCCCTAACCTAGCGCATAACTCTACAAAACCTTTAGCATAGTATTTCTGTAAGTCGGGGCGACTAAAATCAATCCCAATACAATCCTTTGTTTGTTGTAGGTTGGGTTGGATTTTGGCGATTATTTGGGCTAATTCCCAGCCCTGCCAGCGACGCTCCGGCTGTAAATATTCCCTAAACCCAATACCCTCCCAAAATTTATGCTCTCGCGTTGTCCATCTAATATCAGCAGGGAATAGGAAGCCGTAAAAATCACTAGACCCCTCGCGCTGTTTTGCGTCCCGCTTAATGTCTGTCTCGATACATTCTTCAATTGGTCTTTTGAAGAATTTATAATAGCGTCTTAACCCTTGTTCTAATTTACCGTTTTGATTTAGATAAGCGACCGCCGCATAGTCTGTCAATATGACTTTTTGTAGAGCGTCTTTGTTTACTTCTACTTCCTTAACGCAAGCTTTGATATATTCTTCTCCAAATGCTTCATGTATATGAGTTTTTCTAAAGCTTGCTAATTCTTCTGGTAGTAAGCTTACGCCCGCCTCTATTTTGGCACTTAATTTTTTCTGTTCCTCTTCATTGTTTAATTTAGCGTTACCAATTGTTAGAGCTTCAGCAATGCTAATTTTCTTCCAAATTATTTTCTGTTCCTTAACTAAATCCTTATTTTCCCCAAATTCATGATCTACTACTGCGTAACCTTCCCCAACAAGCCGATCCTTAATCCAAAAATTCAATCTACGCTTAATTAAATTATCTAAAGCCACATTCTCGCAGTACAAGGTAAAGAATGGCGATTTCCATTCATCGTCTCTAACGTCATAACGGTTGCCATAGCTTAAAAAATGCGCGTTCCTTACCTCATAATTCCTGCGATAAAAATTATGTACTTCTTCTGGAGTTATTGCCCCCCCGGCTTCTGTTCCCAGTCCCTTGTCAGCAGCCCAAATATAGAAGTTTTCACAGCCACGAGGTCGGTTTATGGCTTGCAAAACTTGGCTATCTGACAAAATCCCATTGATAAAAGCAAAGCAGTGTTTAAAACGCCCGTTCTCAATGCTTAACCCACTAATTACCGATGGCGAAACAACAATTACATCTGTTTCTAAGCTCTCAACATTAACGTTGTCTAAAAATTGCCTAACTTCTGTACTACCGCTATTTTCAGCATGGATAATTTGCAGTTTAATGTCGGGTATTTCTACTTGTAAAATTTCTGCTAAAGTTTTGCCACCTCTATAGGAATTTTTGAAGTCGTCAACTACAAAGCAGGGTTTCTTATCCCTTAATGTTTCTATTAACTTAGCTGCTAATCCATCTGGTTTTTTGTCGTTGCTAAAATTAACTATTCCCTGTTCTGGTTCGTAGTCATTAATTACTATTTCTATCGGTGTTCCGGGTAATGCTAGAGAACGAATTAACATTACTTCTTTCATCGCAATATCAGCACTCATTAAAAGTGCCACACCACCAAAAACAGCCGCTTGTAATTGTTCATGCAAGGCATTTAAAATTAGCGGCCTATTATTATTTGAATTGCAAAGTTGCGAAAAGATAAAGTCCAAAACTTGGTCGCACTCATCAATGAATAACCCCCCATTCTCTCTTAAATTTCCAGGGTTAAGTTGTTGCGACCGTTGAGCGCAAAAACTTACTCTATGCTTATTCCTAGCCTTGTGCAAGTCATCATAGTAAGTCACATCTAAAGTTTTCTGGATAGAGCGACCTAAACTAATTCTATGATGCCAACTATATAAAGCATCGTAATTTTTAAGGGCTTCTCCACTAGCTTTAGTTTTGCCTGTTCCTTTGGGACTAATTACAAAAGTTATCTTTCCTTTCTCAAGGTTTAAGTCATCAGGAGTTAATATTTTTGTGTTAATTCTTTTAACTTTAATTCCTAATTCTTCTAACTTCTCAAAGTCTAAGGATGTAGCCTTTTTATAAAGGAAAATTTCAGCATTTAACTGGGCATTACTTACTTCTAAATTATCCTTATCCTCACCCTCACTTTTACCTTTAAAACTAGGTAAAGTTAACCCAGCATCTCTAGCTAATTCCTCAATAATGGAAACATAGTCTTTACCTTTAGGAGTGCCAAAACCACCTTTTATCATCCAACGATATTGAACCGCCCCGCCTCCATCAGATGTTAATTTATCTTGCCATGCCCAATGTTCCCCGTCCCACCAAACATGGAAAGATATTCCGCTTGCTGATTCTCTCCATCTGGGATTTCCTTTTAATGTTTGCCCAAAATCTTGGAAATTATGCCCTGTCCAGTTATAAATTTGTTCCGGTGATAATCTTGGTAAGACTTCATAATTTAAAAATGAAACTAAGTCTGTAACAATGCCACTGCCAAAACCTTTAGCCTCTCTATTAACTGTGTTATTTCTTTCCTTCCTTTCCTTGCGCTTAACATTATCCTTAGATGCAAAGATAATTGCTAAATTAATTAACCAATCAGGAGCAATAGCTACCTCTACATCTTGTGGAGAATTTAGCCATTTATATTGTCCAGTTGTAGGGTGTCGGCTTGGTGGTAGTGCGGACTGCACCCTGTTATACCGAATTTCTAATTGATCTCCACTGTCAGCTTTAAAACCTTCCCATTCTTTAATTTCTTTCCTGCTAAATTCTGCTAAATTCTCCCTAAATTCTGGGGGAATTTGAAATAGTATTTGATATCGTCCTGTTTTCCCAGATGTCCATTTAACAGTTTCAGGAATATCGCCACCGCTAATTAAATCCAATAATGGTTGTGCTGATATACCGTCAACGTCAATGGCAATTAATCCATCTGAATAATCCCCCGTCCTTAAACCAAAACCGCTGCAAAAGCTAATATATTCGTTGCCTGTTTTTTGGCTTATTTTCCTATCGCCAAATAGGATAAAGTCTGAGATTTCCCCATGACTTAATTTGTCTTCCTCTTGCCAGCCCCTACGCTTAGGTGTTTTATCTTCCAATGGTGTCAGCGACCATTGCGGGGGGATTATTTTTAATTCATCAACAATACTTTGAGCGTTGCTAATGCGGTTAAATCTTTTCCAGTCTGGGATTTTGGGGTTAGGGTGTGTCATTACTTGTTCCCCCCAAACTTAATTGCCCAATCTTCACCACTAGCAAAACCAGTTGCTAGACATTCGTTAATAACCTTGTCCAACTGTTCCTTAATCCTGGGACGATGGCTTGCGTTGTCAGAATTAAGCCGCATCTCTCCTGCTATCCAGTCAATTGCATGGCAATTTACAGCTATATGCAAATCCTTGGCATAAGATATGTAGCCATTTTCAAATATTTCCCAATTGCCAAATCTAGGATATTTTGGTTTTTTCTTGGTTAATGCTAAAATCTCTCTAAAGCTTGCGCTAGGTTGCTTTCGTGTCTTTGTTTTGGTAATGTTTTTCATTTTTTGGGGCTTAAAATCTAAAATTTTTTTAGTTCCCCTCTAGCTACCGTCGTCAAGCTGTGTTAAACTTAGATTAAGTTTTTAAAATAATTTGATTGCTTGTTTTGGGCTTGACGCTGAATGTTTTGCAAGAACATTCGATAAAGCTAGAGAGTCTGAAACCAGCTTTTTTTTTGTCTATGCTGTTTAAGCAGGTGGCAACAGGTTAAAACTTTTGCGTATTGCGTCAGAGACGCTTAAACCTTTAGCTGCTGCCTGTTCTTTAACTTGCTTGCGTTCCGATGGCGTGACTCTGACAACGATTTGAGTGCTTTTCATTTTTTTAACTTGTAAATTTTTATACTGGCGTATATACAGCATAGCATTTATTTTTTGGATTTTTAGCCAAAACTTGACGACGGTATATAAAAAAATCCGTCATCAACCCTTGGATGTCTTGCTGTGTAAGCAAAATCCTAAATTAAATCATCAGAAACTTCTTTGATATCAAACATATCCCCAATGGGAACACCGAAAAAACTGCAAAGCTTAACAGCATTTTGGCAGTCAATACGGCTAAAAGTGTTTTTTGTATAAGCTCTTATCGTTGTTTCAGTAATGCCGACTTCTCTTGCGAGTTGAGCAATGTTAAGGTTGCGTTGCTCCATTAGTTCTTTCAGTCTACAGATCATAATTTTTTCCATACAGAAATCTCCTTCTACAATTATACCCTGATCCCTACATATCTAGATATCAGAATTAATTATATATTATTTGATAATACATTAGATAGTCTGATATCTAGAAACCACGATATCTAGCTAGACAGTGCTATATTAGAAATAAGTCGGGTAACTGACACCGATAGCTAACAGATAACTTCAAAAATCTCTTGTAATTCCTGCGGGTAAAGACTTTGAGCGATTCCATTAGACATCATGACAGATAACCTGACAGTTTCCTCTATGTTTCCTGATAGTTTACCCACTAATTCCTAAAAGCTGTATGTAAGATATGCCCCGTAAACGCCGTGACAGTAAGGCTTGTAGCCATGACCTCTTTACCGATTACCCATTAACCAAGTCTGAACTAACAGACATTTTAGGAGTATCCAGAGATTCAGTAGTTAGGTGGTCAAATTTAGCTTTTTTCCGTATTCCTACTTTCAGAGAAGCTTATCCTAAAAAATCAGATGGAAGCTTTGACTCTGAAAGTCCGCTAAACCCTTACCAATGCTGGATTTTAAGCCGATTGGGTAGGGAATTTCAGAAGCTAAAAACCGCAGAACGAGTAAAGCAGGGTATTAAAAAATACCCACAGAATTACTCAAAATATACGTATCAGAACGCCCAAAGGGAATTATCTAAATTAGGAGCATAAAGCAATGGCAACCCGTAAATCATCGAAAACCGCAGTAATTGACCCTAACATGGTCACAATTGCTGATTTTTGCCAATCTCAAGGCATAAATGAACAAATATTCAGACTTGAGTTAATGCAACATTGTGACGACGCAGACAGCACCAAAACTGTGAAATTTGATGTTGCTAACCAAGTTTTAGCCACAATTCAAGCCACAAATAAAGCTTTACCCCAAACTATAGAAACATCTGAAAACCTTACCCCACAAAAGTTACAGCCGTCCCACGAAACAGCCACAGAACAGCCACAAAAACCAAAAAATTCTTCCATAGTGGGTAATGCTCCAAAAGCTATTTCTACGTCTGCCGCCGGGTCTATTATTCCCACTGCTTTGGAGGAGTTGATCCAAGAGTCAGAAGAGGTCATCGAGTTGGCCGATTTGGTTCACTCGTACCGCAACGCCCAAATAGTCCAGAACGCCCAAACTAGAGACAGTGAACTGATTCTGCAACTTAGAGAACGCAGATTAGAAACCCGTAACCAGGTATTTGATTCCCTACGCAATTTAAACTCTAGACAACCAATTGCACCGGAACTACCAGAATTGCCAGGGCTTTCTAGCGAGATTGACGGACTATGCAACGAATTGGGAAAGCAGCTAAACCGCGCCGCATAGGATTTAACCCTCTAGTGCTGCTTGACGCTATAAACGCCACGCTAGAGGGACTTACAGGATTATTCAACCCTATTGAGGATATTGACGATGATTAAACTATTTGATGGCTTTAATGACTGTTTAGCCTTTGGTATTAATGCTTTGCTACGTGGCAACTACTGTAACTATTCCTGGAGCTAAAAATAATGTCTAACCAAGTGTTTGTTGCAACTCTTACATGGCTTGAAAATTCTCTTAATTCAGTCATTGCTCACTGCAAGGATAGAGATATCAAATTATCCTTATCCAAGGCTAAAAGAGAAATTTCATTATGTCTATCGAAAGCATTGGAAAGCTAAAAAATGGGATAACTGCAAATTATCCCACAAGGTTATGTCTTGAATTTACCCCTAAATTATATGCCAACTAGAAACACCACAAAAACCAAGCTAGAAACCGCGCAAGATAATCTCAGAGAAGCGGCTAATATTCCAGAAGTGACCCCAATTAGTCCTACTCCCATCGGCTCTAAAACTGTTCATCAAGCCGCAACTTTTGAACCATCCCAGTATGTAGCATCAAATCTATTTGCGGATACCTCAACACTTCCTAGAACCTCTAGAGTAGATGCTGATAAAGCCATTCAAAGTATCTCTGAAAAGCGTGAGACTTTGAGGTTAGTTGGTGCAAATTTACAGCTAAATACTGATGCTTATAAAACTGGCAGTTTGTCAGAGAAGATGAACCAAGCCAGTATTACCTATCAATCCGATGGAGTAAATACACAAGCCAAAATGGTAGGTTTTGAGGTCGCAAACACTAACCTATTAATTGCCCAAAGTAAGTTAGGGCAAACTCAAGAAAAATTAGCGCATCAAAACATTGAATTAGCTGGGTTACAGGGTGAAATACCACTAAGAAAGTTATACTGGCAAGCTAAATTATCCTTGATTGAAAGCAGAATTAGTCAAGTAGAATTGGCTAAATTTACGCTAGATTCTAAGATTGGAGCTATTGAAGCAGAAGCGGAAAGTATTGAATAATTGTTGTTATTTTGGGCATTTTAATTAATGCCCTTTATTAATTTTTAGGAGCAATTATGAGTTTTCAAATGTTACGGAATAGTTTCATTATTGGTTCTGTGGGCGTGTCGTTTACTGGCTTTATTGCACTGTTCACTCCCTATCAGCAATTCTCCCAATTCCTTATTAGTAGCGGTTTAGGTTCACTTGCTGCATCCAATTTGGCTATAGAGTCAAGCCAAAAAATTAGTAATAGAAAGCGGTCTAAACTGTTAGCAGAAATTGACAGTTTACGCAATGAGACTAACTCATTTGCGGGGATGTTAGCCGATAAGCATCAAGAGTTAGTAAAGGTCACAGAAGAACGAGATAAACAGCATCAAGATATAAATAATCTCTTGGCTTTATCAGGTAGGCTAGAAACTGATTTGAAAGCCACCAAGGAACTATTAAACGATACCAAGGATATTAATTTTAATAGTGCAGTTGACACACTAAGAGAATCTTTTAAAGAGGTGCAATCTCAAGTTAATGCTCTAATCCCATATCTGATTAAAAAATTTGGTGTAGATGTTTCTGGACTACTGCAAGAATTTAACCAAGATTGTGCTTCATTGTCTAAGCAAATTGGGGTAATTTCTGATAATAGTAAATTAAGTAATGAGCAATTGATAGCGGCTTGTATCGCAGTGCAACATGACATTTTGAATAAGGGAATATCGCTAAAAGCAAAGCTATATAAGTCCGCAGTAGACAAGCTTCAGAAACAGCTAAATAATGTTATCCCACTAGATGAACACAACCAAAAACTAGAACAGGTTAAATCCTATTACCTCAACAATATCAAGTCAATTCAAGAGGAATTTGGGAGCATTGCAGATGGATGTATCAGTGCTTATAAGTCTGATTTCTCAGAAGTTGTTAATGACGGATTAACCCAAAGTCAAGAATTAGAAACACTCCAAAATCAGATACTTTCTCTCAACGGTAAATTACAGGATTTGAGTAAACCTTTGCAATTCGTGGGAACATCAGAAGCCGCTAGAGTTGGTAATAGTATTATCAATTACTATTCGACAAAACTGGGTTTGTGTTTGGATGCAATTGATTTTAGTAGCACTTCAGAAGGGTATAAGCTACTATTTCACTTGTCCAGAAATAACCGTTTTATTCCCACAGATACGTTAAATGACGGAAACAACCCAGACAAAATTAAGGAACTGTCAGGAGCATTAAATACTCCCAAGTTTACCCAATCTGAGCGCGGTAATTATGTTTCATTAGAAATTGAGTTAAGGAAGGTAGAGAAGAAAACCGCAACGATTGAGGACGTAAGACGATTAATTGAACCATCTAATAAATTTGGTGAAATTGTCTCACGTTACCATGAGTCAAAACCTACTCTTAGAGTAATGACCCGGACAGGTGGCGGTAAAGGAATAGCTGTTAAAAACTTACTTAACCACTACGTTTTCCATTGGGAAAACTGGGAACTGTGGTTAAGTGACCCGCAACATGGAAGCTTTGAGGATTATTGGTTATGCCCTAAAATTGCCAAAAATCCTACAGAAGCCGGTCATGTTTTAGAAACATTCATAGAGGAATTTAACGACAGAAAGAACAATGAATCATTTAATCCAGATATCCCAGTTATGGGTATTTTCGATGAGACAGATAAGACTTTCGACAAGAAACAAAAAGCAGGAATTAGTCAAATCTGGACTGAAATTAGACACCGCAAAATGAAACTTCTCTTGATAGGTCAATCATCAGAAGTTGGTAAAAATGGGTGGACATGGGATGAAATGAATAATTGCGGTTTAATGTTTATTGGCGATGCAATTGGAACAGCAATTAAACACGCTGATGATATGGGATGGAGTCAGGATATGAAGAATAAAATCCCTAATATCTATGCTAAAGTAAGTGAGTTTTTTAATCAACAAAATGCAGATATACCCGTTAAGAACCATTACCGACTGGCTTTATTGATTGATGGTATGAAGTATGATTTTGTGGAAATTCCCCCCGCACTTGATGGAACTTTAGAGAATAATAAATCATGGCTTGTGTCTAGTCCCTGGCAGTCAAAAGCTATTAAGGAAGGGCAAAATATAGCCTGTGTTCATTGTGGTAGTCTGGATGTTAAGAAGAATGGGAAAACAGGCGATAAACAAAGATATTCCTGTAATTCCTGTGGTAAAAGTTTTAGTGTTTAGGACTGCGGAAATAAGCCATAAGAAAGCCTCTAGGTTAAGTTCTAGAGGCTTTATTTTATCTATTCAGTTATTTATTCAATCCCATTAGGGACTAAAGCCGCTACGTCAATAACATCTTCTATTTTGCGTTTATCTGCTTTGCGGTTTAGATATGGTGTAAGTTCATAATTTGCATTATGGCTATTAATATCATCCTGATAATCTGCTAGTATTTCTTTCACAGTTTGAGGTTTAGATCCTGTTAAGGATTGGATAGCAGTTTGGTTAATATGCCACCTATCCCCCGTCTCTGATACCATTTCCGAGTTATGTATTTTAATTGCTTGTATGGCACGTTTAACCATTTCTCTAGCGCGTCCAGGATGAGTTTTATATTTTGCACTGAGTAATTCTTGCGTGTCAACTTCTGACAAATCAGAATCAAATTGTTTAGCTTTACCTGTTAATGTAGTGGCATAAATAGTACAAGCTTTTTGGATAAATTCTGACAGAGATAAACCGGAATGAGTTAGTGCATCTTGTACTTTTTGTTGGGTATCAGCATCAAGTTGTAAAGTTTCAATTTTCATAGATTCTAAAGTAAAATCTGTAGTGGTTTCTGGTTTAGTTTCTGTGGGTTCTAGTTTAGGTTCTGTAGCTAATTCAGGCTGTAAGATTTTAAAAATCAGTTCAAGTTTTGTTAAACGCCCGCAGCTTTTAATCCCATATTCTTTGTTACCAATTACCCGTAAATCTTTAGCAGGTATCGCGTCCAGTTCATTTACTTTTTGTAAGTATTCAGCAATGGCTTTTTTATTAGTTTCATTATCTCCAGATAAGCCAGCGCAAAAATTAGAATAGTGTTGTCTGAGTTCTTCCGATGACAAACATCTTAATTGAGTATTTGTGGAAAGATACCACAGAGAAAGATGTTCATAACGCTCTACACTACCCTTACCAGACTTAGTAAAATAATAACCGTCTGTAGGTTCTGTTTTGTTGGGAAAGGCTTCTATAATTGCGGTTCTTAATGCCTGTCTGGTATCGTTTAAATCTCTCCCCTCTAGCGTGGAAAGGTTATCATCAAAATATTTAATAGAGACAGGTTTAATGTCTTTTTCTTGGATGAGAGTTTTTAGCTTTTCAATAAATTCTGTGTGGTTCATAATAGAAGTAGGTTTTTTATTTGTTATCCCTATACTAACTCTCTTGGTTTAATATGTCAAGGGGTTTTGTATAGGGATTTATTTTATATTCTGGTAAGACTTCCTTGCTTTATCTCATAACGTTTATAGGCGTTTATAGTGCTTTCATCGTCATCGCCTAACACTTCCTTAGCAAAGTCTAAAAAGTCATAGGGGTCAACGTTACCATCATTAATAATTGCGGCTCTCAAATATGCGGCTCTAAATTTATGGTAGGTTCTCTCATCGGCTGGGAAAATATCCCAATCCTTACAAGCTTGGTTTAAGGTTTTTGAGAATCTTCTGTTTACCCGTTCGGGGTCTTCATCCTTATCAAATCGTTTACCATTCTTTCCTAACCAGTCAAGGGCATTAACAATTAAATCAGCAGGTAATAGAGTAGGGATTTTAAAAGTTACATCGCGTAATTTAACAGCTTTATTAACTACTCGAATTTTCCTATCCTTGCCTTTTAGCTGTCCAGTGAACTCTACAGAGTAGCTATCAATTAACTCAAAACTTGCTGACAGATGGACTTCTGCCATGCGGCGGCCAGTTGCCAAAGCTATGGCACAAGAAACATCAAGCCAGTTAATCTTATCCTCACCATTTTTAACGTCTGTAAGGATGTTGTAGGCATATTTTAGGGAGTTAGTTAAATCAATCTCGATCCGGTTTTCTACTTTGCGGCGTTCTGTGACAGTTTCCCGATAGCGGGTATTCTGATTTTCCTTATAGATTGCAAATTGATTTGATAATTCATTGCCAAAATTAGTAATGATGGTATTGACGGGGTTAAGCAATGCAGCATCTTTTAATCCTGTTTTAGATGCAAGTTTTAACGCTTTTTTTAATGCGGTAATTTGTCTCAATGCCGTGCCATATTCCTTGTCATCTTCTGGCTTGTCGTCTGGGTAATTGAGTTTAAGCAATCTGGCCTCTTGAATAGCCAGTTTATGCCAGCCCGTTAAATCCCCTACTCCCTTCTTACGTTGAGTGATTTTATATGGTGCTAAAGCTTCAAACTGTGGCAGGAGAATCGTAACCCTGTCATCTATAAAAGTGTTACTAAGTTCATCAGCTTGTAGAAGTTCCCTAGACATATCCTTGATATCCTTAATTAATAAATTTCATAATTAGATAGTAACTAAGGATAGTAAGAATGTCAAGAGGGATTGTATAGGGATATCTAAAAAAGCGTCAGGCAAAATCCTTATAGAGAGAAAGAATACTTGACGCGATTGTATGACGCAGTAGAAAAAATATTTTTTCGGCGGCTGAAAACCTTACCCCACAAGGGGTAGAGGGTGTCACACCCCCCCCCGTTATTTCTTTATATAACAAAAACACGCAAGGGTGTGTGACAGTCCCAAAATCAGGCGCGGCTTTCAGACGACAAAAAAATATTTCCTATACGCAAGAGACGGCATTTTAATTTTACCCATAACTACTAAGCAAAACCCCTACGCTGATATTGACGCAGTAGGAATAGTTGTTATAATAGAAATAGCTGAAACCCTCACCCCACAAGGGATATAGGCTATTTAATTATTTTTTCTAC
>Ga0164293_10002978_pt1 | contig 14401 bp, 14 predicted proteins | sample GEODES118metaG_FD_111487 | JGI IMG/M metagenome (GOLD analysis project Ga0164293, IMG submission 111487) | Eutrophic lake water microbial communities from Lake Mendota, Wisconsin, USA - GEODES118 metaG | ecosystem: Environmental > Aquatic > Freshwater > Lake | place: USA: Lake Mendota...
ATGATCTTTGTTTTAGAGGCCGCCAGGGTTATGCCCAGGAATTGTTTCCTGAGTACATCCATTCTCCTGCGGCGCATCTCGTCCGTCATGATCAGGATATTTCTCATCTGGGTAGCCTTCCCCTGCATCCTGAATATAACCTTCTGGTCCTTGTCTGATAAAGTTATCCTATATACTATGCTTTCATAGGATACATTCGAAACGACGATATCATATACTCCCGGCGATGCAGGGCCAAGAAGAAAAGATCCATCTGTTGAGGTTGAACTCCCGATGGTGGAATTATTGATGTAAACTGACGCACCTACAAGTGGATCGCCGCTTGCATCATCCAATACTTTGCCGGAAACGCTGATCTGCGAGATCACGGAACCAAAACAAAAAAAAATGAAGGACCCGGTCAGCAGAATGGCCGAAAGAAATCTCATCGAATAATTTACTTATCCAGCTTAGACATCAGGTGATGCTTGCTTTTCAGCATGTAATTGCGACTTTGCTCGATGGCATCCATCACCTTATCAAGGATATTCTCAACGGTATCGTTATAGTCAAGATCAAGCGGTTCTTTGAACCTGACCGACAACAATGAGCCTTTCTTTTTGAACTGAAGGCCCTTTTTGTTGAAGGCGCGCCAGAATCCGTTGATCACTACCGGAACCACTACAGGTTTATTCTGTTTTATGATATGCGCGGTGCCTTTTCTTCCGGGGGCGAATGGCTTGGTTGTCCCCTGGGGAAAGGTGATCACCCAACTCTTCTGCAAGGCCTCATCTATTTTTATCGTGTCAGACACATCTACATCGCGCTTAACATCTTCACCCTTGCTTCTCCAGGTTCGCTTAACCGTAAGTGCGCCAGCCAGTGAAAACAGCCGGGTGATGAAACTGCTTTTCATGGTCTCTTCGGCAGCCACGTAGTATACATTGGTAAAGGGATTAAGCAGGTAGTACGGGAGACCGAGCCTGTTCTCCTTCCTCCATTTTACTGCGCAAAAAATATGCAGGAATGTGATCACGTCAGCAAAATAAGTCTGGTGATTGGATACAAAAAGAACATTACTCTTAGGGAGTGACCTCAAATGCTCGGTACCGGAAATATTGATCTTATTGACCAGCGCAAGGCCCGGGTATGAAACCGCGCCAACCAGTGCATAAACCATCTTTCTGAGGGGTCTGAAATCTTTCAATTGTTCTGAAATCGAACTCATGAACATTTTATATGTGAAACAATCATTTGCAATATAAGGAATTTGAGTGTGCAAGGCACCTTGGGCGAGCTACAACCGAATTGTATAGGCGACCTGCCAAGAGAAAATGAGACCAGTTCGTCATTTGAAGGCAGAATGGTCATTTTGTTTAACTTTTATGGCATATTTGTTAATCATATTCAACACTGAAAATATATTTGCCGTCGGATTGCTGAAATAGGAACAAAATGTTAATATTTACGTTTTACAGTACGCGGTTAGTGCCGCTATTAAAAACTTAATAATCATTAGTTATGCCAACAAACCTGTTAGAAGTTGTCGCTATTGGGAATGACAACTATGTAGCCTTCACGTTTTTCATCGGTACAATGGCCATGATGGCCGCTTCAGTTTTCTTCTTCTTTGAATTGTCAAACACCGACAAAAAATGGAGAACTTCTGTTCTAGTCTCCGGCCTGATCACCTTCATTGCTGCAGTGCACTATTATTACATGCGCGGTTACAATCTGGAAACGGGTCAATCACCTACCTTCTTTCGTTATGTAGACTGGATTCTTACTGTACCCCTTATGTGTGTTGAGTTTTACCTCATCACAAGGAAAGTTGGAGCTACACAAAATCTTCTCTGGAAACTAATTGCCGCAGCACTGGTAATGCTCATTACAGGTTATATCGGTGAAGCTATTTATGGTGGCGAATCTCAGAGCTGGATCTGGGGCGCGCTCAGCGGAGCTGCATATTTCTACATTGTTTACCTCGTTTGGTTTGGCGAAGTGGCAAAGCTTGCCGGCAATGCCGGGCCTGCTGTTGCGAGAGCCAACAAGACCCTAGCCTGGTTTGTGCTGGTGGGTTGGGCAATCTACCCCCTTGGATATATCCTTGGTACCAAAGGCGGACTTTTTGGTATGCAGGTGGTCGCTGATCCTGCAGCCGCGGCAGCATCCATGGACATCATCTACAACATTGGTGATGCGGTAAATAAGATCGGTTTTGGTCTTGTTATCTACGCACTAAGCAGGTCTGAAGAGAAAGCCTGATCCTCATTATGAACAGGTGGGCTTGAATAAGGCCCACCTGTTTCTTTGCATTTAAATGCTTTCCATATGGAGTTCATTCAGAAGAAAGGACTGGTGCATCATCCTGTTTGGGATAACTGGTTATTGATCACCTGGGTGACGATATCAGTGATTCATTTTTTCATTCCCTTAAATGGCAATATACAGATCACCCTGTTTATTTCTATCATCTTACTGACAGGAATTCCCCATGGCGCTTTGGATCATCTTGTTGAAGAAAAAAACAATACCAAGCGAAACAAGACTTTCTCCATGTTCAAATTCCTGGGTACCTATTTTCTCAGGATGGCAGTATTTGCCCTGCTTTGGTTTTTCGTTCCCCTACTCTCCCTTGGGATATTCCTCGTCCTGTCTGCTTACCATTTCGGAGAGACGGATCTTGCTAAACTCCCATTTAGCGGACCGGTACTTACCTGCCTCCAAATCAGTTATGGGTTAATGGTGCTTTCCTTTATCTTATTGACACACCTTCAAGAGGTCATGCCCATCATTAATGGACTCCCCCAATTGAGTAATCATCCCTTTCTGCTTTACGTCAATGAATTTAGAATCGTTTTCCTGATTGTCATCTCTTCCCTGACCTTGGGTTTAGGCTTATTCCTCTATGCAAAAGATCAGCGTAAGGACGGCCCTACATACCTCAGTTTTTGCATCCAGCTGATCTGCGTCTTATGGTTGATCGTCAGTCTTCCGTTAACGCTTTCATTCACCTTCTATTTTGGATGCTGGCATTCTCTTCATGCGTTGAATAACATACGCCACCATTTGTCGGACCATCCCCTCAGACCATTGTCCTGGGGTGTCATGATGCGCAAGAGCCTTCCATTCTCCCTGGCTGCATGCCTGATGATCGCTATGCTGGTGATCTGGGCAGGAAACACCTACAACGCGCCCGTGATGATGATGGGTTTTTTTATTGGAATCGCTATTCTTACTGCCCCCCATCTTGAAATAATGAGCAAGATGCAGCGTGACCTTGATAAATAGTTAAAGAGACAAGCTGTATTTTAGCGGATATGAAAATTCAGTCTGCCATTTTTGATATGGACGGTCTTCTGATTGACTCAGAACCCCTTTGGTATGAAACTGCCTTAGAAGTTTTCCAACCACTCGGTATTCAACTCACTCCTGAACTATACGCCAGTTCAATCGGTCTAAGAACAAAAGAATTTGTTGACAATTGGTTCTCCCGCTACCAGGTAGATCCATCTATTACCTCAAAAACAGTTGAGGATATCAATGAACTGGTAGTGGAAAAGATCAGGCTACATGGCGAAGCAATGCCGGGGGTTCTATCAGTGCTTGACCAGTTCAGGAACCGGGGTCTACGCATTGGTCTGGCTACCTCCTCACCCATGAGACTCATCAACGTGGTAGTGGATAAATTAGGCATCAGTGATTTTTTTTCCGCATTCAATTCTGCGGAACACCTTGTCCATGGGAAACCTCATCCGCAGGTTTATCTCGATTGTGCCTTGGCGCTAGGCACACCTCCGGTGAATTGTGTTTGTTTTGAAGATTCATTTTATGGAATGATCGCAGCAAAAGCCGCTAGAATGAGCTGTGTTGTGGTTCCCTTGCACAGTGTCATACAGGAAATGAGGTTTCGGGCCGCAGACTTGGTTTTGCCCTCACTGGAAGATTTCAACTTTGATGAGTTCGAAGCGGGATTATGATTCCTGAGCGGCTAAAAGACAAAAAAAACCCCGCAAAAGCGGGGTTTTTATCTTTTACTCGGCCACCTCTGCGGGGCCGCCTTCGTCCATCTTTTTCTTCAGTTCGGCTAGTATGCCCAGATCACCAAGGGTGGTCTTTTCAACTTTGGCCTGAACATCTTTCACAGCCTTCTTGGTTTTTACAGCTTCAGCTTGTTTTTCTTTCACAACGGCAACTTTCTCTTCCACTTTAGCTTGCTCCCATATCCTGGCATGACTCACCACGATACGTTTCTCGTTACGATCGAATTCGATCACAACAAAAGGAAGTGTTTGCTCAACCAATACAGGACTACCGTCTTCTTTCACGAGGTGGCGTCCGGGTGCAAATCCTTCCAGTCCGTAAGGAAGCTGAATGATTGCGCCTTTATCATCTTTACGTGAAATGGTTCCTTCGTGGATGCTGCCAATAGCGAAGGTCTCCTGCAACGTATTCCAGGGATCTTCTTCCAGTTGCTTATGTCCAAGCTGGAGTTTACGGTTCTCCTTATCTATATTCAGGATAGCCACATCAATAGTAGCAGCCACTTTAGTGTACTCAGAGGGATGGTTGAATCTCTTCAGCCAGCTCAGGTCACTAATGTGGATCATACCGCCAATGCCGGGTTCCAGTTCTACGAATACGCCATAAGGAGTGATGTTTTTCACCGTGCCTTTGTGACGGCTTTCCGTTGGATACTTATTCTCGATCTCATTCCATGGATCGGAAGTCAGCTGCTTAATAGAAAGACTCATCTTGCGGCTGTCCTTATCAAGCGTTACCACCTTAGCTTCGTACTCATCGTTCAGCTTGAAGAATTCCTTCGCGTTGATCGGCGTGTTGGCCCAGGTGATCTCACTTACGTGTACAAGGCCTTCCACACCAGGAAGTATCTCAAGGAATGCACCATAATCTTCAATATTAACCACCTTGCCTTTCACCAGTGCACCTTCATGCAGGGTCTCAGGCAATGTATCCCAGGGATGGGGAGTAAGCTGCTTAAGACCAAGGCTGATCCTGCGCTTCTCGTCGTCGAAATCCAACACAACAACATTCAACTTCTGGTCAAGCTTCAACACCTCCGCAGGGTGACTGATCCTGCCCCAGCTGATGTCCGTGATGTACAACAACCCGTCTACTCCACCAAGATCAAGGAACGCACCAAAGTCAGTGATATTTTTGATCGTACCTTCCAGAACCTGACCTTTTTCAAGCTTACTCATGATCTCCATGCGCTGGGCTTCGATATCGCTTTCGATAAGGGCCTTGTGAGAAACAACGGCATTCTTAATGGCTTCGTTGATCTTCACAACTTTGAACTCCATTGTTTTACCTACGAACTGATCATAGTCAGTTACAGGCTTTACATCGATCTGTGAACCCGGCAGGAAGGTTTCCATGCCATAGATGTCAACAATAAGCCCACCCTTGGTTTTGCTGGTAACCAGACCGCTGACAACTTCACCTGTTTTGTGAACTTCAACGATCCTCTCCCATGCGCGTGTGATCCGGGCCTGTTTACGGCTGAGGTGCAGGTGACCTTCACGGTCCTCCTTCTCAACAACCATAACTTCCACAAGATCTCCCAGTTTTAAATTGGGCAGATCACGGAATTCATTCAGGGAAATCAGACCATCACTTTTGAAGCCGATATTGATAACGGCATCGGTTTTGGTAATTCCTACAAGTATACCTTCAATCATCTCACCGTCGGTGATGGTCCTGAAAGTGTTCTCATAAGCTGAGTCATACTTAACTTTCTCTTCCTGTGTGTAGGAAGTGACGTTCCTTTTGTCTACGCTCCAGTCGAAATCATCGTGCGCTGAAACGAGAACTGGGGCAGTTTCTAGTGTTTTGTTTTCTTCCACTTAATAAGTCCTCCTTTTGTATAGATTACAGGGTTTTTTTTGGCCCTGTTTTGGGGAGGCAAAGTTAAGTTCTTTTTTACGTAAAGAAGCCTTTTTTTTCCATTTCCTGTATAGAAGCATCCGACAAACCTAAAAATTTGGTTTTCAGTTAATTAAACAACCCTACATTAACCCTCCCGGAGCTGACTGAACGCTCAAAAAACGAACACCTGCGCTTCCCGGCCGGCCAACCCTCAACGCACAAAAGAAAGTAAAGATGCCGGAGGCATGCGTTTCTTACACACAGCAGTGTTGGGTAGCAACCACCAACACTTACGCTGAACACCATAGCGATCAACCGAAAAAATAACAAAAAGATGCCGTGAAAACCTACCGTATTTTGAATCTTCTTTACGTATTTTGAACATGAAAATAACGATATGATTACAACCGTGCTCATTGATCTCTATTCCCGTGAACTTAACAAACTTAAAAACGAGGTAGTTTCTTTCGAATCAGATGAATGCTTATGGAAGACACCGGAGGCCAGCCTGATAGCCGCCGGCAACCATATCCTCTATATCGCCGGAACCCTCCAACATTTTATCGGCAGCATCATCGGTGATTCCGGATACATCCGAAACAAGGAAGCAGAAATGAAAGCCCGGAACGTTTCCAGGGAAAGACTGCTGGAAGAAGTGGACAATACCAAACAAGTGGTCATCGACACCCTCGAGCAGGTGTCTAAATCAGAACTGCAAAAACTCTTCCCCACCAATGAATTCGAGGAACCCGTCACCACCGAGTTCTACCTGATCCACCTGCTTAAAAGTACCGGTTACCAACTCGGACAGGTCAATCTATTGCGCCAACTGGCATCCGCCAAAGTGGAAAGTTGATTTAACTCTAATTGAATCAATATAAAATTGAAACAAGCTTGGGCCTTTGCCTATATATAACATTTAATTATCTTCGTCGTTAAAATATATTCAGCCATGCCATTATCAAAGTTTTTTTTCCTACCTACCTTACTTATAACTGTTGCCGTGTTACTGAATGCCTGCGGCAAGGATGATTCAACGCCTACTGCACTCACGGGCACCCTCAGGGGAACGGTTCAGGTATGGAACGATAAAGCCACCTCCATTCCCGACCGGAGCGGTGTTACGGTAACTCTCGATAACCTCTCAGGGAAAACCACCACTACAGGAGCTGACGGCAGTTTCCAATTCACTGACCTGCCTTTCGACTCCTATGATCTAAGCTTTTCAAAGTCGGGCTACGGCACCCTCAAACTGATCGGTGCAAAACTCAGCGGAACCACAGCCGGCACTGTGGTCAATCTGCCAACTGTACAATTCGGAGCGCTGTCAACCACCACGGTAACGGCACTGACACTTAACAATACAACATACAACGGGGGTCCGGGCGTAAGTTATAACTACACAGTAAGTCCTGCTCCTACAACCACAAACCGGGGCTATGTACGCGCATTCCTGTCAACAACCAATGCGGTTACCAATACAAACTATACCGCTTTTTCATCACTTAATAGCGTATTGAGTGCAAACGTTTTGGGTGGCTTCACTGCTTCGGAGCTCTATGCTATGGGATTCTCAACAGGCCAGAACGTATTCATTAAATTGTACGGAGATTCTTTCCAGAGTAACGACTACGAAGATCCGCTTACCGGCAAAACCATCTTCCCCAACTTGAATCAAACCTCGGCGCCTGCGATCTCGTTCATAGTACCCTGAGGATTTTTGGGGGCATTAATTTATACCAAAGACCGGATCGCCGTAACCAGGCGATCGAGGTCTTTTTTGTTGGTGTACACATTGGGCGTCACGCGAACGCCATGAATGTTTTCCCAGTTAATAGCCACCGTGTGAATCCTGTGTTTGTTGAACAGCTCGGCAGAAACTTCTTCGGGTTTTTTCCCCTTCACGGCAATATTGGCGATCGCGCATGACTGACTGGTGTGGTCCGGTTGATAAAATGAAATGCCCGGCAGGTCTCTGACTTGCTCCACCCAATAGTCTTTCAGAAATCTCAGGCGATCTTCCTTTCGTTTATTTCCCATAACCTGATGGAAATCGGCCGCAGCACCTATAGCCATCTCTGAAGCAAAAGACCTTGTACCTAGGGATTCGAACTTCCTGATGTCCGGACCGTCAGGCTCGTTGTTCGACAGCAATGCCCAAACCTTTCTGATCTTATCTTTCCTGATATATAACAGGCCACTGCCAAAAGGTGCGCTCATCCATTTGTGCAATGATGACGCAAAATAGTCGCATCCCAGGTCGGGCACACGGAAATCGAAATGGGCCAGCGTATGGGCCCCGTCACCAATAACTTCGATGTTGCGCTTATGCGCTTCATCTGCGATCCGTTTTATTGGTAGTATCTGTCCGGTCCAGTTGATCAGGTGGGTCACATGCACAATTTTCGTTCTGCTGGTGAACGCAGACGTGTACAATTTTACGATGTCGTCATCATTGGACATCGGCAAAGGCAGATCCAGCCATACCAGTTTCACTCCATCTCTTTTCTCCCGCTGTTTCCAGGCATTCATCATATTGGGATAATCCTGTTTGGTCAGAACTACTTCATCCCCGGGTTTGAGGTCAAGCCCGAAGATCACCGTATTTAACCCCTCAGTCGCATTGCGGTTGATGGCCACTTCCTCGGCATCACATCCACAGATGTCTGCCAGTTTCTTGCGAAGCGGCTCACGGCCCTGGTCCAGGATCTGCCACATGTAGTAAGATGGCGCTTCATTGCTGTACTGGTAATACCGTATATGCGCATCCTGCACCACCTTAGGCTGCGGCGCAACACCTCCATTGTTCAGGTTGAGGAGATTCGGACTCACCGTGTACGATTCGCGTATCCAACTCCAGAAATCCTCATTATCCACGTCGCCGCCACTGAAATTGCTGATCCTGGCCATACGCTTCTCCGCTTCCAGTGCAAAAGACGCATTGGCAAAGGCCAGGAAGCCCAGGCCAGTACCCAGAAACTTTCTTCTTTCCATATCGCTATTGTAAAACTTAAATTAATGATTTTCCGGCAATGTCCTGGGCTGCATTGAAGCCACTTGTCCAGGCATGCTGGAAGTTGTACCCACCAGTGATCCCATCAACATCAAGCACTTCACCGGCAAAGTAAAGCGAAGGCTGTTTGCGGCTTTGCATGGTATCAGGATCCACTTCCAACAATGACACGCCGCCAGCCGTAACGAACTCTTCCTTGAAGGTTGTCTTTCCTGAGATCCTGATCTGGTAGGCCACCACATTCCTGATCAGTTTGTTTTGTGAACTGGCGCTAACCTCAGCCCATTTCTCGTCTCCAATATTTGACTCTCCCAACAGAAACTCCCAAAGCCTCTGTGGCAACCCAAATGGCGACCGACTTCTTAACCTGATCGAACCGTGGCGGTCGCGGTAAAAAATAATATAATCCCTGAAACTGTTCTCGTTGAACTCGGGGAGCCAGTTGATCACCACACCAGCCTTGTATTGTCTGGACTCCAGTTCCTTAGCCAGCCAGGCTGACAAACGGATGACTGCAGGACCACTCAATCCCCAATGCGTGATCATCAGTGGACCATGTTCCTTATGCTTCAATTCCGGGATCTTCACCTCTGCCTCAATAACGGCAACCCCCATCAACTTGGTAATCGGATGGCCTGGCGCATTGAATGTGAACAACGAGGGCGATGGCGGCACAAAATGGTGACCTAGGGACGCCATCCATGCATATTGCTCCTGCTTCGGGTACCCACCTGTAGCGATACAAACAAAGTCTGCCTGCATGGCCAGCTGCTCTGCTCCCCTGACGGCATTGACCGTCCAACCCTGCTCATCTCGCTTCAGGTTGTTGACCTGTATATTCAGCAACAGCTCTACCCCATACCGATCCGCCTCCCGCATCAGGCAATTGATGATCGTTTCACTGCTATTGGCCACGGGGAACATCCTTCCATCTGGCTCTGTCTTTAGTTCAACACCCCGCTCCGCAAACCAGGCTATGGTATCTCTCGTAAAAAAACGACGGAAGGATTTCTTGATAAAGTTCCTGCCCCTTGGATATCGGTTAGCCATCTCCGTTATTTCGTAGCAGGCATGGGTAACATTGCACCTGCCTCCACCACTGACCCTGACCTTCGAGAGCAACTTGGATGTCTTTTCAATGATCTTCACCTCCAGACCAGGCGCCATGCGTGCTGCATTGACCGCACAGAAAAATCCAGCAGCGCCTCCACCTATCACCAAGAGTTTCTTGCCCATGTTATTTCATCATCATAAATTCAGCGAACCCAACCTAATGGAAACAATTTGCAATCACTTCATAATTCAATGCAGAAAAATCGTTGATCACCAGGTCTGCATTTACCAGATCTGCATTCTGGTGAGTACTAGTAATGGCCACACATTTCATTCCTGCTGCCTTGGCAGCGGCAACTCCATTCACCGCATCTTCCAGAACCAGGCAATGATCGGGCGGCACATTCAATCTTTCCGCCGCCAATAAAAAAATATCAGGATTGGGCTTACCTCTCTCCACTTCCTCGCCGGTGACAAAGACCGAAAAATACTTTGCAAGTCCCGACTCTTTCATCACCAGTTTCATTTTCATTGTTCTGGAACTTGTGGCCAGGGCTATAGGGATACGCAGGCCTTGAATCTCTTGCAGGAAGGCCTCCACAAAAGGTAAGGTAACAATGCCGTTCTTTCTTACGATCTCTTCAAAATACTCCATTTTTCGATGCATGGCAACCTGTGCCTCTTCACCCTCCAATCCCAGCACATGAAGCACTACATCCACACTTTTTTTACCGAGCAGGGGGAAATAATCAGCAAAGGTGAGATCCCGCCCATACTCAAGAAACAATTTATTCCAGGCCAGAAAATCATCCTCCGTGGTTTCCACCAGCGTTCCGTCCATATCAAAAATGACAGCTGCAGGGAGGCCGGTCCGATCACGATCCCCGGTCATTCCTGAAGGCTCGGTTGATTTATCTCCTTTCATACAGCAACATTAAACATGTTTTATCAAAAAACGATTACAGCCCAGGAACTCAACCGAAACTCATAAAATCAGCATTGCCAGGGGAATCATTCAGAAAAATGACAAAAGGCGGATTAGTAGCAGTTCTTCAATAATCACTGAACAGCTCAGGGTTCGACTTTTCATTCAGGATGATCTTGTCGAAAGATGACAGCACATCAGCTTTGTTCTTTTTGATACAGATGGTATGTTCGTAGTGCGCTGAAGGCTTTCCATCTTTGGTTCTGATGGTCCAGCCATCCGAATCATAAAATACATCCCTGGAACCCAGATTGATCATGGGCTCGATGGCGATCACGGAGTTCTCTTTAAGTTTGGGGCCCGAGCCTTTTTTACCGAAATTCGGGACTTGGGGATCTTCATGAAGGTGCCTTCCAAGACCGTGGCCTACCAGTTCGCGAACAACGCCATAGCCATGTCTTTTTTCTGTATAATCGTGGATCGCATGGGAGATATCGCCCACCCTGTTACCGGTCACTGCTTTTTCAATTCCCCTGTAGAGGGATTCCCTGGTAATGGTCATGAGTTGAATGGATTCCGGGGCTACTTCGCCCACTGCAAAAGTGTAGGCACTGTCGCCGTGAAAACCGTTCTTATACACACCTACGTCAACAGAAATGATATCGCCTGAACGAAGCACGTGTTTCCCCGGGAAACCATGCACTACGGCATCATTCACTGAAATGCAGGTCGCGAAGGGATAGCCTTTATAATTCTTAAAAGAAGGTACAGCGCCGTTAGCTCGTATGAAATCATCCGCTAGTTTATCGATCTCGAGTGTAGTCAGTCCGGGCTTTAAAAAAGCAGCCACCTCAGATAAGGTGGCACTTACTAATAAGCTGCTTTCGCGAATAAGTTCTATCTCAGCGTTTGTCTTAATATAGATCATCAGATAGAAGAAGAAGTAGCTGCCTGTCTTCCCTGGATCCTTCCACCTTTCATGAGGCCATCATATTGCCTCATCAGGAGGTGAGTCTCGATTTGCTGAAGCGTATCGAGGATTACACCCACCATGATCAGGAGGGAGGTTCCACCGAAGAACGTAGAAAAATTTTGTGTAACACCCAAACGTTGCGCTATCCCCGGAAGTATACCGATGATGGCCAGAAATACGGCACCCGGAAGGGTGATCCTGTCCATGACCTGACCGATATAATCAGCTGTAGGCTGCCCAGGCTTAACACCGGGGATGAATCCGTTGCTTTGTTTCAGGGAGTCAGACATTTGTTTGGGGTTGAAGATCAGCGCTGTGTACAGGAAGGTAAAACCGATCACCAACACGGCATAGATCAGCATATACCAGAAGTTACTGTGGTCATTAAATATCCTGGCGATTCCCTTACCCGTTTCAAAATTGGTAAAAGAGATCAGGGTTGGAAGGAACATGATGGCCTGCGCAAAGATGATCGGCATTACACCTGAAGCGTTTACTTTCAGGGGCAGGAACTGCCTTGCACCGGTGAACTGCCGGTTGCCCACGATCTGTTTTGCATAGTTGACAGGGATCTTACGAACACCCTGCACCAGGATGATCAGACCCATGATAATGGCAATCAGGAAAGCGATCTCCACCAGAAAGATCAGGAGACCACCACCACCGCGGGTTTGCTTGGAGGCAAATTCACCAAGGAATGATTGTGGAAGACGGGCGAGGATACCGACCATGATGATGATCGAGGTTCCGTTACCCAAGCCTTTATCCTGTATTTTCTCACCTAACCACATGACGAACAAAGTACCGGCGGTAAGCACCACAACGGTTGATAACCAGAAAAATCCCTGGTAAGACTCGATGAGGGCATCGCGGTTGACGTTCCTGAGGTAGGCAACATATGCCGCACCCTGGAGCACGGTTACGGCTGCAGTGAGATACCTTGTCCACTGATTGATCTTTTTCCTGCCGCTGTCACCTTCTTTCTGCAGTTTCTGCATCTGTGGAACCAAGATGGTCATCAGTTGCATGAAGATAGAAGCAGAGATATACGGCATGATGCCAAGAGCAAATATGGATGCATTGGAGAATGAACCACCTGCAAAGGTGTCAAACAGACCCAAAAGGCCTTCTTTAGCACCGGAAAGATCAAGCTTATTTGGATCTATACCTGGCAAAACAACGTGGGATCCGAAACGATAGACCAATATCAGGAGCAGTGTAACGATGATCTTACCGCGCAGTTCTTCTATACTCCAGATATTCCTGAGGGTCTGAAAGAATTTCTTCACAGAGGAATGATTTAATGCTGTAAAAAGTTGGGCATACTTTAAATATGCCTGTAAATATCGGGAAATTAATTGAGTATCTCAATAGTTCCGCCAGCCGCTTCGATCGCTGTTTTAGCTTTCTCACTAACAGCATTCACTTTGAAACCGATCTTGGTTTTCAGCTCACCATTACCAAGGATCTTTACTTTATCCGTTCTGCTTACAAGACCATTGATAAACAATGTTTCAAGGCTGAAATCTGTAATGCCGTATTTCTCTATGATTTGTTCGATCTGGCCAAGGTTGAAGACTTTATATTCTACACGGCTGATATTCTTGAAGCCGCGCTTTGGTATACGGCGCTGTATGGGCATCTGTCCGCCTTCATGGCCTAATTTACTTTTGTAACCGGTGCGGGACTGGGCACCCTTGTTACCTTTAGTGGATGTACCGCCGTGTCCGGAGGCTTCACCACGACCAATACGCTTAACTTTCTTTGTAGCGCCTTCTGCAGGCTTTAATAAATGAAGTTTCATGACTAGTTTTTTTACTTAACGCAGCTCCCTGTGCTGCTCGCAATAATATAGTGACCTCCAGGGGTGAGGATCTGAGTTAGTTCAGTTCTTCCACCTTTACAAGGTGGTTAACTTTGGATACCATTCCCAGGATCTGGGGTGTAGCTTCCACTTCTACGGTATTGTTGAGTTTACGAAGGCCAAGCGCTTCCATGGTCCTTTTCTGGCGCTCTGATCTGTCGATCACACTCTTTACCTGAGTAATTTTGATTTTTTTCATAATCATTTTTTTGGAGTAAGGACCGGGTTGAATACCGTTCCTTACTAAATGTTATCCGTTGAATACCCTCTTCAGGGAAAGTGATCTTGTTTTTGAAACAGAGATTGGCTCACGAAGCATTGCCAGGGCCTTGAAAGTGGCTTTTACCACGTTGTGGGGATTGGCAGAACCCAGTGATTTTGCCAGAACGTCTGTTACGCCTGCACTTTCAAGAACAGCACGCATGCTGCCTCCGGCGATCACACCAGTACCATGAGCCGCTGGTTTGATCAGCACCTTCGCCGCGCCTTCTTTGGCAAGCTGGTCGTGAGGAATGGTGCCTTTCATTACAGGAACCTTGATCAGATTCTTTTTAGCATCTTCGATGCCTTTGGTGATCGCTTCCTGTACTTCTTTAGCCTTACCCAGTCCGTGACCTACTACTCCGTTCTCGTTACCAACCACAACCAGTGCAGAGAAACTGAAAGCACGTCCGCCTTTGGTGGTTTTCACAACACGATTAATAG
>Ga0164293_10002980_pt1 | contig 14392 bp, 14 predicted proteins | sample GEODES118metaG_FD_111487 | JGI IMG/M metagenome (GOLD analysis project Ga0164293, IMG submission 111487) | Eutrophic lake water microbial communities from Lake Mendota, Wisconsin, USA - GEODES118 metaG | ecosystem: Environmental > Aquatic > Freshwater > Lake | place: USA: Lake Mendota...
GAATATTCCAAAACCAAAGAACAAGATAATGGCCGTGTAGAACATACTAATACCCGTGTATTTTATGGTCTCCGAAACGGCTTGGGAAATAGTCTTTCCTTTCAAAATTTCCTCTTTATATTTAGTCAAGAAATATATGGTACCGTCGCTGGCAATGCCAAAGGCTATACTAAAAATAAGAGTAGTTGAAGGCTTCAACGGAATGCCGAAATAACCCATAATTCCGGCCGTAATGATTAAAGGAATAATACTCGGAATGGTAGAAATCATAACGGTGCGGAAATTTAAGAACTGCGAAGCCATCACCATCGAAACCAAAATAATGGCCAAAAGCGTACTTTCACCAAGATTACCTAGCAAATAGTCATTTCCTTTTGTAAAAACCAATCCATTACCAGTCAATTTAACATCTACTTGCTGCTCTTTGGGTTTCCATTGGCTGCTTTCTTTGTCAAAATTAAATATCGTATCAGCTTTGGCTTGCAATGCCGTAAACATCTCTCGCATTCTTACTGTACCCACATCGGTACTTTGAAAACTTATTCTAGTTTTTTGTTTTTTCTCATCCAAAAACGCCGAAAGCATATTTTCGCCTTGACCAGTGCCCTTTACGTATTCTGCCATTTTCTGCAATTCCATGGCCGGAGGAAGCACAAAATACTTGGGGTCACCACCTCTATATCCCTGATAAACAAACTTCAGGCCTTCTACTATTGAAAGTGGTTTTGTGAATTCGGGATACTTCGAAAATTCTCTTTGAAGTACTTTTATTTGCGTCAGAATAACAGGATTAAAAACGCCATTGTCCTCTTTGGTATCAACCATCACCTCAAAAGGCACTATCCCCTTGAAGTTTTTCTCTACAAATTTCAAATCGGCATAAATCGGATCTTTCTCAGGCAAATCGTCCACCACAAAACCTATGGCCTTGATTTTGGTTGCTCCATAAACAGAAATACCAACAATAATTACAACTACCCAATACGTAGCCGTACGGCGATTATGTACAAAAAAATCAATCTTTTTGAGGATTTTAGAAATGCTTTTATTCTCTAAATGCCTCACATGCTGGGGCTTAGGATCTGCCACATAGCTGAAAATAGTAGGAATGAGAATAAGCGAAATGGCCCAAGTGGAAATAACCGCAATAGCCGCCACCAGACCAAATTCTAACAACAAAGGACTTCCTGTAAAATAAAATACAAAAAAACCGATGAAGGTGGTCACGTTGGCAATGAAGGTGGTTTTACCTATTTTCTCAATCGAAATAAACAAAGCTTCACGTTTATTACCAATTCTTAGGTATTCTTCTTGGTACTTGTTTATTAAAAAAATGGAGTTTGGAATACCTATTACGATAATTAAAGGAGGAATCATCCCTGTCAGAATAGATATTTTATAGTCGAATAGGGCAATGAGACCTACCGCCCAAATCACCGCAATGATGATGACCGCAATAGAATAAAAAACTACTCTGATAGATTTAAAAAAGAGATAAAGGATAATGGTTGTAACCAAAAACGCCAAACCCATAAAAAGGCTTAACTCCTCTCTGACTTTCGACATGAAATTGGTCCTGATAAATGGCATTCCCGAAAAATGCATTTTTATGTTGTTTTTTGCACCAAAAGCCTCAGATTCAGACTCCACAAGCTTACTGAGGCTGATTCTGTCTTTACTATTGAGCTTGTCTTGATCAAACGTAACAGCCATAATGTGGGCATTACCTTGGTAAACCAGTCCTTCGTAAAAAGGCAAATTAGATATTTTACTTTTTAAAGTATCAAGTTCAATTTGAGTTTTAGGTTTGGCGGTAAGCAAAGGTTTGAATTCAAACTTCTTATCCTTTTCGTTTTTTTGAATCTCAGCCAAACTAGCTACGGATAGTACGTTCTTAATACCTTCAAAGCCACTGATTTTCTGTGTCAAATCGTACCAATCACCAAAAACAGGCAAGTCATAAATCTTGTTAGACTCAATTGCAATCACCATCACATTGCCGTCCTCGCCAAATTGTTTTTTAAAATCATCGTAAATCTTGAAGCTCTCGTCGTCTCGTGGAAGTATTTTTGGTAGCTCGTAAGACAGCTCCAATCGAGTAATTTGGTATCCCATAAACGCCGTAACCAAGCCTACTGCAAGCAGCAACTTCAAACGGTGGTTTAAAATTAGACTAGCAACGGCCTTCCAAAAACCAGCAAACAAGTTATTTAAAAATGACATGTGTTCTTTTATTGAAATAATTCTGCAAAAATACAGATTTTAGTTTGTCTATTGAAAAAAAATACCACCTGAAACCACTCAAATTAAACCAAATTAAGCAATTCAAAGATTTGTCTAGCAGCATCGAGCGGGCTTAATTTATTATCCGAAACCAAGGATTCGAATTTTTGAACATTCACCTTAAGCTTATCATTGTTTTGGATATGATTTTCTACCAAATGTATCAAGGATCGATTCATCCAACTGATTTTTTGAGCCTTCCTATTTTCTTCAAAGAAGCCGTTCCTACTGACCTTTTGATGATAGCTCGAAATAAATTGTCCTATTTCATCAAAACCAGTAGCGTTTAAGGCCGAACAAGATAAAATTTCTACATCGGGTTTGGCCGCACGAGGTGGAAACAAATGCAAAGCATGAGCAAAGTTGCTTTTTACTTCCCCCAAAATCTCCTTATCAATTTGATCTGACTTATTAATTACCACCAAATCAATCATTTCCATAATCCCTCGCTTAATGCCTTGTAAGTCGTCTCCAGCACCTGCAATGCTCAAAAACAACAGCATGTCGGTCATTTCTTTTACGGCTGTTTCAGACTGCCCCACTCCTACTGTCTCCACCACCACAAAATCATAACCTGCTGCTTCACAAAGCAATATACTCTCTAAAGTACTTTGAGCCACACCACCAAGCTCAATTCCTGCCGGGCTAGGTCTTATAAACACATTGGGCTTTCCTACCAGTTTTTCCATGCGGGTTTTGTCTCCTAATATACTCCCGCCACTTATTTTACTACTCGGATCAATGGCCAAAACAGCTACCTTTTTATCTATATTCAGCAAAAACTCTCCAAATCCATCAATAAAGGTGCTTTTACCCACTCCGGGAGCACCTGTTATTCCAAGTCTAAAACTTTTTCCAGTATAGGGCAAAATGCTATTAACCAAGGCATTGGCCAGTTTTCTATCATCCACAGATTTGCTTTCTACCAAAGTTATGGCTCTGCCCAACACTGACTTTTCACCAGCTAGGATTCCATTTTTAAACTCCTCGGTAGTAAGTCTGTTTTTAGCCATCAATATAAATCAGTTTGTAAGAAAGGAATCAGAGCCAACACCATGGCTTGAGAATAAAACTGCGTTCTATCTATCACATTATTAGTCAATAGCCCAGTTGTACCCATTTTTTGTTTGGTGTTATTTTGTCCAAAAACAATCTCATCGGCATGGCCCAATTCATAACCTTGGTTGATCAAATCTATGACTTTTTTGGGTAGAAAAAAACCTGCCGTTCGGGCTTTGCCCATTTTGGTTTTGCTTAAAACCACTATCCAGGCCATGGCTTCCATCTCTGAGTCGGTGTGTGCGATATTCCCGCCTTCTATTCCTACCCAAAAATCAGCTGAATCAAATTGCTCTCTGGCCTTGTTGGCCCTATTAAATGCTCCTCTAAAAGTTTCGTCCTCGCCCATGGGTTGGTCACTCACATCTGAACCTACTTCTACACCTTCAAAAACAAACTTTTCGTTTTCAAACATGCTTTCAAATCCAATCTGAGCAGAATTTATCTTGACAGGATTACGTGAGGCTACTATTACGCTCTTCATTATTTACTATTTTTCAAGAATATCTCCCCTATTTCCATGTCTTCGGGGCTTGTTATTTTTATATTTTTGTTGTCGCCGTTTATCAGAAAAATCTTCTGTCCAAAATGTTCCACCACTGAGGCGTCGTCAGTAAAAAGTTCATTATCATCTACTTGATAGGCTTTTTTAAGCAATTCTAAATCAAAGGTTTGGGGTGTTTGAATCAACTTCACATTTTTTCTATCTACCGATTTGTTCTTGTCACCTTCTAGCATTCTCACCGAATCTTTAGAATCAACACAGACTACAGCGGTTGAGTTTTGGGCGGCGGCTCGAAAAGATTCTTCTATTATCTCGGGGCGAACAAAAGGACGAACACCATCATGAACTGCCACGAGCCCAGCATTTTCTTCTATTGAAAACAACGCATTTTTGACAGATTGAAATCTTGTAGGCCCACCTTCGACGGTTCGTATTTGTGACAAATCTTCAAAAAAAGTTGAGCTGATTTTTTCCCAATATTCCAGAGCATCAGTCGGCAGTGCTAAAACTATCTGAATATAATCTATTTGCAAAAACTTCTCTATGGTATGTACCAATATGGGTTTATTTCCCAAAGGAAGAAATTGCTTCGGAACGGCGGACTGCATTCTGCTTCCTGACCCTCCTGCTACTATAATGGCGTATTTATTGGTCATAAAAAAAGTGTCGCACATGGTACGACACTTCAAATATACTTTCTAAAATCTAATATCGAAAACTAATTAGATAATCAACATACAATCGCCGTAGGTAAAGAATTTGTATTTCTCCTTTATGGCCACCTGATAAGCCTGTGTAATGGTTTCGTAACCGCCAAAAGCACAAGTTGTCATCAACAAAATAGACTCTGGAAGGTGAAAGTTGGTCAATAGGGCGTTCGTGATTTTGAAATCGTAAGGAGGAAAAATAAATTTGTCCGTCCAAGCATTGTTGACTGGCTTCACTCTGTCATTGGCCGAAACCGATGATTCCATGGCTCTTAATGAGGTGCTTCCAATGGCACAAACACGCTTTTTGTTATCCAATGCACCGTTTACAACTTTGCAGGTTTCCTCCGGAATAAAGAAATTCTCCGAGTCTGTTTTGTGTTTGGTAAGGTCTTCCACCTCTACTTGTCGGAATGTACCGATACCAATATGTAAAGTCAAAGGAGCAAAATCTACCCCATTGATTTCCATTCTTCTCACGATATTTTTCGTGAAGTGAATACCAGCCGTAGGGGCAGCAACAGCACCTTCAACATCTGCAAAAATGGTCTGGAAACGCTCGCCGTCTACATCTGCTACTTCTCTTTGCAACACGTCTTTGGGTATTGGTGTCTCACCCAACTCATACACGGCTTGCATCATTTCTTCGTGGTTACCGTCAAAAAGAAAACGGATTGTTCTTCCACGAGAAGTGGTGTTGTCTATTACTTCCGCAACTAGGTCGCTGTCGCCAAAATAAAGTTTATTACCTACACGTATTTTACGAGCTGGGTCAACCAATACGTCCCAAAGACGCATTTCTCTATTGAGTTCTCTTAATAAAAATACCTCAATCTTAGCACCTGTTTTTTCTTTTGAGCCATACAATCTGGCTGGAAAAACTTTGGTATTATTAGCAACCATGACATCACCTTCTCCAAAATAATCTACGATATCTTTGAACATTTTATGCTCAATTTTACCTGTTTTACGATGTAGAACCATCATGCGGGCTCCGTCGCGGTCATCAAGTGGATACTGTGCTATAAGACTATGTGGAAGGTCAAACTTAAAAGCGGATAATTTCATCTATGGTATATTTCAAAAATTAAAGAGTTATTTAAACCGAATATTTATGAAAAAATAATAATGTCAAAATGACTTTATAATTACCTAACAAATCTATATCGGGCTGCAAAGGTACAAAATCCGATAGGCCGTTGTCAAGTGATTTGGCATTTATCTAGAAATAAATACTGAATATCAGCCAATTGCTGATTTCAGAAGCTTTTTAGAGAAAATAATTCAAAAAGAAATTTCTCCTTGAAGATAAAGATTGGCTCTACCGCCAATAAGCACCCTATCTCCCAAACTTTGGCAACTCACATCGCCTCTTCTTTTAGAAATCTGGCAAGCGTTCATCTCGTTTTTTCCAAGTATACCCGCCCAATAAGGAATCAACTTTGTGAAAGCTGAGCCCGTCACAGGGTCTTCGTTTACACCCACGTTTGGGCCAAAAAACCTACAAACAAAATCGTAAGGATTTGAAAGTGAGGATACAATTACACCTCTGGCATTTATGCTAGACAAAAGAGCAAAGTCAGGTTCTAAATTCGCAACTGTCTCTTCGTTCTCGAAAATTAAAAGCACATCATCTGCAGCTTTCAAAATTTTTGTTGGCGTGCTTCCCAAGGCAGGCACTACACCGTCCAAGACCTGAAGTTCCTCCGAAACCACCGCTGGAAAGTTCAAAAAGAACTCACTCCCCGACTTTGAAACATAAAGTGGGCCACTTTTGGAGTCAAAGGTTATGGTTTTTCCAGAAAAACCCAATAACTCAAAAATGACGTAAGCACTCGCTAGCGTGGCATGACCACACAAATTGACTTCTACCGCTGGCGTAAACCATCTGATGTGAAATCCATCCGCTGTTTTAACAAAAAAAGCAGTTTCCGATAAATTATTTTGAGCCGCTATTTGCTGCATGAGGTTCTCAGACAACCAAAAATCGAGAGGAACCACTGCGGCAGGATTTCCTGAGAAAGCACCCGAAGCAAAAGCATTAACATGGAAAATTTTCAATGTGGTCATTTTCTAATTTTGTTAAGTACCATTTGTGTAAAAATCAAAAACAAGGCTGAGAAACTGATCATAAATACTACGTTTCGGCTATCTAACATGCCTTTCCCCAGAGATGCGTAGTGAAAATCTAGCCCGAGATAATTGAGGTAAAACTGCAAACTGCCACTAAACAAATTGGACAATTGACCTATGCCATCATAAAAAAAGTAACAAACAATGGCTGCCAAAATAAAGGCCACTACCTGATTTTTTGAAATGGCAGATGTAAAAATGCCTATGGCAGCGTATGCCGCAGATAACAGCACCAAACCAAAATATGACCCAACAACAGCTGCCGAATCGATGTTTCCTTTGGGATTGCCCAGAACATAAATGGAAAAATAATAAACCAGCGTTGGAAACAAGGCTAATATTATAATGGCCAAGGAAGCAAAATATTTACCAGAAATAATACCCCAAAGCGTGATCGGCCTGGTAAAGAGTAACTCTAGGGTACCCGTTCTGAATTCCTCAGAAAACATACGCATGGTAACTGCAGGAATCAAAAACAAGAAAATATAAGGACAAAACTCAAAAAAAGTCGTCATTTCGGCATATCCATAGTCCAAAACGTTGGAGCTAGGATACATCCAGAGCATTAAACTGGTAATTAACAAAAACACGCCGATAACGATGTAAGCTATCAGCGAGTTAAAAAAAGTGGAAATTTCTTTTTTGAAGATACTGAACATAAGGACTTTTTTAAGAAAATACGGGTTTGTCTTTTTTCATGATGGCAGACATAATGAGTGAAGCTATGAAACCGATAAATATTGCACCCAAAACTCCTGATAAAAATGTTAGGCCCGACCCAGCAGAATTTTCCATTTTTTGCACAGCTTCTTCAATCTGAGTCTCTGAGAGACCCATCGACTCATATTGTTCAGTAAACATTTCTATTTGTTGCTCCAGCAGAGAAGGATCAATATACTGTCTGTAGAAATTATCGAAAAGTACAGATAAAATCGCACCTGTAGTGATTGTAAGTAAACCTAGCCCTAAACCTTCTTTGAAAGTCATGAATCCAGCATTGAGTATTTTATATTCGTTAAATGCCAAATATAAGGTACCAAAGAGCAAAATAAGCATAGCCAAAAGGCCGATGAGCCAACTTTTCCAAAGACCTGTGTTGTATGCAATTGTATTGTAAACAATCCCGATAATACCATAAATCAAACCCCATTTCAAGGCAATTCTTGCAGAAGATACTTTTTCCATATTGTTAGTTTTTAAGTTTTCTCATAGCCATGCCAAACAAACTAATAGCCACAACGGCAACTTGTTTGAACAACAAATCGTCAGTGATGATGACAGAATGTTTTTGAGTTTCAAATGAAAGCAAACTTTGTTGGTAAGACTTCTCATTCAACATTTTCTCAAACATCTCTCTATCCTTCAACAACAACGCCTTTCCATGTAACATCCACTCGTTGAATGGCTTAGCATCTATAAATTCTATAAATAAATAAACCAAAACTCCAGAGATGAGGGCTCCAATGATGTTGGTAAGAAACCCAACTGAAAATGCCTCATAGAAATGTAGGTAGCCGCCATTGTTGCGTTTAAAATACCAAATAGCCGCCCAAATCATGATGATATTGATTCCCAAATCAGGCCTACGGAATGCCAATGGATTCGGTTTGGTAGCATACATGGCCAAAAAAAACAAAAAACACGCTACACCGGCAATGCTCCCGAAAATCAAAGAATAATTTAAAACCTGTTTCCTTTTCACTTGCCTACTTTTTTAAATTGTCCATTGTTAAAAACAGCTACAGCACCACCTCTCAATTCTTTTCCTACAAACGGACTGTTTTTACTGGCCGATTTTATATCTTTTTCGTCTACCACAAAAACTTTCTCGGCCTCAAAAATCGTAAGGTTTGCTGCTTGACCAACAGCTATTCGAGTATCCTCTAAACCAAACAATTTTCTAGGATTTGTTGCAATTTTCTCCACAATCAGCTCCAAACTAAGGTCTGAATAGGTATTTATGACCGAAAACAAGGTTTGAATACCCAAAACACCAAAATCTGCCACATCAAACTCGACGTTTTTGTGTTCGGCATCCAATGGATTGTGGTCTGAAACTATCATATCTATTGTTCCGTCTTTCAATCCTTCAATTAACGCCAGAATATCAGATTTGCCTCTAAATGGCGGAAAAACCTTGAGATTAGTATCAAAATCCAAGAGCGTTTCGTCGGTAAATGCCAATTGATGTGCGGCTATATCGCAACTCACCGGTAAACCTTTCTTTTTAGCTGCTCTAATCAAATTTACAGACTCTTCAGTAGAAATAGTTGAAAAATGTAAGAGTGGTTTGTCAGACCTGATACTTGAATATTCGAGTAATTTCAAATCTCGCATGATCATTATCTCCTCAGCAGCAGACGGTATTCCTTTTAACCCCAAAATGGTACTAGTCACGCCTTCGTGCATTTGGCCAAACATGCTCAAGTATTTATCTTCTGATTTGTTGACGAGAATGGCTCCCAAAGGCTGCAAGTATTGCAATGTTTTGAGCAAAATATCAGAACTTTGTATAGGATTTTTACCATCCGAAAAACCAACTGCACCACTGTAATGCAAGTCCATCATGTCGGTAAAATCCTTCCCCTCAGTGTTTTTTGTTACGGCACCAAGGTTTTGAAACTGCACCAAGTTGTATTTTGAAAAATTCTTAAAATACGACAAGGATTCTTTGTTTTGAACGGTTGGGTGGGTATTTGGAAAACCAACAATGGTAGTTACACCGCCACCCAATGCGGCAGCCTGCAAACTTTCTAGGTTTTCGAGCCACTCTTCGCCTGGGTCTTTGTAATGCACCCCGCCATCAACCCAGCCTGCCGACACCACAAGGTTTTCACCGGTCAAAGTATCGTCGTAGTCAGATTCGGAAATTTGTTCATCCATCTTTACGATGTTGCCATCTAACACCGCTATGTCCACTCTTTTGTTGTGAAAAGCTGACAAAGTGTCGATTACCAGAACATTTTTTATTAAAACTTTCATTTATTTATAAAAAAAAAGCCCTAATGGGCTAAAAATCAATAACAAATACAAAAACTCAATATCGAAATTGTTTTATTTGATATATTTCTCATTTGTATCAATGTCCTATCGACGAAGTATACGCTTCAAAATCCATTAAGCTCTCCACGTCCGACATATCCGCAATCTCCATCTTTATCAACCAACCTCCTTCATAAGGCGAGTTGTTCACCAATTCAGGTTCGTCACTCAAGGCCGAATTGACTTCCAAAATCTTACCTGCCACAGGCAAAAACAAATCTGTAACTGTCTTCACAGCCTCTATGGTTCCGAAAATATCGTTGGCACCTAACTCTTCGCCCTCGGTTTCAATTTCTATAAACACTATATCACCCAATTCACCTTGAGCAAAATCTGTAATGCCCACCAAAGCGATGTTTCCATCAATAATTTTAATCCACTCGTGTTCTTCGGTATATCTTAAATCAGCAGGAAAATTCATTTATTTGTTTTAGTTTTAAAAGTGTACGCAAGTTACAGCTAAAGATTTATTTCACAAAAAATGAGTGGGCATATTCTTATATTTTTACGTTAAAGTACTAATAAACATACTTCAAGAGCCTCAATAATAAGTAAAGGCGGCAACAACGTCACCACCTTTAGCTGGAAGAGTATTTAAACCCTAATTGATTGGAATCGCTTTTCAGCTTCTTTAATGGCTTTTGTTTTCGTCTCTGTCGTTGTCTATCAATATTCGCACCGAGGGCGAAAATGTGTCATCGAACTGTCCAGCTTTGGTGGCCCAGAAAAACGCTAACAAAAAACTACCGGCTATCAGAATAGCCAAAATAACCAATATTATTATAACCTCCATAATCAAATCAGTTTATTGTAACGTGCTAATAACCAAGTAAGTCCCACCGAAAAAAATACTACTGAGAGTGTACTAAGTGGCATAAAAATAGCAGCTACCACAGGCGACAACTGCCCACTAGCCGCCCAACCCACACCCATGACATTATATACCACAGATAGTAAAAAACTAAGTTTTACGATATTCAAGGCGGTTTTGCTAAACCGCAAATAATCACCTAATTTTTCAAGTTTTTCAGCATCCAAAATGGCATCACAGGATGGAGAAAAAGCCTGTACGTCCTCGGTCAGGGCAATTCCAATCTTTGCTTCCCGTAAAGCACCCGCATCATTTAAGCCATCGCCAATCATCATTACCTTATGCCCATTTTTTTGCAACTTTTTTATGTAATCTAACTTATCCTGTGGACTTTGATTGAATCTCATTTGACTTCCAAATATTGGTTTTAAAGTATCTGACATTTTACTATTATCGCCAGAAAGCAAAGCAAGCGTAAATGTTTTCTTAAGGTTTTCTAAAAGACCCTTCCAGTTTGTCCGAAACTTAGGCTCTACCGTAAAAAATCCTTTATATTCATTGCCTATCAAAACATGAACCTCCGAATTTTGAGACTCAGCCAGTTCATTTTTCACAAAATCTAACTTCCCTATCTTTACTGAACAACCATCTACTATAGCCTCAATTCCCTGACCTTTAACTTCAAAAATATAATTGACATCAAGACTGACTGTTCCATTCAAATAATTGTTAATCAGTTTACTCAAAGGATGCATAGACTGTGAAACCACACTGTAGACTAATCTTTTTTCATCCGGCATTAGTTCTCCAGCAAACCTCACTTCGCCACGGTTGGCTTCAGTCAGCGTTCCTGTTTTATCAAAAACCATGGTATCAATCTCTGAAAGTTGCTGTATGACCCCTTGATTTTTTACAAAAAACTTATTTCTACCAAAAATACTCATGGTCGTATTCATCGTAAAAGGCAATGATAAAGTTAAAGCACATGGACAAGCCACCATCAGAACAGCCGTAACGGCAGGCCAAAGGAGCTCAGGATTGTTGAATTTCCAATATATTCCAACCGCTGCAGCGATAGCGATGGTGAGATAGGTAAAATATTTACTAAAGGCATTGGCAAGCTCAGTAGTTGGAATTTCTTTCTCTTTCAAGAAACTATCGTTGTTCCACAGCTGTGTCAAATAACTTGTAGAAACGGGTTTCTGCACCAATAGCTCTATTTGATCGGCCACTTGTCTTCCACCAGCAAACACGATATCGCCTTTGAGCTTCTTAACGAGATTTGACTCGCCCGTGACGAAACTATAATCTATTAAGGCGTTTCCTTCCATCAGAATGGCGTCTGTCGGAATCAACTCTTGGTGGTGAACAAAATACAAATCTCCTTTTTTTAATTCATTGACATTCTTATAGTTAATGCCATTGTTTTTTACTTTAACGGCTAATGGGAAGTAGGATTTATAGCTTCTATCAAACGACAAATAATTAAAAGTGACCGTTTGCACCCATTTGCCTACCAACAAAAACAAAACCAAGCCCGCCATGCTGTCCCAATACCCAGCCGTTTGCGGGATGAAAGTTTCATAGCTACTCCTTAAAAACAAGGCGGTAATGCCCAAAGCAATAGGAATATCCACGCTAAGAATTTTGTTATTCCCTTTAATGTTTTCTAAAATACTGTAATACGCACCTTTTAAATAATCGCTTCCTCCATAAAAAAAGACGGGAAGTGCCAGAAGGAAGTTGAAATACAAGAAAAACTTTTGATAAGTTGCATCCAATTTATTGGCCAAATCCAGATTGAAATATTCTGGAAAACTCATCATCATTATATTGCCAGCACAGAAGCCTGTTACGCCAATTTTGAATAAAAGCTTACGGGTTTCGTGATCTATTTTTTTTGATTTACCAGTGCTTTCTAGGTTAATTTGGGGTTCATAGCCCAGTGTAGCCATGAGTTCAACGATTTCTTTGAGAGAAACAGTTTGAGGGTCAAAATCGAGTGAGAGTTCTTTTTTTACAAAATTCAGTCTTGCCGAAAATACCCCTTTCAATATTTTTGGAAAATTTTCTAATAACCAAACACAGGAGCTGCAATGAATAGACGGAACACTCAAAATCACTTTGGCAATGTGCTCGTCTTGGTAAACTAGTAGTTCGTTCTCAATTGCTTTTTCGGCCAAATAATCAAATTTACCCTTGAAGTTCTTTGCTCTTAGACTTACTCCAGCATTGGCGTTGAGGTCATAATAACCGCATAAATTATTGTCTTTCAGTATATCATAAACGGTGAAGCAACCCGAACAACAAAAATGTTTGTCGTCTTCAAGAATATCCTCGTCTTTGCAGTCATTTCCACAATGATAGCAAACCACTTTAGCATCTATTTCTGAAATTGAACTGTTCATCGATCGGGTTTTACAATCACAAAAATCCGAATTTCCGAACTTTAAAATCATGGAAGGAATCATCAAAAAACATGATCTTGGTCATGTTTGAACTGCTTGAAATTTAAAAACCCAGCGTTATTGAGGCGTCGCCAAGATGTACTTTCTTCTAATGGCATTGATGGAAAACTTCTTTTGCATCACAAAACTCTCAGGGTGGATTCTGGCGAAATCTTGCTTCCATTCTGAAAAAATGATAGGTTCAGCTTTTAAAAACTGAGCGAAATCTATTTTTTTTGAGGCGAGAAATTCTTCGAAGCTTAGGTTTTCCATTATTCTACAAAGTCTATATATTTGTTATAACCAAAATAAGGTATAAAACTAGTGTATCGCCGTGAACTTAGAACCATGAAAAGTATAAAAAGAGCTATAAAAAAGCCCTGAATAAAGACAATAAAAAAGCCCATAACGAGGTTTGAGGCCCAACCTGGTGTAGCTTGATGCAAAACAAACTTGAAATAAATGGCCACGCCTGCACCAATAACCGAGCAAGAAACCATTGCACTGGCAAATATCAGTATTCTTACCGCCGTAAAATCTAAAAAAACAGAAATGGCACTCATGCCGTGGAGAATAAGCGAGGTGAAATTCATTTTAGATTTACCCGCCAAACGCACTCCACGATTAAGTGGAACCGAATCAAAAGGCAATTTTGAACGAATAACTCCGCCCGGGTAATTGTTCCAAATTTCCGATACATTAGCCAATTTCTTGATTTTAGATGCTGGAATAAGGCTGTAATTACCGAATGTTATGACGTGACCCGTGAGGAATTTAAAGATGAATTTATAAACCAAATAAAACAATTTGAATGCAAAAGACTCGGTACGTTTCTTTCTTTGTGCAAAAATTATTTTGTCAGGCGAAGATTTGGATTTTTCTATGAGGTCAAGAATGTGCTCGGGCTGATCTTCACCATCAGAATCCATCACTACTACCAGGTCTGCATTGTTATGATCAGCTAAATACGACAAACCTATCGCAATGGCTCTCTGATGTCCTTGATTACTTATTAAATGTAAAACCTTGAGGTCAAAATCACAAAAATCAGAAGCTACAAAAGGGATACTCGAGCAATCATCCACTGCCAAATAAGACAATTCGACCTCTTTTTTCTCGAAAATGTCGGCCGTTTTGGTCATTAAAAGATTGAGTGCTTCCCAGTCGTTATAAACCGGATATACGATTTTTACTTTCATCAATATCTATATTTTGTACCCTCAAAATCAAAAATAAGAACTTTTTCCCCACTTCCTTTTTTCAAAAATACTTTATCAGGTTCATTAACATCTATTTTTTGAGGAATATTTGCTTTTTTAGGGAGATATAAATTCAAATATTGAGCATCGGTGTAATCCACAGTCTTTTCTTTACCAAACACTTGTGCATAAAATTCTTGATAGCC
>Ga0164293_10002983_pt1 | contig 14380 bp, 15 predicted proteins | sample GEODES118metaG_FD_111487 | JGI IMG/M metagenome (GOLD analysis project Ga0164293, IMG submission 111487) | Eutrophic lake water microbial communities from Lake Mendota, Wisconsin, USA - GEODES118 metaG | ecosystem: Environmental > Aquatic > Freshwater > Lake | place: USA: Lake Mendota...
CGAGACCGTTCATCACACCATGATTCGTCTGTCTACATTGGTCATGCCAGATGCTCCGTGGAATTTAGATGTTGCTAACGAAGTCAATGCGTGGAACAACCAGTGGAAATATGGCAAGTTGGTTTTGCAAGAAAACGACCTGTACGCCTTGAGTGATTTCCCTGCTGCAGAAATTGAGCATTTGCCAACTTTGGTTGCAGACATTGTCAGCACAACGCAACGTGTGCGTGACGTGATCGGCGTATTCCGATAGATGAGCTACACAAATATGTCACTTTTTATTCATTATCTGCACAGGGAGACGCCTTCTTGTGCAGTCCTAACTAAGAGTGCCGACTGAGTATTGAGGTCCTCAGGACGGTAGAAATGTTTATGGCTTCGATGTGCGTGATGTGTGACAAGCAATTGGGATCATCATTTGTCCGAAATGAATGGGGAGAGAACTACTGTGCGAGCCATTCTCACATAGCAGGTTGCCTCTGGTGCGGTTCACACAAACAACTTCGCATCGAACACGGAATTCACGCATGTGGTGATTGTTGGGACGAAGTTATTGAAGAGGATTCTGAGGTAGCCGACTGTGCTGAGCGAGTTATGAATTGGCTTGCCACAATCATTGGGCCCCATGACCTGCAGTCCGTTCCGGTTGTTTATGGTGGGCTCACAATCCCGCCGCCGACTGGCGGAACACTGGGGTGGACTCTCTCCACATGGAAAGGGAATGTGGGTTCAGCAGAGATTTCAACAGTTGGCTATATGCCACGCTCTGCCTTCATGCAGTTGCTGGCTCATGAATATGGTCATGTCTTATTGATCTTTGATCCGCATACTTTTCAGTTGCATCCAAACATTCCAAAGGAAGATCTGGTTGTGGAAGGATTTTGTGAAGTTGTTGCTAGCGAGTTTTTGCAACACGTCGGTGATGACCGGAGTTTGAAACTGCTCAATCGCATGGGACGCAACCGCAATGCGGTGTACGGCGATGGATTCCGCAAGATGCTTCCCGAGATGAATCAAGCCGGGGGAATTGTCCCCCTTTGTGCGCAACTCACTGGCTGGAATCCCAAATTCACTATTTCCACAACTGCCCCTGCGTCCGACGTGCCAAAGCCCATTTCACCATCGGTACCAACTTCTGCGAGTTCAATCCCGAACAGGCCTTCGATTCCAGTACAGGGCGTAGTTCCGAAAACATCTCCGGTTCAGGAAGTGCCTGGCCGGGATGCGGAAATACTTATGCGACCAATAGTCAAACGAACGGATAAGCCTCAGACGGTGACTGAGCATCGTCCGCACATAGTGATGACAAAGATCGTGAACAAACCAATCGGTGCTGAGCCGTCTACAACGGAATCAGTTCGGCCGAGTATTCCGATGAAGCCCCGCGAATAAACTTACTTACAGCCGTTTTTATTCTCATCACCTTTGTAGACCACATACATTTTGAGGCGAATCTGGCTTAGAGGCATTGATTTGTCTCCGCCAACTATTTTTTCGACATTGCCAAGAATTTTAGTTCTCGAGACTATTTGGGTATTGAAACGGTCAGCTTGGTCTGAGCCGACTCCAACATCTTTCCCCCCCGAACCTCCGTAGATATATAGGAGTCCTGGCTTTGGTTCCTTCCACTTCTGTGCTGTAGCGGCATTATCGAGCGCAGTAATGATTTGTCCGTTAAGCGAATTTGCTGTAATCGATTTGGGAACTGTAATAACCACTTCATCACAACTCAGCTGATATGTAAGAACTACAGGAGTGTCGCCCGGATCGGTCTTCGTTGTTTTGTCATACACAAGAAATGTTCCCGCGCCAACAAACGCAACAGCAAGACCCAATAAAAGGTCGGTGTAGAGCCATGCGGCGAGATCACTGAGGTTTTCGGGAATCTTGCGTTTCTTCGCTGATGTACGTGACGTTTTACGCATCGCAATTACCGGCGAAGACCTTTACGAATTTCTTCAATATCATCCTTGAGAAGTTTGGTTCCATATTCAACACTTGTGGCATGGCGTTTCATTTCCTCGCCCACTTCTTGCAAACTGCTAACGGCTGTCTGGAATGCATTAGTGATGTTGCTGGAGACGCTTCCATTGAGCGAGTCAACTGATGCAACAAGTTGCTGTACCGCCTGTGCAATTGCAGTAGATGTTTGGAGTGCAAAAGTTCCAGCATGGTCATTCAGTTTTTCAATCTGAGGAGTGAGGGACATCACGCCGGCGGTTGAAGCTTCAAGTCGTGCCGCTACTTCTGACATGTCGCGCGTTGTTTGGTTAAGGTCTGCAAGAGCATCAGCAAGGCTGGTGGCGATGCTTTCTGGGCTGGCTTCCCGTTTGCCGTGCAACGCGCGGCGAATTCGAATTGCGATTGTAAGTCGTTCGTTCTCAAACTCTTGTCGTAGTTTTTCATTTGCTTTGTCTCCACGACCAATGAGTGCACTAGAAACTAAAGAAATTGTGATAATCCCGATAATGATCCAGAAGTCAAGAATTCCGATGTGGGGAATCGTGAAGCGATTGTCCAGCACTCCGTAACCGTTTGCCCAGAAATCTAGGAAATTCTTTTGGAGAACACCATCCTGCCCAGTGATAGAGGATTCTCCATTCCAGCTCGAATAGGCATCAGTAGCTTTGGCGATTGCCTCCCAGGTAATGGCCACTGGCAAAAACACGAGCACATTACGCAAAAGTGCGAGGACGTTTCCAACACGATGGAATATCGTCGTCTGGTCTGGCATCTCGGGCAGTAACTGTGTGGGATCTAGTGAAGACCACATTCCGAGGTCACTATTCTGCTGAATTGCTTCGTTGAGACCCTTTACGAAAGGATCAGAAGTTACTTCCCACTCCTTAGCCCATGTGTTCATCTCGGCGACGGCCGTGGTGACTGCGGGGGCAGAAGTAGTGAGATAGGTCGTTGCCGGAAGAGCTAAAGCAGCGTCGTCGTCGTCATCATCGGACGCGGTTGCATCATCTGGGTCGGAGTCGTTGTCGAGCGCAGCATCGTCATCATCGGACGCAGTCGCATCATCTGGGTCGGTGTCGTTGTCATTCGCATCGTCGTCGACTGAATCATCTTCGGAGTCATCGTTGCTATCGTCCGAGTCGTCGAGTAAGGATGCACCCGAGTCATCGGTTTTATCGTCAACCGCCGTCAGGGACGCCAGAGAGGAATCGTCTGTGTGCACAATGTCGACGTCTTTAATGTCATCGTCGTCATTGCTCATCGAGTCCAAAGTAAGTATCGACGTATCGGTGGTGGATGTTGCCACTGGGTCTACAACGTCTGGTGTTGTAGGTGGAATCGGATCCAGTATTCGAGTTCCGCAGGTTTCGCAAAACTTTGAATCGTCACCATTGGGGTGCTTGAGCGGGCATAATTTCATTTTGTATCCATTTCCATAGAGTTCTTACGGTTTGACAGGCGTCAAAGTTGTGATTGTGATTGTGGTTGTGTCGGTCTTTTGGGTGGTAGTTGGCGCCACAGTGGTATTGGGAGCAAAGGATGTAGTGGGGCTTTCAAAGAGACGGAATTGCGCTGCCGTTGCGGGTGCGAACTTACGAAAAGGAGTCCATGGAGTCGATGGAGTCTCAAAATCACGCGGCGTCTGATAGTGGCGTGGAGAATCAGCCGTGAGGCGATTAAACACATAGCCTCCGAGAAGAATTATTGGAATAGTTGCTATGCCAATAAGGATTTGATTTCGTTTTTTCTTCTTTCGAGCAATTCGGGCGATCTCTGCAAGTCGGGCGTCCTCGATGGGATCGAATAAGTCAATCATTGGAACTGAGGTCGGAGTCTTGTTTATCAATTCCGGTACTGCGGGGATTACAACATCTAACTCAAGCGACGTGAAGCGCTGCAATAAAACTTGGCCTTGAAGAGTTGTGATTCCAAAACGAACCTTGGCAGTCACCGTTCCTCCAGATTGTGCACGTATTTCACGTTCGATGGAAATATCAGATGGTGCTCGCTTGGCAATTTCAGAACTTTGTTGAACGCCGCGGACGAAGAGCAGGATTTCGGCCGCGGTGATGAAATCAGTAGCGGGCCACTGAATCGAAAGAGTTCCACGACCCGGAGCTGTACGAGATGAAATAGTTCCAGAATCTGCCTCCACAATTGCGCGGTCAGCAATAGATTCCATGAGTGGGTCGCCCATCAACCCCGGTAGACCCGTACGCACTAAATGCTGCGCAACATCTGCAAAATATGAATTGAATGCCAATTCGTGTAATTCGTCGGGCGTACGAGGCATAGGCATTATTCCGATGTTCGCAAGAACGTCAATCACAAACGTGTTTTGATTACGAATCGATTGGAGCAATTTTCGCTGTTCACGAATTTCGGCGTCTTCCAGAGCTTTTTCTCGGTCAACATGCAGACGAGCTGCCGCCAAGATATTCATTTCATTTACCGCAAGTACGTTGACCCCCTCTTGCACTATGCGCCGCGCAACTCTGCTTTGTACGGCAAGAGAAAAGGCCGAGTTGGAATGTTGTTCATCCCGTAACAGACGTAGTTCTCGAACCATCAAATTAGCGATGTCTTCGCCACCTGTTTCGAAGGTTCTTTGCAGAGCAATTGACAATCCGAGGTATCCGCGACGAACGAGTTCTGGGCTTCCAAGATCTGGTCGAACGTTGTGGCCTTGGACAATTAAGCGTAAGACCATCAGTGCTAGGCGTGCGCGATCGATAGCAAACGGATCAAGTCCATCGGGCACCTCCCAAGTTGGTGAACCGATGGGTTTTGTAATCGCTCCTTCAGGAGTGGTGATCGAATCTGCGTCAAGAATAAAACATGCTCGTGGCGTTCCCCGACGAGCAACAATGTTTTTACTGGAGACGTCTTGGTAGACAAGGCCGTAACGATGAAGAGCCATGATCGAATCACAGATACTTATGGCCAACTCAATTCGGTCTTGCATTGAAAACACGATTGCACTGCTTGAGTCAATTGCTCTCGAATTGAAGTACGTGGGGTCGATCAGATAATCAAGTTGCAAAAGTCTGCGGTATCTATTGCCGTTTTTCATACGAAGTTCAAAATGTGCGTCCTCTGGTGCAGTGTCCATGGTGAACGCTTGGATACGACCTATCTCACCGAATACCTCTAGCGGCCAAGCAAATGCTGATTTCATTAGTTCCGCATCTGAAGGTCGTGCCCACTGGTCAATTGCCGCGAATCGCATGAGACGATCGGCTTCTTCACCGAGAGCCACATTTTTGTATTGCTTGATGCATCGTCGGTCTGGATTTCGGGGATCTTTATAGACAATTCCAAATCCGCCAGTTCCCAGTTTTTCCTTTAGTGGGCCAGGGATAACCGGGTTGACCATGTCATAACCAACTGGAATATCAGATTTATCCATTGTGGAGGTGTCCGCGTCGGTTGGAGAACCAGAGGGATTCATCATTTGTGGGAGAGGCGTGTTGCTAATACTCAATTTGCTTCACCCCCGTAAATGTCAAAGACAGTCTGATGTTATTGTCAAAACAATGAACGACCAAAACCTTACCAATCAATATCAACCGACAATGCCGAGACCAAATGCGGGAGTGCCGAACATATTCAGTAATGGACTCATTGTTTTAGGACTTGCAGGACTGATTGGGGGAATGGCTGGGGCAATTCTTTCTGAAGTGGTTCAAGGCGGAGATGTGAATCGTTTCTTTAGCGACTACATCAGGATTTCCACTGGTATTTGGTTCTCTCTCGCAATGCTGGGTATTGGTGCAGCAATGAGCGTGAGTCAGGGAATCACGGAACGTAATCCAGAGAAATCCGCTACAGCAGCCCTTCTTGCTATTCCAGCATCGTTAGTCGGTGGATTTCTTGCAGGCGTGATCGGACAATCTGTTTATGGGCCACTTTCTGAAAGTGGGCTTCCAAACGAGATTCCTCGAGCGATTGGTTGGGCCATAGCTGGTGGTCTAGGCGGCGCCGCAGTTGGTGCGGGGTTTCGGTCATTAGTTCGAATTCGAAACTGTGCACTAGGTGGACTCGTCGGTGGATTTGTCGGCGGTCTTGTGTTCAACACTGTCGGGCGTATCTTGCAATTTGGTTTTGGATCTCGATTCGTAGGAATCACATTAATTGGTGCATTAATGGGGCTGGCAGTTGGTCTCATTGACATGGTGACCGTGACTTCGTTTGTCGAGCAAAGCACGCGCGAAGGAGCACCCATTCGTTTCTCGCTCTTTAACCAATCCACACTTCTCGGTTGCGCCAGCAATGTTGGAATCAAAGTGAAGGGTGATGTTGGAGTATCAGAGCATCACCTTCAACTCACCAAACAAGGTAAGTCACTGGCTTTTCAGTGTGTAGGCAATGCTGCACCGATCACTGTGAACGGTCAACAGGTAAGAAACGGAATACTAAACAACGGTGATGTTTTTGTGGTGGGAAACACTCAATTCCGTTACGTTGCAGGAAAGTCGAGTGGTTTTCCTCAATTTGGCCAAGGACAACAACAGGGAACTGGTGCTCAAAATCAACCGTGGCAACAAGCGCCTCAGCAGCAACCTGATAGTCGACAAAGCGTTCCTATGCAGCCTGTAACTCCGCGTCAGCCGGGTACGACACCGCAGCAAACTGTTCAGCAAAACCCGGCTCCATCATCACGTCCAATTATCCAGATCAAAAAACCGGACTAATCGTGCCGTCTCCATTACAGAGGCCAATGATTCCGATGCGAAGGAACTTTGGGGATCTCAGCGAGAGACAGATACTTCCGTTCTATTTTGTTTGTGAAGAATCTGAATCAATGGATTCAATGGGTGGAATTGCTGCCATGAATCAGGCACTTCCGGATATTCACGCAGAGATCGCTTCGAACCCATTGGTGGCCGACAAGTGTTTGCTGGGAGTGATCGGCTTTGCCGACAATGCTGAAGAATTAATGACGTTGACGCATCTCAGCGATGTTGTTGATATGCCGGGGTTTAGATCTCGAGCGGATTGCCGATATTCGCCGGTGTTCACCCTTCTCAAAGAAGTCATTGCAAGGGATGTAGAGGATTTGAAATCGTGTGGTGCCGAAGTGATTCGACCCGCAGTGTTTTTCATTACTGGTGGTGAGCCGACTGATGATCCAGCATGGGAGAATTCGTATCGTTCGTTGATGGATAAGGCAACTTTCCGTCAGTATCCAAACATCATTGCATTTGGTGTTCATGGTGCAAATGCAAGTGTCATTGGCGAGGTCGGCTCAGTGGGCGCATTTATCGGCGACAATGGTGTAACCCCTGTGGGGTTGGTCTCGGAGATTTTGACGTCGCTCATAACCGGCAGTTGTCAGAAGTTGTGAAGGGAGTTATTGGCTCCCGATTATGGATGCCGGCGATCTCTGCTGAAATAAGAGATCCCAGGCCAACTGCGTGAAAGCCAAAGTTTCCTGATTCATTATCCTCAGTCATCCGTTGCTGCCATTGAGGAAGATGGATATTCCCTGTGGATAATGGGAGCTATCTGAAACTCGGTTACAGTCCTTATTTACCTAAATGGGAGGGACACAAAAATGTCAAATGTCGAGATGCCAACAGGCGAACAAATTCTGCCGTTCTACATCGTCTGTGACGAATCAGGTTCAATGGAACCAATCGGTGGAATTGCTGCGATCAATCAGGCTCTTCCTGATCTACATGCGGAGATCGCGTCTAACCCACTAGTGGCCGACAAGTGCCGCATTGGATTGATTACATTTTCAGATACAGCTGAAGAATTGATGTCTCTCACCAAACTCAGTGACGTTGTTGCAATGCCTGGCATGCAAGCTCGCGGTGTAACTAACTATGGTTCAGTTTTTGACCTATTGAAGCAGGTTATTGTTCGTGACATAGCCAACTTGAAGTCCCAAGGGTTTGAAGTATTTCGTCCCGCCGTGTTCTTCATCACTGACGGTGAGCCAACCGATGATCCAGCCTGGGAAAATTCATATCGCTCGTTGATGGATAAGGCAACTTTCCGTCAGTATCCAAACATCATTGCATTTGGTGTTCACGGTGCAAATGCAAGTGTCATTGGCAAGGTCGGCTCAGTGGGTGCATTTATTGGAGACAACGGAGTCGCGCCTGCTGTGGCACTATCCGAAATCATGCGTTCTCTTACAGATTCCATTATGAATTCGTCTGGATCTTCGACGCCAACTCTTGTTGTTCCTTCTGCTCCAACAGGTACGACAGCGGTTACGTTAGAGCCGATGTAAGGACTCCATATGGGTTTGAACTGGGGCTCAAAAAAGAAGCCTGAACTTTATAACTTCGAGCAAGAAGAGAAGAACGACGAAGATCGTAAGAGTCGAGAACGTTTGGATCGCGAAGAGCAGAAACTCGATAAGAAACAAAAGAAGATTGACGAGCAAATTCAACAGGCTGAAGAAGCCCGAAGCGAACAACTTGCTCAACGTCTAGAAATCGAAGATCAGCGTCGACGATTTGAAGAAGAAGAAGCAAGGCGAAAGGCCAAGAAGGAAGCTGATGCTGCTGCAAATGCGCCACAACCACCAGCCGCAGTTACCCTGAAGCCAGATACAGATATTCCCGATCTTGCTGTAAGTGAACAGTCAGAAGGAAAGACCCAATCCGGAGAACGCGTCAGTGTTGCTGTCCCGCCATCTCCAGACGCCTTGGTAAAGGATTCGGAGTCATTGACCACTGAAACGGTAGTAGCTCCAATTATTGGTAGCACCCCGTCGATTTTCTTTCGCACTCCATGGTCAAAGACGGATCGTCCATTGCATGGACTCTCTATGAATGGTTATGCAGGAGATGTGCATTGTGATGCTGGAACATTCGGACAAATTGCGTCTATCGGTGCGACGTTGCGTGGCCAGAAGCACCAGGTTCCAGAAAAAGTGACAGGAGCAGCGGGGCAGAACGAGGATTGGTTCGCTACTTTTTGCGCAGTTTCCTCTAACGGTGCAAAGTATGTCGTTTCCGCTGTGTGCGACGGTCTCAGCAGTGCTGCCTATTCCTGGTATGGCGCTCGTCGTACCTCAACTTCTTTGGCACGCGATGTGGCCGACGGAATTGGTACTTTGTCCGAGGTCAACTCCGTATCTCTCCAAGCGATTGTGGACCGGTCCTTGACTCAACAAGCAGAGACATTGCTGACATGGAATCCTTCCGAATATGGCGCACCACAGGTAGATCCATCCGAGGTCGACCCAAATGCATTGGGTTGCACAGTGACACTGACTGTTGTGAGTGCTGAACCCGATTCAAACGGAGTTCACCGCATCGTGGCTGGCAACGTGGGAGATAGCCCAGTCTTTAATTTGTCGGGTGGAGTTTGGCGGAAGGTGAGTCCTCCGGATGTGGATACCGGCGACATCCTTGATACGAAGACGCATGCGTTTCCTCGCCATACCGAGTGCGCATTGGTTGATGATGTTTTGAAACCAGGGGAATGCATCTTGATGACCAGTGATGGCGTGGGTAACTTCATTTTACGAAACGGCATGACGCTTGCATTAGGAAATTATCTGTCGACTCGATGGAATAATCCAATCGGAATTCTCTCTTTTCTCAATCAATTGAATTTCGACTTGCCTACCGCTGATGACGACCGCACTGCTGTCGCCTTTTGGCCTTCTTAGCGGAGTCAAAAGATGTCTGCGATCTCTTATTCACAAATCGCCCGGCCTGGTGATTTGATTGAAATCGGTAAAGGTGGCGAAGGCCGCGTATACAAAATTCAGTCGATGCCTGGAATGGTCTACAAAGAATTTGTTGAGTTTCCTGGTCACACTCCAAGCCGTTCTGCGCTGGAAGAACTCATGAATCTACTCCAACAAATGACACCAGATGAGCGCAACTGGCTGGCTGATCGAACTACATGGCCACAAACCTTGGTAATTGATGGGAGCAAAATGAAGGGCTTCCTGATGCCCCTCATCGGTCAGCAATATTTCAAGAAATATGGCATTCGAACGAACCCTAAAACAGTTGCGTGTGAGTGGAACTACTTGTCGATGCGTGAGAAGTACGAATCAAATAAAAACATATACAGCGAAGTTCCGCGAATCACGCCGATTGGCGCGCTATCAGCTGTTGTAGACCTCAGCAAGACGATGACGATTTTGCACAAATATGAGATTGTGATTGGTGATATCTCTGGGCGCAACTTGTTATGGACCGATACACCGTCGTTGCGCGTCATGGTAATTGACTGCGATAGTTTTCATCCTGAAGGCAAAGTGGGCGTCTCCCCGCCAAAGCAGTCTCCCGACTGGGAAGACCCTGCGTTGAAGTCTCCATTGACAACGATGCAGAGCGACATCTACAAGTTGGGACTTGCGGCGTACCGAGGAATTTGGGCAGCAACGACCGATCGTCCGCTAGCAGGCAATAAGCCGATACCGGCTGTTAGCGATGGGGTTCCTGAAGTTGTGCGTTCCCTCATTGAACGTTCGGTTGGCAGTGGGCAAAGGCCTACGGCGCAAGAGTGGGTCGACAGCCTGAAGCAAGCTGTCGCATTCAATGGGCGGCCCGCAATCGCGATAGATCAGAGCGGCAAAATATCAAGGCCGGCGATCGACCGTTCCAGTGAAATTCCTCGCGGTAAACGCCCAATTATCCAGATGCGTGATTAACAAGTGAACTGTGCCAATTACGTAGTGTTTGTGTATGGGTGATCGTCCAGTAATTCCAATGAGTGGTCAGCCTGCTGATTCGCAAGTGCCTGCATCGCCGCCAACTTCTGCCACGACGTTCACTTCGCAGGCTCAACCTTCTGGACAATCGCCACATTTGCCTCCAGCAAAAAAGCGAGGAGCCATTTTTGGAAACGGCTGGAGATCTTTCCAACGACGCGTGCGGTCTAATCCGACTGTGTGGGGCCCAATAGTTCTGATTGTGGTGTTGTTGGTAGGGGGAATCGGGCTAGGTGGCATTAGTTCTTCTGAAAGTTCACCCTCAAGTACTGCAGGTAAGAGCACTGCATCCACCAATGTTGTTCCAAAGGCCGATGGCACAATCAACGATCTCATTGTTCATTCCATTGTCTCAATCATTTTGTATGAAAATGGCGAATCGTGTGCAGGTGGTTCGGGGACGGTTGTTGGTGATGGTAATCACATTCTCACAAATCACCATGTTGTTTCCTCTGACGAAGAATGTGCTGTAGATGAAATCCGTGTGCAAACAGTGAAGAATTCCGGTGATCTTCCAGTCGATAGTTACATCGGAAAAGTACTAATTAGCGATGAAGATATTGATCTTGCGATACTTTCTTTGTCCCCAATTTCGTCGGGTGTCCCAGTACTTAGACCACTTGAGCTGACAAGAACTAACGTCGTAGGACAAGACATTGTGATCGTGGGTTTTCCAGCTATCGGCGGGGACTCAGTGACCGTGTCGAAAGGGATTATTTCGGGCTTCACATTTGAGTATGGCGTGCAGTGGATTAAGACTGACGCAGCCATTTCTGGTGGCAATAGTGGTGGCGCTGCTTTAGATTTAGAAAATCGTTTGATTGGTATTCCGACAATGTTTAGCCAGGCATCCGATGGTCGTGGTGCAGATTGCAGAAAGGCTGCCGATACGAATGGCGATGGGGTAGTTGACGAAAAAGACACTTGCGTAGGAATCGGTGGATCTTTCTCTCTGATGGCGACGAGCGATACCGCAATAAAGTTTGCCAAAAAAATTGGACTAGATCTCACGAGAACTGGGTCGATTTCAACCTCAACTTCAGTGGCAAGTAAGTGATCGCAAAAGACATCTCATACGATGCGCGTTCGGCATCAAATATCGCTGGATATGTATTGGTGGGTGGTGCCACTCTCACTGCTCTTTATGCGCCATTAGGCCTTCGGTGTCCCATGCAATCTGTTGGCCTGGCATGCCCTGGATGTGGGTGTGGACGCGCTTCTATTGCCCTATTCAGAGAAGGGCCATTAGAGGCATTTCGCCTGCAACCAACCGCCCTTTTGTTTCTTTTCTCAATCACAGTTCTTGCTGTAGGGGGTCGATGGGCCTGGACAACAAGACAAAAGTGGATCTCCAACATTGTGGTCGCACTTCCAATTCTATTAGGGTGTGTCAATCTTGTTTTTCAGCTAATTAGGGCTGGATCAATTAACGAGTAGAAAACTGATTTGGGGGAATTATGTCAATCTGTAGCAATTGTGGACACGAAAAGGGAACAGGTGTTTATTGTGGGGGCTGTGGGCAACGCTCAGGTCCTTCGAATGCTCCGACGCAACCTCAGTACCAGCAACCGCAGTACCAGCAACCGCAGTACCAGCAACCGCAGTACCAGCAACCGCAGTACGGTTCGCCTCAATATGTCCCGAATTCGGCCAAGACCAACAGTTTGGCCATCGCTTCCCTTGTGGTTTCTTTAATTTGCTGCGCACCACTCGGTGTGATCTTCGGCCATATTGCAATAGGTCAAATTAAGAAGACAGGAGAGGGTGGCCGGGGGCTTGCGATAGCTGGCCTGATCATCGGTTATATCGGCATTGTCGGCGGCTTATTGTTCTGGATCATTGCGGTGGCAGCCAGCTCGAGCTCTGGATACTAGGCATGACATCTTTTTGTACGAACTGTGGCGCTGCTTTTGCAGAGGGTGACCGTTGGTGTGGGGGCTGTGGCTCCGCGCGTTTCCAAGATGAAGGGTCTGTGCAGGGTGTTCAAACTCATCCAGGCATTCAGGCTTCTTCCCCTCAGTGGATGAACTCATTGCCACTACCACTGCAAAGAATTGAACTTTTGTGTGGGTCAGCTGCTGCTGTGGGAATTCTGCTGATTCTCTTCCAATCAATTATTGGGTTTGGATTTTCATCAATTGGCAGGTTGTTCTTTGCCTCTAATCTCTCAAATATCATCGGATCACTGGGTGCAATCGCCCCAGTCGGTCTAGGTATCTATTTCCAGATTTCCAAGCCTCAAGACCCACGTGGCCAAGCCTTCTTGCGATTAGGGGCACTCGTTGTCTCACTAATCGGAGTTGTTGTTGCTTCGGCAATCCTGTTTGGGAATTGGCCGGACGCCCTGTGGCGCAAAGGAATAATTCTGATTGCCACGGCTGGGTGCCTACTCGGAGCAGTTCCAGCTATTTTGACTTTCATTCCAAGGATTAAAACGATTCCAACCTTGTTGAAGACTTTCTCGCCAAAGACATGGGTGCTATCAGCTGTGGCTTTGGTGCTGTTAATCGGGAGTGGGCTTTTCAGCCGTCCAATAGCTCTGGTTGCACATGTCTCCACTTCCTCCGACATGTGGGGAGAACTCGGGTTGGGCACCGTCTTGTTACCAGTCACGCTTGCTGTATTCGTATTTCTGCTGCTCATGATTCAGCTGGACGACGTGCAAAGAGTTGTTGGTGCTGCAACTATTCTGGTCGTGCACGGTGGGACATTTGCTCAGTCGATTGTTTTGTGGGGATTATTCCCATCGGATTATCGTTGGCTCGTCGAGCCAACGATTGGGTCTGTGTTTTATGATTTGATTTTTGCGGCGGTAGTTGTCGGGATTTTGCTTCCTATTGGTAGGACATTTTCAAAACAAGGCGGCCAGCCATGAGCAGTTTTTGTACATCCTGCGGAAACGCAATGAGAGGTAGTTCATTCTGCACATCTTGTGGTGCAGTCCAAACTGTGGTCTCAAGCGATTCATCCGCGGCGTCTGCAGTGGATACGTCAGCAGTTCTGCAGACCTCTGACCAGCAATTACCGCCAGAGGACAGCAGTCACGGCTTTCAACTAAGTGAAGACAGCGAACCGAAGGGCAAGAAGAAGGTTCTTGTCATTGCTGCAATTGTGCTGCTATTCATCGGTGGTACTTCTGGCTCTTTCTTTGCGGGAAAGTCTTCAATTGATTTGAAAAAAGAGCGAAAAATTAGCTACGACCTTGGATACGAATCGGGTGAATCTACTGGTCGCTCGGCTGGTTATAGTAGCGGTTTTGACGCAGGTGAAAAAGAAGGGTGTCGTAAAGTGTTTTCCTTCAGTGACGGAGAATTTGATTACATTACGCCTTACAACCCCTTTAACTATTTCAACAGGTATCCGGGCACCAAATACTACGCAAAGTATCAATGCTGAAAACCTCTTGTTAATTTTTATTGCGTAGCGCGGCGAGCTGTGAATGCGCGCCAGCCGAGCATGGTGGCTCCCAAGAACACGGTTGCAACAATGATGAACGCCGGTGCTGTACCGCGATCAAAAACGTAATTGCGCAACACCATTCCCATTACAACGGTGTATCCCCACACGACGTACTTGTTCGGTTCTGCAGGTGTGCGTTGCATTATCGGTGCAACATGGGCAATAAACACTGCAATCCAGAATGGAGCCGCCACATAGAGCACTCCATTGATGCCTGTGTCGGTGTCGTGATTACGAGTACCAATAACAACCATCAGGAGAATACAC
>Ga0164293_10002984_pt1 | contig 14379 bp, 14 predicted proteins | sample GEODES118metaG_FD_111487 | JGI IMG/M metagenome (GOLD analysis project Ga0164293, IMG submission 111487) | Eutrophic lake water microbial communities from Lake Mendota, Wisconsin, USA - GEODES118 metaG | ecosystem: Environmental > Aquatic > Freshwater > Lake | place: USA: Lake Mendota...
TTACTCTAGATTAAAAGAGGAAACAATAAACGAATCTGAAATCACATATGAATTCGGTTCAGATGGAAGATGTTATAGAGTAGATGACGAAGGTAATCGTGATGCAGTAAGTGATAGCTATTGCCAAAGATACGCTGGTCAAGGTGTACGTGAAGAAAAAGAAGAAGCAAAGGAAGATATAGGTGGTGATATTGGAGATGCTCAAGCTGAAAAAATGATGGATTTCTTAGCTGAAAAAGAGAAAGAAGAAGTTAAAGAAGCTTTAACTCCAGAAATGTTTGAACGTATGGATGCTATAGCAAGTAATACCGCTCAAATTGCTATGATTAAAGCAGCTGAAATCATGATGAATCAATTAACTGAAGAAGGATTTGAAGTTCTAGACATCAGAGAATATTTTACACAATTAATAGCAAACGATATTTAAAATGGCAAAGGTAAAGTCAGCGGGTAATAGCCAAAAATTAACATTTGGTAAACGCAAAACAGGACCAGGTTCTGGACAAAAATCATTTAATAAACATACTCCTAAGCCGAAAGCATACCGTGGGCAAGGACGTTAATATTTATATATATGCAAAAACCAATTAACGAAATAGAAAGACTTAAACTTATAGCAGGTTTAATTAATGAAGTTAACTATAATGACACTGTACACGGTGTTAATAGAAATACAAAAACAACATTAACTGAAGCTAAAGAAGAAAAAGCATTAAACATTGATGTAGCTAACCCATATGAATTCCGTAATGGTTTACAATATGAATTAGATCAAATGAATGATTACAGTGATGAAGCTTTAGAAAAAGCTAAAGTTAAAGTATTAAAAAACTTAACTAAGGATACAAATTTCTATTTCAATATAAAAAATGAACAACCAACAGGATTTGAATTTAAAACTCCTGAAACTGACGCTCCAGGTATGCAAGCTAACGCTGACGGTACTTTAAAGAAAGGTGCTGGAAAGTTAGAAAAAGCTAATGTACAAGATTCATTAGGTAAAAAAGAAGAAGGTACTAAAAAACCTAAAGGTGTTGAAGAAATGTCTGATAAAGGTGTTGAAGGTAAAGAAAAAATAGTTAAAGAAGGTAAAGAAGAAATGAATGAAGAATTCAAATACTTTGATAATTATGAAGAATTTGAAAATACATTATTCCAATTATATCCTCAAATTAAAGCTGATCCTGAAAAATACAAAACAGAAAGAAATGGCGAAGTTAACTATAGTGATGGATATGTAAATTGGGGTGGATGGAATCCAAATCGTCCTAATTCTCCATCAGGATTACCTCCAGGAGCTGTTAATATGAACAATAAAATGACTCACAGCGATCTTATTTATCCAGCTGGTTCAAGAATGGATGAAGATAACATAGAATCAGATCCAACAAATGGAGATTCAAGCGCTGAAGGTCAATTTAATCAATTAATGTCTAAATATGATTGGTATCATGAAATGAGTGACGATCCTAGAAAATGGGATACTGGCTCAGCAATGGACCAAAAATTAAAATCATTAGCTAAAACAATTGGTGTTGATAGAGCAGTTGAGTTATTTAATGATAAAGCTCCATCAGATAGAAAAGTAACAACTACTTTCTTCGCTGAAGGTAAAGATAAACATGCTAAGTTAAAAGAAACATTAAAGAAAGGTTTAAAAGAATTAATAACTGTAGGTGATATTCAAGCAGCTAAATTAACAGGCAAACCAATTAATATATCTAAGACAAACAAACAAGATATTGCAGCTTTACAAAATGCTAAAGCTAATTTTACAACATATGAGTAAGCAAATATTAATAGAATATTTTTCATTTAAGCCTTCGTCTCGTTCTATAAACGAGGCAAAGTTGTCTACATCTAAAAACTTAATTGTTTCTGGAGTTGTACAACGTGCGGATGCGAAAAACCAAAATGGTAGAGTATATCCAAAAGAAACATTAGAGCGTGAAGTTGAAAAATATATGGCTGGACCTATAGCTGAAAACAGAGCATTAGGTGAATTAGACCATCCAGATTCTTCTATTATTAACTTAAAGAATGTATGTCATAACATCACACGTTTATGGTGGGATGGTGATGATTTAATGGGTGATATTGAAGTATTACCTACACCAAGTGGTAACATCTTAAAAGAATTATTCATTAATAATATTACTGTAGGTATTTCATCTCGTGGTATGGGCTCAGTTCGTCCATTAGGTGAAGGTACAGTTGAAGTACAAGATGACTTCGAATTGTTATGTTGGGATTTTGTATCTACACCTTCAACTCAAGGTGCATTTATGAAACCAGTTGGTTTAAATGAAAATTTCACACCAACCTTATTTAAAGGTAACAAATACTTTAAAGTAAATAACTTAATTTCAGAAATCATCTGTTCTCAAACAGGAATTTGTTGTATAAAATAGTGCCCCTCTATTGATAGTATTAATAGACTGACCTATCCCTGTAAGGATAGGTTTCACTTTTGTCGCTTTTCTAGCTTGTCACATATTTATTCACATCCCACATATGAGATCTCCAATATCTCATTAATTTAACATTTATAATCTAATATTGCTTCCCATTTTAATAAGCAATCGAAAGGAGAAATTTCAAGATGACAAATCAAGAATTGTTCAAACAAGCGATTGCCGACGCTAAATCTGTCCGCGACGCTGCAGTAGCGAATGCTAAAGCCGCTCTTGAAGAAACTTTTACTCCAAAAATCATGTCTATGCTTTCAGCTAAATTAAACGAGCTAGAAGAAGATATGGAAGAAGGAAAAGAAGTTGAAGAAGAAGGCTACGGTAAAGAAGAAGAAGGTATGGAAACCGCTCAAAATTATGAAGCTGGTCAACAAAAACCTGAAGAAAGTTATGGTTTAGAAGAAACTGAACTTGACGAAATCTTAGCACAACTTGAAGCTGAAGAAAAAGGCAAACAAGAAGGCAAAGAAGAAGTTGAGGAAGGTAAAAAAGAAGTAGAAGAAGCTAAAAAAGATGAAAAAGGCAAAAAAGTTGAAGAATCTTTAACTGTAGAAGCTGATGATGAATCTGAAGAAGCTGATGAAACTGAAGATGATGAAGCTGAAGAAGCTGAATCAGAAGGTGACGATGAAGTTACCGAATTAACTGTTGACGAATTAAAAGACATTATCCGCGACGTGTTAAAAGACGTTTTAGCTAGTGATGAAACTGCTGGTGAAGAATCTGGTGAAGAATTAGATTTAACTACCATGGGTGACGAAGCTGGTGAGGATGAAATGGGAATTGAAGATGATTCTATTAGCTTAGAAGAACTTTTAGCTGAACTTGATAAAGAAGATGACGCTAAAAAAGTAGAAGAAGCTAAAAAAGAAGAAGTTGATGAAGCTAAGAAAGAAGAAGTAGAAGAAGCTAAGAAAGACTTAGAAGAAGCTATTAAAACTATCAAAACTTTACAAGTTGAATTAAACGAAGTAAACTTATTAAACGCTAAATTACTTTACACAAACAAAATCTTCAAATCTAAATCTTTAAATGAAGCTCAAAAAGTTAAAGTATTAAAATCTCTTGATAAAGCATCTAACGTTAAAGAAGCTAAAGCTATTTTTGAAACATTAAGCGAAGCTTTAAATGGTAGAACTAAATCAAGTATTAAAGAATCAGTTGGATTTGCTTCTAAAGCAATGGGTGTTGCCCCTAAACAACCAATTGTAGAAAGCGACGCTGCTATTCGTCGTATGCAACAATTAGCAGGTATTATTAAATAAAATAAAAAAATAACTTATTAAAATGAGTGCAGTACAATCGTTAATCGAATCTGCTAACCCATGGCAGTCACAGCAATCAGACGCAGCGCGTCTTGCTAAAAAATGGGAAAAATCAGGTTTGTTAGAAGGTCTTAATGACTATAACAAATCTAACATGGCTATGATGCTTGAGAACCAAGCTAAGCAATTAGTAGTAGAACAATCACAAACTGGTACTGGCGGTACATTTACTCCAGGTACAGGTGAGCAATGGGCAGGCGTAGCTTTACCATTAGTTCGTAAAGTGTTTGGTCAAATCGCTGCTAAAGAATTCGTTTCAGTTCAACCAATGAGCTTACCAGCTGGTTTAGTATTCTTCTTAGATTTCCAATATGGAACAGGTAAGAATCCTTTTTCTGCAGGTGATTCATTATATGGTACAAAAACACAAGTTGGTGATTCAGGATTTGGTAACGCAGCTGCTGGTGGTCTTTATGGCGCTGGTCGTTTCGGTTATTCAATCAACCAATTCTCTAGCTCAGTTACTGTAACTTCAGCTTCTGATGTTACTTCAGCTTCTTTTGCTCAAGTTAACTTCAATACTAGCTACTCTTCTTCAATTGTAGGTGGTACAGATTCTGCTTTATTAACAGTTAAAGCTATCACAATCGCTACTTCTTCTATTAGTTCTTCTTTAGATGCAAATGCAGTTAGAGCTATCTCTATCATTTCTGGTTCTATCGCTGAAGCTGATAACTTACATGAGTTCAACTACATCAGTGGTGGTAACGTAGTATTATTTGTTTCAGCTTCTTCAGCTGAAATTGCTGGTCCTACATGTACTGCTACAGTTTTCTACAACAAGAAGACTAACGATAATGCTCGTGGTGATTATGAAGATGGAGCTGCTTATTCAAGCAATGTTGGTAACACAACTTCTCCAAGTATCTCTATTCCTGAAATCAACGTACAATTACGTTCTGAAACTATTGCTGCTAAAACTCGTAAGTTGAAAGCACAATGGACTCCAGAATTTGCACAAGATTTAAACGCTTACCAAAACTTAGACGCTGAAGCTGAATTAACTTCTATGTTATCTGAGTACATTTCTTTAGAAATCGACTTAGAAATCTTAGATATGTTAATTGAAAATGCTCCAATCACTGAGTATTGGTCAGCAAAAGTTGGTAACCAAATCAACGCTGGTAATACAGCTTTCGTAAATAACGTTTCTGGTGTTTATTATACTCAAATGACTTGGTTCCAAACTATTGGTATCAAATTACAAAAAGTATCTAATACAATCCACCAAAGAACTTTACGTGGTGGTGCTAACTTCATGGTTGTTTCTCCAACTGTAGCTACTATCTTGGAATCAATTCCTGGATTTGCAGCTGATACAGACGGTGCAGCAGATACAATGAAGTATGCTTTTGGTGTACAAAAGATCGGTGCTTTAAATAGCCGTTACAAGGTTTACAAAAACCCTTACATGTTAGAAAACACTATCTTAATGGGCTTCCGTGGTAACCAATTCTTAGAAACTGGTGCTGTTTACGCTCCTTATGTTCCATTGATCATGACTCCATTAGTTTACGATCCAGCTACCTTCACTCCAAGAAAAGGTATCATGACTCGTTACGCTAAGAAAATGGTACGTCCTGAATTCTATGGTAAAGTAGTTGTTGGTGACTTAAATGTTATCTAAATAAACTGACTTTAGAGTCATAAATAAAAGGCCCGAGCGATAAGCTCGGGCTTTTTTTATCATATTTATATTAAACATTGTTTATGAAAGAACCTAATCGTGAAAGGAAAACGGAAATTAAGTCTATAAGTGCTGTTCAATTAAATGAAGAACAGAAGGAAGCAAAAAGGTTAATAATAGAAAATCAAATAATAGTAATAACAGGTAGAGCAGGTAGTGGTAAATCATTAGTATGTGCTCAAGCCGCGTTAGATTTTCTTAAGAAAAAACAAATCAGTTGTATATATAATACACGTGCAGCAATAGAAGTAGGTAAATCATTAGGCTATCTACCAGGTGCGTTAAATGAAAAATTTGATCCATATATGGAAGCACTACTTGAAAATTTAGCTAAGTGTTGTTCAGATAAAACTGAAGTACCTAAATTAGTACAGGACGAAAAAATTAAAGCATTGCCTGTACAATTCATTAGAGGTAAGACTATAGACGACATACTAATTGTAGAAGAGGCTCAAAATTTAACTAAAGGTGAGATGTTGGCTATATTAACTCGTTTGGGTAAAACCGGTAAAATCGTTATTAATGGCGATAATGAACAAACTGATATTAAAAATCCAACAGGAGAAATGAACGGTTTAACATATGTTATTGAACTATCTAAAAAAATTAATGAAATTAAGTGGATTAAACTAGCGACTAATCATCGCTCAGATTTAGTTGGCAGAATATTAGATTTTGAATATGGGAAATAAACATTATTAATATTTATACTGGAATAATACTAGTATAAATTATGGCTAATCAACTATCAGCAAATACATTATTTGGAACAGGATATCAAGGTCGCGCTAACTTAGAAAGAGTTAAGGATAATACACCATTTGGTTATTATGATAATGATTCTGAATTTATTAAAGACGCTCAAAAAGCAGCAGCATTTGTTGCTCAAAGACTAGGTGTTGGTGGTACAAGTAATGCTACAACATACATAACTGAATTAACAGTTTACGCGGCAATGGAAGAAGCTGTTACCACTTATGGTAACATGGTTTATCAATATAAAATTAGAGATAATTATATTAATTTAGAAGGTGGACCAACATTACCTTTTAACCAAACTGAAACTGGTGATAAAATAGTTTTAAGCTAAGATGCTTCTATTGGTTCCACAGTATATTGGTCTGATGTTAGAACAGCAACATGGGATGAAATAGGAAATGACTTACCAAACTCAGCATCAGCTGCTGGTGGTGAAATTTATGTATCATCTGCTTCAATAAATGACTTTATCGCTCCTGATATAAATAAAATTAATAACTGGAATTTTTATTATTATCAAACCCCATCTATATCAGGATATGATACTTATGATTTTAGTCAAACAACTTATCCTCAATTTAATAAAGTAGCAGGTGAAACTGTTGCTACAACTCATTATTCAGAATCATATGCTGTTTTTGATACAACTGATTTAGCTATTTATTCCGCTACTCCAGGCAGTAGTTCATTTTCAATTACTGGAAGTAATGGAAATAAATTCTTATTTGTAGTAACAGCATCAGAAACACCTTCAGATACATCAACTACATTTTATATCACTACAGGTAGTTCAGCTACAGGTACCGCGATTAATATAGTTAATAAAATAAATGCTATTAATCCTAATTATGGTTTAATATTATCTGCTAAAACAGGTTCAATTCCTGTTGAATTAGAATTAAGTTCATCATTTGGTTCTACAATAGACCCAACAGTTGGATTTGATATAAATTGGATTGATTCTTTATCTGCTCCTCAACAAACAAAATTTACCACACTTCCTGATAGTTGGTTAACATATGAAATAATTACTGGTTCATCTTGGATTTATTTCTTCACAACTTATCCTGTTCAATCTCTTTTCTATAATGGAGCTACTTTAAATACAGCTTATTATCAAGATGTTATGAAAGGAAGAGCATTAAATGGTAAAATAGTAGGTAATAATTTACAAACACAAATTAGAATAGCTGAAGCATATGCTCAAGAAGCAGGTGTAGGAGGCTATGTGACTGAATATACAGGATCTCTTCATTTAGAACCAGGCAAACAAGTATATGACTTAAATGCTTGGGCTGCTGCTTCTGCTTCTTTAGAAACAGGAGACAGAATAGAAATTAGACAAATATTTTACCAAGAACCTCCAGCTATTGTAAGATACTTTGATCCATATGCTGGTACAGGTACTGGTGTTCAAGGATTACTTGAAACATTTGGATTTGGTTCTTATTCACCTGGTGTTAATTTTATGTTAATGCCTGTATATTGGGATGTAATGAAAATTCAAGCAATTGAATTTAATGATCAAGTAAGAAAATCAGCATTTAGTTTTGATTTAGTGAATAATCAATTAAGAATATTCCCTGTACCTGGTGACTCATATGGAGGTCATATGTTGTTATTTAAATACATGAAACAGAGTGAGAAAAACTTACCTGTAATTGATCAAAGACCAAATGTTGTCGCTGATGTAATGGCAGTACCTTATAAAAATCCAATTTATACTAATGTAAACCAAGTTGGTAGAAGTTGGGTATTTAGATTTACTTTAGCATTATGTAAAGAAATTGAAGGTCAAATTAGAGCTACTTTCCAAGGTTCAAACTTTGGTGGTTTAGTAGTTAATGGATCTGAATTATTAACTGATGCTAGACAAGAAAAAGAAAGTCTAATGACTGAATTAAAAGAATATTTGGACCAAACAACACGTAGATCTCAGTTAGAAAGAAAACAAGCTGAAGCTGACTTTAGTCGTCAAACAATGAATCAAATACCTTTACTAATATACGCTTTATAATAAATTAAGTTTCTTTTATATGGGAGCAAAACCAGTATTACCAACACCCCCACCATCACCTAGTCGTACGCCTACTGTGTCAGTTACACCTAGTAAAACACCTAGTGTATCTAGAACACCTAGCGTGACGCCTACTATATCTGTTTCAAGAACGCCATCTATAACACCTACAGTGACACCAAGTGTTACTCCAACAATAACAATTACACCATCCCCAAGTAGATCATTAGGAACATCTCCTTCATCTACTCCTTCTATAACACCAACAATTTCAGTATCTGTTACTCCAACTGTAACTCCTACAATATCTGTATCACCAACTGCTACAATAAGTGTATCACCTTCACCATCAATATCTAAATCAATAAGTGTTACTCCAACACCTAGTGTAACGCCTTCTCCTTCAGTAGATTGTACTCAGTTAAATATATTTGCTCAAATGCAACAAGCTGCTTTGCAGTTTATGAAAACAGATATTGCTTATTACAAGCATAACTTATATCAAACTAAGAGAAATATATATGGTGAATCATTAGAAAAATGGTATTATCAACCATTCTTAGTTAAAACAACTATTGAAAGAAGTGAAGATGTAATTGTAAATGAAATGTTTGGACCTGATGTTGAAAAATCAGCTAAATTAACTATACCAAAAGTAGCTTGGGAACAAGGAAATGCAGGAATAATTGAAGGTAAAAATATGTTACCTGAAATTGGTGATATAATTTTTGATCGTTCAACAGAAAGATATTATGAAATAAATAATATAATAAGTGATTATACTCCAATTAATTCTAACATTGGTTTCGGACAATCAAATTGTCCTCAAGCAGAATTAGTAACTTATAATCTGCAATGTCACCAAACAAGAGCTTCAAAACTTAATTTATTACCTCATAAATTATTATAATGCCTAGAACAACAAAACCAAGACCGAAAAATACAAAGGAGGTACTAGATGAACAACTAGGTACAAACTCTATAGATCCACAAAGCGCAAGACCTACATATGTTGGTCCTAATAGAGGTAATGATGTTTCTACTAAAGGAGATAGAGCAAAAGATGTATCTATTGGTATAATGGATATTGATACTGCTATTATCAAATATATAGAAGATAAAATTAAACCATCAGCAATACAAGATGGTAATAGAATTCAAGTACCTGTATTATATGGTTTTCCAGAACGTTGGGTAGCAATTCAAGAAAAAGGATACTTAAGAGAATACTCAGGCAGATTTATTGCTCCTGCTATTATCATTAAACGTGATAGTATGGAGGCGAATAGAACATTAGGTACTAAAATAGACGCTAATAATCCTAAAAACTTATTTGCATTTGAAACATCTTATACAAAGAAAAATCAATATGATAATTTCTCTGCTTTAACTAATAGAGATCCTATCAAAGAATTTAGATTAGTAGTAATACCTGAGTATGTTACATTAACATATAGTGGTGTTATATTCACAAATCACTTAGAACAAAATAATAAAATAATTGAAGCATTTAAATATGCTGAAAACACATATTGGGGAGAACCAGGTAGATTCCAATTTAGAGCTAGAATTGATAGTTTTACAACATCAACTGAATATGCTGTAGCTGAAGATAGAACTACAAGAACTAACTTCACAGTTGTATTAAACGGGTATATCCTTCCAGATACTATAAATAGAGAAGCATCTTACCCTAAAAAGTATTTATCAAAAGCACAAATTATATTCAATCTTGAGACAGATGTTGAAGAAGTTTACACAATTGCTACTTCTGCTTCAAATAAAGCTAAGAAAAAAGGTGTTAACTTCCCTACAGATAAACAATCAATTTATGTTACAAATACATCTAATCAAGTTGTCAATTATTTGGCTAGTATAGTAACTAAAACTGATAGTGATTTAACAGTAGTAAGTGGAAACACAATACGTGTTTTAAATAGTTCAATAGCAGTAGCACCTCACCCATTACCTGTGACAGATAAAACTCAATTTGATGTTGTAATTAATACAACTTATTTACCTAATAACTTATTGTTATCTATATCACCAAATGGAAGTAATGTTGACATAGTTATTGACACAGCTGCTTTAGGATACAACCTAACAGGAATAAATGGAATATCAGTAATAGGTAAATTCGCGTAAGAAAAATGGCAAATTTAATACAAGGATATCAGGTAGCAATACCGTTTGAGTTAAGTGGAAGCAAGGGAACGTTTCTATTTAGCGGTAGTTATATTGAATTAAATTCAGTTACTTCAAGTACTGATTTTTTCATTATTAAAAGTAATGGAAGTCAAGTGTTTAAAGTAAACCAAGAAGGAGTTGTTGAACATAAAATGTTAACCACCACCCCAACAGTTGTAACAGGCGGTATATTCTATAGCGGTTCAGATGATTGGTATTTATATTATAATCAATAATGGGTACATATTTAAAAATAGCCCCGCAGAACAGTGATGTAGCATTCTCAGAAGTTAGCTCGTCTACTATTTTTGTAACTGATCTTACAGCTACTACACTTACAGCATCTGATGCTTTATTTACAGCAGCTACAGGCTCATTTAGTGGTAGTTTTAGTGGTAATTTTAGTGGTAGTCTTAGCTCTGCAACCCCATTCTTTATATCAGCTTCTAAAGGTTATTTATCATATGTTGATAGTTCTGTATTAACAGTTGTATCAACTGGTTCCGTAGCTAACATCTTTTTAGTACAAGACGCTACAGGAAGTGCGTTTGCTATTAATGGACAAGGTGTGACAGTAACAAAAATATTCACAGGCACCGCTCCTACTCCAGTTACAGGTGGTATTTACTTCACCTCTACTGATATGTATATCGGAACGCAACCATAAAAATAAAAAATAAGCATGGCAACTTGGAAAAAAGTAATAGTATCAGGCAGTAACGCTGATCTAAATAGATTAAATGTTGGTACAAACCAACAAATTTCATCATCAGTAGCTGATACTAGATTAAGTGGTTCGTTCAGTGGTTCATTTAGTGGATACTTTAGTGGTTCTACTGATTTACCTGATTTAACACAAGGTACAGGTATTTCAACCTTTATATATGATGGTAGTAGTACAGCGACTGTAGCAGTTAGTGGTGCTTCCTCTTTAAGTTCAAATAACATCACAAAATGGACTGGAACAGCATTTGCTAGTTCAAGTTTAAGTGATAATGGTTCAATAGTAAGCGGTATTAGTTCAATTCAATTAACAGGTGCTTCATCAGCTTTAACAGGTTCATTTACAGGTTCATTTAAAGGTGATGGTAGTGGTTTAACAGGTATTGTTACTAATTTAGCTTTAACTAGTTCTTATGATAACACAAGTGGTTCAGTTGATTTAAAAACTCAAGGTTTAACTATAGCAGGTACTACTGATGAAGTAACAACAAATATATCTGGACAAACAGTAACTATTGGTTTACCAAACACTGTTAAAATTACTCAAAACTTATTTGTTACAGGTTCAGTTACTGCACTTGGTGGATTCACAGGATCTTTTAGTGGCTCAGCTGTTTTACCTGCCTTAACTCAAGGAACAGGTATTAGTGCTTTTACTTATGATGGTTCTGGTACAGCAAATGTAGCTGTAAGTGGTGCCTCTTCATTATCATCAAATACTTTAACTAAATGGGATGGCTCAAAATTCTTAAATAGTAATATTAGTGATAACGGTTCTTTAGTTACTGTATCTTCTAACACTACATTTAACAATAATGTTACTGTATCAGGTGACTTAACTGTGAACGGTACAGCATCATTTATCAATACTCAAGAATTATTAGTTAAAGATAAATTTACTACATTTAATAGTGGTTCTAACTCATTAACTGACGCTGGTTTTATATTTCAATATACAACTGGTTCTAATGGTGCTGCTTCAGGTAGTGCTTTATATTTAGATTCAGCTAATGGTACTTATGGTAGATTAGCTGTTCAATATGGTGTTCCATATGATGCAATGTCAGTAACAGCAGATGAATGGGTAATAACAACTAAATTATCAACTTCAAATCCATTAGATGCAACACCTCCAACATGGGGTAGCTCAAATGGTCAAGGTAATATGTGGGTTAACACTAATACAAGTGATATATTTATATGGGCTTAAAAAATGTTATAAAAAAAATAGTTATGGCTTTTAGTGCAAAAAATATTGAAATAAATAATAAACCAGAGGAGCCATTAAAAGCTCCTCTGCATACACTTAACTTAACCAAAACCGAAGTTGAAACATTACTTTTAATGGTTAAAGAAGCTCACTTTAAAGGAGAGCATGTTCAAAAAGTATATGAACTAGTTATAAAACTTCAAAACTACTATTCTCAGTTACCTTAAGTTTGTCATATTTATACTAAACACATTGTAGGCCTTCGGGAAGTAGGCATATACACGGCATAAAGTGTATGTATCTAACCACAGTGTAAAAAGTAATAGGTATGCCAAATTGGAAAAAAGTCATTGTATCTGGCTCAGACGCCAGTCTAACCTCTCTTAGCGTTACAAATAATGTAACCGCTCAATCATTCACTGGTAGTTTATTAGGAACTGCTTCATATGCTACAAATGCTTTAACAGCATCATATGCAATGAATGGTGGTAGTGGTGGATTAAGTGCTTTGTATATTCAAGATGAAGGTACCACTCAAGGTACAGCTTCATATATTGATTTTACAGGAGCAGGTGTAACAGCAACTGTAACTAACGGAACAGCATCAATTACCATCCCTGGTGGTGGTGGAACAGGAGGTTCCGCTCAAACTTTTACTCAATCTTCAGCAGCAACAACTTGGTCATTTGCTCACTCAGTAAATTCAAGAACTCCTATTGTAGAAGTTTATGATAGCACTTATAATGTTATCATACCAACATCTATCTACAATCCAGGACCATACAATACAAACATTTATTTTGATGTAGCCCAAAGTGGTTACGCTATTATATCTACTGGAGGTATATTAGCAGTATCAGGTTCCAACGCAGTGTTAAATCAAAACTCTTCTGCTACAACTTGGTCATTTAACCACAATCTACATACAACATATCCAGTATTTACAATTTATGATTCTAATGATGATGTAATAATTCCTCAAAGAATACATGTTGTAGATACAGGTAGTGCTTTAATTTATTTTAGCACTGCTAGAACAGGTAAAGCAATTGCTTCTGTAGGTGGTAATATTAATTTCACTTCAGAATCAATATCTTCTTCTTTTGCTACAACAGCATCATATGCTCTAAATGCAACAAGTGCTTCTTATTCACTTGTAGCTACAACAGCATCTTATATATTAAATGCAGTAAGTGCTTCTTATGCTTTAACAGCATCTTATGCTTCAAACATTCCAGTAACTGCTTCGTTTGCTTTAAGTGCTTCAAATGCTATAAGTTCATCTTATGCTATCAATGCTGCAACAGCATCTTATTTATTAAACTACATACCACCATTCCCATTCACAGGATCAGCTGGTATAAGTGGTAGCTTAGTTGTAAACGGTAATATTACCTCTACTGGTACTATCACAGCACAAACACTTGTAGTTCAAACAGTAACATCAAGTATAGTTTACAGTAGTGGGTCAAATATATTTGGAAATAATTTAGCTAATACTCAAGTATTAACTGGTAGTGTTACAGTTACAGGCTCATTAGCAGTAAACGGTTCTAATGTAATATTAACTAATCAGATATCTAGTATGTCTGTGTTGAGTGCTTCATATGCTGCAACTGCAATAAGTGCTTCTTACGCATTAGCATCTACTTCAGCATCTTATGCTGTTGCATCTACAAGTGCTTCATACTCTTTAAATGCTACAAGCGCATCTTATATTACTGGATCTAATGTTATTGGAATTGTAAGTAATGCTATAAGCGCATCATATGCAATAAATGGGGGCGTAACACAAATATTAGCAGGAGCTAATGTTACTATAGCTCCTACAAACGGCCAAGGGCAAGTTACTATATCAGCAACAGGTGGAGGAGGTTCAAATTTTAATACAGCAACGGGATCTTACGGTAGTTTTTATGATACTACAACTCAAACTAATGTAGCAGGTACCGCTCGCTCAATGTCTTTCAATACGACAGATATTACAAATGGAGTATCAA
>Ga0164293_10002985_pt1 | contig 14378 bp, 13 predicted proteins | sample GEODES118metaG_FD_111487 | JGI IMG/M metagenome (GOLD analysis project Ga0164293, IMG submission 111487) | Eutrophic lake water microbial communities from Lake Mendota, Wisconsin, USA - GEODES118 metaG | ecosystem: Environmental > Aquatic > Freshwater > Lake | place: USA: Lake Mendota...
TAGCCCGGTCTAGTGCGCCTCACTGCTAATGAGGTTAACCCCTAAAGGGTTTCGGAGGTTCAAATCCTCTCGTCTCCGCCAAAAAAGGGATAGTTCTCAGATATAAAATAGTGGTTTTAAGGGCAAGTTTATTGGTTGCCAAACAATTAAATTAGCCAGAAATAAAAATTACTAAACTGGATTCTATCAGTAGATATTTTAGGTGATAACAGTAATCAACAATTAGCAAATCATTAGTTGTTCAGGAGTACTAAACTTTTCTGAGCAAGTACCCAAGCAGTATGTAAAAAAATAGCCACAACAAAATTTATTGACGAATCCTAAGTATGGGCGGAAATTAACATATAATTAATGAATGCGCATTAAGTTAACAGGGTTTAGTGAGGATTTTGCAGCACAAATTAAAAACAATGGTTCATTCCAAGGAATCACAGTAACTGATGAAATAAATTTTGATTTCGAGTTTATTGTTGATCCAAAAGCGCATCAGCTTTCTAATAAGCGAAACCAAGTTTTGGTATTAGTAGAGCCAGAGGTGGTACGACCAGATTTATATCGGGCGAAAATTTGGCGAAAATTTCACGCAGTTTTACCACTGTCTAGATATAGAGCCGAAAGGTTAAATTTAAAACATTGGTTTGATTTGCCTGTAACTCTGCCAGAGTATAAAAGGAGCAATATAAACCGCACCAAGAAATGGGCAATTGTAAATGAACATAAGTTTTCTGCATCAAATAGAAGTCAGTACGGAATTAGAAGACATTTAATAAAATACTTTGAATCTGAGCGTCCACTAGACCTTGATCTCTATGGCGTTGAATGGAACAAAAACAAAAGTATTGAGTTAAGGAGGCGCCTGTTCACTTTAAGACTACATGGATTTACCAAAAACTTAAATATTATAGAGAATTTTTCAGACTTTTGGCATAACTACTCTTTGGTAAAGGGCCATATGCAAGAGAATCTTGAAAACCTTCAGAATTACAATTATTCAATAGTGATTGAAAACGATTTAGATTATATTTCTGAAAAAGTTTGGAAAAGTATTTATGCAGGTGCAGTGCCAATTTATGTTGGACCAAATTTAGAATATGACAAAGATTTAGAAAAAGTAGTTATTTCTTCCAATGCTTCTTTAGATGAGATCAAGTCCACAATTAAAGTGACTGAAAAAATAGATATACAAAAAATCCGAGAAAATGGTTATAAATTTCTTTCAGATCTAAATACCTCGAAATACAGTTTAGAAAATTGCGGAAAAAAATTTATTGATTCAGCTTCTAATCTACTTCAACTTTGAATAGGCCTCGATTGTGTCATCAATAATGTTATAAGAATTTTTGGTGATATTCCAGTTTGGGTAGTCATCTTTAAATTTACTCATATCTGAAATCCACCAAATATGGTCACCAATTCTATTTTGTTCAGATATTTCATAATTTAGCTTAAAGCCTAAAGAATCCAAGTATTTAATGGCTTCTAATATTGAAATATTTGATGTAACCGTTCCGCCTACGTTATAAACTTGCGCTATTCCAGGCTTCTTAATTATCTCCCAAAAAGCTGAAACCAAGTCTGCGCTATGCAAATTATCCCTAACTTGTTTACCTTTGTAACCAAAAATTGTGTATTTATCTCCTGCCACAGCGCACCTGACTAAGTATGATAAAAATCCATGAAGCTCTGCACCTTTATGTGTTGGCCCAGACAAACACCCGCCACGCAAGCAAGTTGTTTTCAATGAATAGTAACGACCATATTCTTGAACAAGTAAATCACCAGATAATTTACTAACTCCAAACAGGCTATGCAATGAACCATCTACAGGAATCGATTCATCAAAACCATTTGTCGCATACTTAGATCCTTTAGAAAGGCTCCATCTAAGCTCCCCTTCATCAAAGTTAAAGTTATTTGTAAAATCGCCATAAACTTTATTCGTACTCATATAAACAAAAGTTGCACTAGCCGAATACTTTCTAAACATTTCCAGGATATTTAAAGTGCCATTAGCGTTTACGCCAAAGTCAGTGAATACCTCAGTGGCTGCCCAATCATGAGAGGGCTGCGCGGCAGCGTGAATAATAACTTCAATATCCCGTCCGTATTCAAGAAAAACTTTCTCTAGTTCCTCTAAATGACGAATATCTATTTGAGTATGTACATAATTTTTATACTGACTAAGTAATTCATTTTTAACAGGCGTCGTGTCTCCGTTGTTTCCAAAAAAATATTTTCTAAGATTGTTATCAATCCCAATTACTTTGTAACCCTTATCATGCAAAAAACGAACCGATTCATTACCTATTAATCCTGTGCTACCAGTTATGAGAGCGGTCTTCACTTCGTAAATATATTGTATTTCTAGCACTTTACCTAGTATTTCTATTATTTAAAGGTTGACTGAATTAAGCCTGCATTATGGGTAATAAATTACAGTCAAAAAGATTCCTACAAATTTGAGTTATAATCTATCCTAGAAGCAGATTATAAATTTTAAATAGGAGAATATATTGATATATAAAGTTGCAATTGTAGGTGCTGGTCCAGCTGGCTATTTCACGGCGCAGGCACTACAAAATGCTCAAGGCGAAAATCTATCATTCTCAATAGACATGATTGAAAGGCTTCCCACTCCATGGGGCTTGGTAAGAAGTGGCGTAGCACCAGATCATCCAAAAATTAAAACAGTTTCAAAGGTCTTTGAAAAAATTGCCAAGGAGCCCAACTTTAGATTATTTGCCAATGTTGAGGTAGGAAAAGATGTTTCACTTAAAGATTTGCGGGAGCGGTATGACGTTGTGGTTTTGGCAACAGGGGCATCTAAAGGGCGAAAGTTAGGAATACCTGGTGAGGAGTTATCAAACTCGATATCTGCTGCAGATTTTGTTCCTTGGTATAACGCTCACCCAGATTATGTAAACACTGAGGTTGATCTATCTAGTGATGTCGCAGTGGTAATTGGTGCTGGAAATGTTGCCATGGATGTGGCAAGAATGTTAGCGATTGATCCAACAGAGCTTGATCCAACAGATGTAGCCGAACACGCATTGATAAAATTGAAACAGAGCAACATTCGCACCGTGATTATCTGCGGTCGGCGCGGACCAGAGCACGCAGCTTTTACGGCACCTGAGGTACGTGATTTAACAAAGCTTGAAAATACCGATGTTTATATAGATGAAAATCAGATTAAGGAGGCTACTGAAAGAGCGAATATTGGTGGCGAGACAGAGAAGGACTTAAGAAATAATTTAGAAGCAATGAAATTAATCGCAGAGCACTCAAAGAAAGGAGTTAGTAGAAAGCTTGAGATTAAGTTTTTAGCCACACCAATAGCAATTAAAGGCAATAGAAAGGTTGAAGAGGTTGTATTCGCAATAAATAAAGTTGAGGACGGAAAAATACTTCCTACCAAAGAGACTTTTACAATAAAAACTGGATTGGTCATTACTGCAATAGGTTATGACTCAGCTGACTACCCTGGAATCATAATCGAAAATGGGCGAATGAAAAACATTGCCGGTTATATTGAACATAATGTTTACACAACTGGCTGGGCAAAACGTGGACCTACTGGTGTCATTGGAACAAATAAAAGTGATTCCAGCGATGTTGTGGATTTAATTATTGAAAATTTAAAAGAGCCTAAAGATTCCGAAGGCATTACAGCAATATTGAAATCAGAACATGAGATTATTGATCAACTAGGGTGGGAAAAAATTAACGCTTCAGAAGTTATTTCAGGTGAAATAGCAGGAAAACCTCGCGTAAAAGAGGTTGATTGGAAACGTCTAATTAGTTTGGGCAGGTCTTAATAAATCGCTAGACTTCCCACTGCTTACACTTTGCGCCCGTAGCTCAACGGATAGAGCATCTGACTACGGATCAGAAGGTTCGGGGTTCGAATCCCTGCGGGCGCACCATTATTTGAATTATTCGATATTTTTGCTATTGACATTAAATTTATAAACAAAATTTTCAGAGTCTAATACTTCTGTAAAAATATAATTAATCGAACTCAATTCAGTTTCAATGTCATATAGATCAACACCAGACTGCTGAGCAGTGCTTTTATTCATTTCAATAATCAGGGTTGGTCTATATTTTTGTAAGAAACTTCTCCCTCCTTTTAGAATTGATAATTCATGACCATCTGTGTCAATTTTTATTAATTGAACTGAACTCAAGTTAAGTAAAACGACTAAACTATCCAAAGTTTGAACGTTAAATTGCATCCTATAGTCAATTCTCCCGTATACCTCATGAATTCTTAGCGTTTGAGATTCTGATTTAGAACCTAAAGCACAATTTAACTTGATGGAATTTAATTTATTATTATTGGAATTTCTACTTAGCAATTCAAAATTCCTAACAGATGGTTCAATTAAAACTAATTTGTCACTAAATGAAGGAAAATTTTTTTTCAAAATCCCACTCGCAACTAAAGAAAATTGACCAACATTTGCGCCTACGTCAATAATTGCACCAGATTCCTTTAAATTTTTGCCTAACCAATTCCAAGTTTCCACCTCAGCCGCTGGATAATTGTTTTTAAAATGCCGATACCCCACTAATGAATAAGTAAAGTTTATATTATTAGATAAGTCACACATAAATATATATGATTCTGTTCTAGCCGGAACCTTAAGAAGTTTCAGGGCTAAGGCTATATACTTTGCCGGTGTGTAATACAAAAAATTATAAACTCGTATTAGGGTTATCTTCATACGAAAGTAAATATACACGGCTTTAAGCGCATTTGTCTCTTTTAATAGCAAGGCTCAAGTACGCTTTAGGATGGAACGAGTAAGTGGTTTTATTACTAAAGAACTATTTAAACAGCTGGCTCAGACTAGGTATTGCTAACTGACTATGAAAGGTAGGTTGCGATGGTTAATGAGATATTGCCTTGCGTAGTGGGCTTGGGAAAATTAGGTTTACCATTAGCAGTTGTTATCGCGGATTCTGGCTTTCGAACAGTTTGTCTAGACCGAAACGAAACTCATGTTTTAGAAATTCAAAATGGATTATTTCATTCTCCCGAACCAGAATTAGATGAATTACTTGATAAAAATCACGAAAAATTAAAGTTTGGTAGTAACTTTGCGATTGCTAATGATTGCAATATATATTTTTTGATAGTGCCAACTCCGAGTATGACTAATGGTAAATTTGATAATTCTTTTTTAGAATCATCAATTACAAGTTTATTATTAAATTGGCGAGACTTAACGGGCGAAAAAACCATTGTTATTGTTAGTACTGTAATGCCTGGTACTTGCAATAACGTTTTAGTTCCAAAAATAAGAAAATGGGAAATAGAGAACGGAAACAAACTAAGAATAAACCTACTTTATTCCCCTGAATTTATTGCACTCGGAACTGTTATTCATAATTTAAGGTATCCCGATATGACATTGGTTGGATGTGAAGCAAATAACGAGACTGAAGTTTTTCTCACAATTATGAACAAGGTCGTTAAACATGAATCAGAAGTTCAAATTTTAAATTTAATGGAAGCTGAAATTGTGAAATTGTTAGTAAATTGCTTTGTCACAATGAAAATTTCTTTTGCTAACTTTATTGGGGAAATTAGTACTACTTCGCCAGCAATCAACAAGTATGTTATTGCTCAAGCTTTAGGAATGGATACAAGAATTGGAAATAAATATTTACGTCCGGGGCTAGGTTTTGCTGGTCCATGTTTCCCAAGAGACAATACTGCCTTAATTGCATTTGCTAGTGAATATGGGATTGACGCAAACTTGGCAAAATCCACTGAAGAAATTAATTCTAGGCAACCAAGTGAAGTTTTGAAACAAGTATGTAATACATATCCTAACGCAAAATTAATTGGTATAGTTGGAGTCGCATATAAACCTTACACAAGCGTAATCGATGAGAGTCAAACACTGAAGATCGCGAACCTTGTTAGAAAAGCTGGGTTAAGTGTAAAACTTTATGATCCTCAAGTAACAGCTAATGATTTACCTGGATATTCATTTGCTGATTCTATCTCTGAATTAAGGGATTGCGATGTGGTTATTGTTAATAAAGAATTTGAGAAATTTTTGGGCACAAGTATTTCGGCATTCTCAAATATACTAGTAGTTTAATTCTTGAGCAATCCACTCAAAAGTTTCTCTTATTCCTTCCGAAAATTTTACACTCGGTTCCCAATTAAGCACTTTCAAGCACTCATCATTATTTGAACTTCTACCCCTAACTCCTTGAGGTGCACTTAAATTATGAAGAAATTTAAATTTATCAAATTTCAGGTTGTTAACCTCAATAATACATTTATATAAATCATTGATTGAGATCATTTCAGAACTTCCTATATTTAATGGATTTGAATATTTCGAATCCATTAACCTAATTGTTCCATCAATACAGTCCGATATGTAAGTGAATGAGCGTAATTGAAGTCCGTCTCCCCAAATTTCAATTTCATAATTGCCGTTTTTAACAGCCTCAATAATTTTTCTACAAGCTGCTGCAGGGACCTTTTCTCGCCCTCCAGAAAAAGTGCCTTTAGGGCCGTAAACATTATGATACCTAGCAACTCGGGTTTGAATTCCATAATCTTCCTGAAAATGCCTGCACATTCTTTCGCTGAAAAGTTTTTCCCACCCATATCCATCCTCTGGATCAGCAGGATAAGCATCTGATTCTTTTAGGGGATTAATTTCTAGAGTATTTTGATGAAAACTGGCATAAACACATGCGGAAGATGAAAAAAATAACTTCCCAACAGAATTCTTAAAAGCGGCTTGTAATAAATGTGTATTTATTAGAACAGATTCCATGCACTTAGCCTTATTGTTTTCAATAAAGCCCATTCCACCCATATCGGCCGCTAAGTTATAAACCTGATCTACATTTTTTGTATATGCAAATGCATTTTCAAGTAAGCCTAAATTTGCCACAACATTATTGCTCTGTTTCGATACTTGATACCAAGCATTTAATGGTTTAATGTCTACAGAAATCACATTGTGGCCTTCTTGAACAAGTCGTTCAACAAGGTGTCCACCAATAAAACCACCTGCCCCTGCAACTAAAATTTTCATTTACCACCCCTTGACAAAATCTATCATTATTCAATTCAAATCATTGATGAAGCATGGCTCTTTTTCAGGAAATACACAAGAAATTCAATAAATCCGACAATATTGTCAACTCTTATATGATTACCCCTGTAGAAATGAATTAATACAACATCAATCAATAAAATTTTACGAATTGTCTGAATTTGTGCGAGATTAATGATAATCGCTTTGATACGTTGTATTATCCAAAGCAGTGAAAACAAGACGAAAAACCACATAAGTAGGGATTGTGAGAAAATGAACAATTATGGGTCAAACATCAAATTTACGTTGAGGAAATATACAAAAATTTTGTTTTCATATTGCGGAATTTATTTTTCAAAGCAACCTGCCAAATACGATCAATTAATCGACGAGATTCGAAAGTCACTTTTAATTAATTCCAGTTATGTATTTCATATTGGCGCGCACTACGGACAAGAAGCTTCATATTACGATGAGCTAAATTTAGAAGTTTTATGGGTAGAAGCCAATCTTATTCCCTTCGATATCCTTAAAAAGAATTTAAGGGAATTTAAAAACCAAAAAGCGCTTAAAGCTTTACTCGGCGATAAAAATGGACTAAAAGTTGTATTTCACAATGCTAGTAATGATGCGTCCAGCTCAATTTTTAGATTTGGTAAAGACCATAACTATACAAACTTAACAATGATTTCTAGTCAAGAAATTGATATGGTTAGGATGGACAAGTTATTTAGTTATAAAACTTTGAAGAGATTTTCATATTGGTGTATTGATGTTCAGGGCGCTGAACTTCTTGTGCTCAAAGGCGCGGGCAAACTAATTAGAATCCCGAATGTTATTGAAATAGAAGTTTCAACTCGCGAAGAATATGCAGGAGCTCCATCATTTCAAGATCTAGATGTTTTTTTGCAAGATCATGGTTTCATACCATTATGGGCACCTAGAATTAATAGCCATGAAAATATTATTTACATCAGATTAAACAAACCTAAAATGAGATATATACGAGGAAGATAAGCAAATGATTAGATCTACTGTCTATTATGGTAAATTAATTAAATGAATTTTTTAATTTTTTTATCAGGTAAAGGTATATTCAAAAAATTAAATCAATTACTTAGTGTATTTAACTCTAAATTTGAATATAATTATTCAATAGAACGCTCTGTACATAAAGAAGCATTCGAGTTATTCTTTAAAGACTTAAGACCATTAAGCACTTCATATCAACTTATTAGAGTTGGGAGTTATAACGATGGCGGTTATCTAATTCCAAATGACTTGGAAGGAATCAAATATTGCATATCTCCAGGAGTAGGTAAAACTATAAATTTCGAAGCGGATTTGTTGGAAAGATTTAATATACAAAGTTTTTTAGCCGATCCAACTGTTGAACGACCCGATAACTTGAAAGCAGGTATTGATTTTGAATCTATGGGAATAAGCTATGTTCAAGATTTCCAAGAGATAAAAGCTATGGAATCACAAGAATTAAAACTGAGTAATATGTGTACACTAAAAGATTTTATGAGTTTTAAAATACCAGATACCGAAGCTGATTTAATTTTGCAAATGGATATTGAAAATGCCGAATACCTAGCCTTATTATCCAGCAGCATAAAAACTCTTTCTAGATTTCGTATTATGATTATAGAGTTTCATTCGATACCTAAAATTTTTAATGAAATATATTTTGAGCAAGTAGTCTCACCTTTATTTAAGAAGTTAAATAGAATCTTTTATCCTGCTCACGTTCACGCTAATAATGTGGCTAAACCATTAAAATTTTTTAAATATAAGATCCCACATAGCCTTGAAATAACGTTTCATAATAGAAGTCGAGTTAGTAGTAGAAATGAACCAGTATTTAAGCCAATTAGAGACGAATTAGATTCACCATGCGATCCCACTAAACCAGAAGTTTTTTTAGATTTGAATTTATTTTCATGAGAATTATATGAAACGAAACTTTTTAACTAGTAGATATTCACTGTGTATTTCATATGATAACTTGGCAATATGCGATGGTGCAGGAGCGCAGATTCAAAGAATTGTGGAAATTTATGGAGTTTGTAGATTATATAATTATCAATTTTCTAATGTTGATATTTTGAAAATTGATTCTAATCCCGGTGACGGAATGAACACTGAAGCTGAAAAAAATAAATTTATATTTTTATTGAATGATATTTTTGTACGACCACTAAGCAATTGCAATCACGACATACATACTGATGTTAAAACCATCTGGAATTTTTTAGTAAATCGATTGAATTTTCCTAGGATATGGTTGAGGATTAATCAATTTGTTAACATCGGGAAAAATAATTCTAGATTGGTTCTTAGTGACCTGTCCTTTACAAAGAAACTGGATTCTGATTTATACTTTTTCTATAAGAATAAAATTCACTCCACTGAAAAATTTATTAAATGGGTGAAGCTAGATAAAGCACCAGAAATACAAATTCATTTTCAGGGAGCGAAAACAAGTAGGCAAAGAATGGCTGAAAGGTATATTGAGCCCAAGAAATTAATTGAATTACTTCAAAAGATAAAAAATAATTACCCAGAATATCAGACTTTATTGCATACCGATTTAGATATGAAAAACGAGAACTGGAATGTTGTTGATTCACAAACGCCAGAAACTATAAGGTACTGGCAAGAATCTGGGTTAATTGACAAGAATAATAAAGTAGTTTTAAACAAGATCGATCCTCGATCTATTTTTTCTGAATCTGAAATTGATCAAGTTTTAACTGCAGTTTCCCCGCTAGATGTTTGGAAACAGATGGCAAATGCGGATATTTTAATATGCGCAAAGTCAAGTTTGAGTTTTATTGGCGCTTTAATTAATATTAAGCCTAGTGTACAAATTTATGTGCCAAATGGGTTTATAAATTATCCAACAAATTGGAACAAAGTTAATTTTTAATTGTAAAGGCTTGAGTTAAATTCAGAATACTCGATTCAACAATAAAAGAATAAATATTTCTTCGGGCTACTAATATATTTGAGGGCCGTTTGAATCATTGAGGAAATATTTAGATTTATTGATTTTCCAAAATAAGTATAAAAAGTATGGCACAATCTCTTCATTTAGATAACTTCTCAAACCAGCATATTGATTATGGTATTTTAAATAATGTATACCAAGTAATTGTATAAATCTTCGTGATAGATATTTCCGCCTTGATATCCGCATTAATCCAGACACAGTGGAACCTTCATTTGATTCATTAAAAATCCAAGGGTAAATACAAAACATCTTAACTTTTTGCGCCCATGGTGGCCAGTCTGGTGCACCATCTAATTTACTAACGCCTAGTGCTAAACTGATCGCTTCACGATTAATTAAATAGGCTGGAGCGCCTGATCCTACTATTCGTTTATTGAATTCAAAGATAAAATCTTTGTTTTGATGGATATAAATTGGGGGCGTTTTTACTAACCTTGTAGCACGGGTAAATAATTGAATAATCGTTGGGTGATTACCAGCAATGTTCATTGCTTTTTCAATTATATCTGTGTTGAATTTTTTTAAAATAACATCTTCTTCAAGGATTAAAATCCAATCAAACTCAGATTTTAAACCTTTCTTATAAACTTCTCGGTGGCTTAATCCTGAGCCAATCAAATTAGGACTTATTCTGTGGCCAAGTCTCGCGTCACAACTTTTTAAATCAACTAAAGCTTCAATTTCACTATCAGCTAAATTCTTGCCAGCTATAGCTTCCTGAGATATAAATTGTAAATCTAACGATCTTAACTGCGATTTAATCAATTCAACACGTTTTGAACCAGGCATTTCAATGATATAAATCGGGATAAAACTCATTCATCAATAGTACTTCAAATTATATTAAGAGTAAATACTTACAATTATCTAAGAACCTGTTAAAAGATTCGCTCACTTAATTACTAAAATGATTGCTTGCTCGAAATAAAATATACTTTTTTAAAATATTTTCTTGCAAAAACCTTGGAAGAAGGGGTTTAGATTTGTAAAATTCAAAAACTTCCTTTCCTCTGTAGGGAATAGCCCCCCATTTAACCGGAACTCTGACTTTCAATACTTCCTCAATAAGGTCCACTAAATTTTTTAAACTATGCAAGTCAGCACTATAAATTGAGTATGAGTAATTTTCATTATTTATTGAGTTAAATAAATCACTCGCAATACTAGATTCCAGTGACTTAACAATATCAAAAACATGGGTTAAATTAACGACTGTCTCACCCCTAGTTGCTTGCAAATTAGTTTGTTTCATGGCTGAGTCAATTGCTAAATCAAAGAATTTATCTTTACGCCTACCACCATAATTATCATAGAGAACTAATTCTAAAGTTACAGTCCGTCTATCTTTTCCGTAGGAATTAAATATTTCAGTTGCATTAGATTTAATAATTGTATAGTCAGACCAGGGCTGCACTTCATCTGGTAAATATTGAAGGTATGATGAAAAATAAATTATTGGACAAGATAAATTAGATAAGTATATGCTTTGAGCAATACCAATAATTGAATCGTGCATCTGAAGCACTTCCTCTGGGTTTGGATCCACGTAGTATCGATTAGCAGCATTAATAATCAAGTCTATTTTTGTGTTTTTAGGCAAATTAATCGGCTCATTTGGTTTTATAAGAAATTCATATTGACTAGTAGGATTTCTAACCGCTGAGAAAACTTTATAATTTTTTTCTTCAAAGTATTTATTGATTTCAAAACCTAAATTACCTGTTTTCCCTATGAGTAAAATATTTTTCACGCTTATAACTCGCTAACAAAATCTTTTAAATCTGGAAAATCTCTATCACGATCACTTTGAATATTAAAATCTAGTGGCCAATCTATTACTAAGCTTTTGACATTAATCCCAAGATCATATTTGGGATCATGTGCCTTGCTAGAAAAATAAATCAAAGTCGAATTTTCTATAGCTTGAAATCCGTGAGCAATACCAGGAGGCAGAATTATAGTTGTGCCGCTACTAATGTACTTTTGCATAGTATGTAGATAACTTTCAGAATTTTTCCGTATATCAACAAGCACGTCAAAAACTCGACCTTCAATCACTGAAATAATTTTCCAGTTTGCAGTTGGACCAACTTGTAAGTGCATTCCTCTTGTAGTGCCTTTAATAGACCTAGTTACAAAACTTTCTTCCAGCTCTAATGGGTTCAAATCATCCCAATTTTTTGAGAAAATTTTTATGAATGATCCACGTGTGTCTATTATTTCATTTAGATCATGGTAAATAACATCACTTATCATCTACACCTCGATCAAATTTATTCATAGTTAACTTTACCATTTATATAATTTAGGCTTGTATCACTCTGATTATGGCATTGAATATGCAAAAACCCAGAAACTTAATCAGGCACAACCCTTCAATAATAATGGTCGTGATAGGTTAAGTTTAGGTTATAAGAAAGTGAGGCTCAAATTAGCATTATTGCTTATACCGAAAACGCGCTTTTGACTGAAGTAAATTATTTCAAAAGGGAATTCGGTATTAAAATAGAAAGCGTTGAATCTATTACTGAATTTGAGAATAAGTTAAGTAGCGTAAATTACACAACACTTTTGATTGCTTCTACAAATCCTGAATATTGGATTGAAAGTTTAAATAAACTTAAAAAAAATACCGTAATATTTTTTCTACTAGGAAATGAAACTTACGAACCGAATGATTTTAATTCTTTAAATAAAATCAGCTCACTTAAGCACGCCTTTGTGTACAATCCTCCTAAAAAGGTTTTGAACGGGGCAATTCTTGGTGGAATAATAGGCAATATTATTGATGGAGGCTTAAAGCACATGGAATCACACGGCAGTGTTTATCGTGATGGTCGTATTTCATATTCATTAAAAAATAAATTTAAAAAAATAGACATGCGCTACCCATTTTCTTTCCTTCCACAAGGGTATAGCAATAGCTTTGCTAACAAGATCACGAAGCTAGTAAAACTTAATGAATCTGATTCATTAATTTCACAAACTTCTACTTCAAAAATTCATGACCTAAAGAATGTTATGCATAACTTTTCATTTATTGGCCAACAAGGAATAAGAAGGCGGGAAGTTTTTTTAAGAGCTGCAGAAAAATTCGATAACGTAAAAATATATCCACCAGAAGCAGGTTTTGGTGGAAATAATGGTGGTGATGATTACACTTATGTAAATCACCTCTTAAATTCGAGATATATTCTAGTTCCACCCGGAAATTTCAATAACTCTAATCATAGATACACTGAATCACTGATTTGTCACTCTTTACCGGTTATTTTAGCTAATAACAGTATTGATCCTTCCCAAAATGATAATTGGACAAATACTCTTTCATTTTTCAAGAGATATTCGGTAAAGTATCAAATGAAGTATTTAGAACGTATAGATCAATCAACGTTTGACAAATATTACAAAATTGCGTCTGAGATGGATTTCCAGAAGATTTTGTATACAAGGCATAAAATCTATGATCTGATTGGCCGTACCTCGAATTAGAGCGTTTGTAGTGTTTTTATGTGTGATATTTTGGATTAAAGAATTAATTAAAACTTTTTAGATCGATTATTTCTAATAGGGATAGCGTAAGATTACTCAAATTATGAGCTCAGTCAATGTAATGCATCTTTTTGAAATTCAAAGCCAAGAGTTAGCCCGTAAAGTCTTTGACCGTACCTGGGCAATGGATATTGGAACTGAAATTACTCCAAACCTCTTGCAAGCCATGGTTCACAGTGGCTCATACTTATCTGGTGCATTTATAGATGGCAAAATAGTTGGTGCATCGTTTGCCTTTCCTGCAACAAATAATGGAATACACCTTCATTCACATATGACAGCAGTGTTAGACGAGTATCGTGATAAAGGTGTTGGTTATGCACTTAAAATTGACCAGTGGAATTGGGCAAAGAAAAACAATTTCTCTCATCTTTCCTGGACCTTTGACCCATTGGTGAGAAGAAATGCAAAATTGAATATTGTAAAGCTTGGCGTTGATATTTCTGGCTACTTTCCCAATTTTTATGGAGCGATGCCAGATGCGTTAAATGCTGGCGATGAATCAGATCGATTGATGGTTTCGTGGCGAACAGATATAGATGCACCAAAGGCAAGAGAGTTGGTTACTGACCCAAAGCCAGATGATATTTTGATTGCTATTCCAGAGGATATTGTTGCGATTCGATCTAGAGATCAAAGAGAAAGTATGAAATGGCGCAGGCAGGTTCGAGAACAATTTATGGCTGCTTTTGGGAAGAATGGGAAAGTAGTTGGCTTTTCAGCAAATA
>Ga0164293_10002987_pt1 | contig 14376 bp, 11 predicted proteins | sample GEODES118metaG_FD_111487 | JGI IMG/M metagenome (GOLD analysis project Ga0164293, IMG submission 111487) | Eutrophic lake water microbial communities from Lake Mendota, Wisconsin, USA - GEODES118 metaG | ecosystem: Environmental > Aquatic > Freshwater > Lake | place: USA: Lake Mendota...
ACTGTATTTAATTTCAATAAGTCTACTCATAAGGCCTTGTTGGGACTGCGTTTGGGCAGCCACACTGTTCAAAATCAGCATCATCATAAAACCTAGAATAATTTTATTTACATAAACCGAGCTAAATTTTATTTTCATTTGTATTATTTAAAATATTAGTTATTGAATTAGTTAAATAGTTGATTGACTATTTTTCTGATTTTAAGCAAAGAATTTTTCTGTCTTCAATAGTCCTTCGCTTTGTGGATTTTGATCATAGTCATTGTCCATTAAATCGATGTTGACGTATTTTACAATGTCTTGCATGCTCGCATCCTTTCCATATTGTGCTAGATTTTTAATTAGATAATGGGTAAACGCGCCATTGAACCGATTATTGATATATGCGTCGGCGCTTAACTTATGCGAAGCACAACCACTTAATAATGCACCATACAAGGGAACAGGCTCGGCACTGAGGCTAGCGTCTAGTACGGTGACCTTTTGTTGATATTGGTGATTGAATCTTCTAAACCTTAAATCAGAGGTAATAGGTTGCTTTCTGGACAGATCCTCCGAGTGGCAACTGTCCGATATCCATACAAAATGTACGCCCTTAGGGATGGCAGCAAAGATCTTGGCAAATTCCTTGTCACTAATGGCTGTTTTGCTGGCATCCGTATCACTAAAGTCATAAGGGCAGATAATCTCATCCAATCCGTCTTTTTCAAAAGCATGTCCTTTGCTAGGTAGCTGTGCACCGTGTCCACTGTAATGAAACAATATTTGATCTCCCGCACTAGCCCCCAATAGCAACCAATTTAAATGATCTAAAATGCCTTCCTTCGTAGCCTTAACATCTGTCAATGTTCTGATATTTTCTTTAGCATAAACCTTATTTTTTGTAGTAATAAAATATTCCATATCTACAATATCATTAATGCATCCTCTCAAATTATTATTTGGATTGGGATAGGCATTGATCCCTACAAGTAGCGCTTTATTTTTCATAAATAAATAGTTTGGTTGATTAAATCTAGGATTAAAATAGGCCGTACCAAATTTTATTTTTACTTTTATTAAAATGTACGAAATTCATACATAGAAAGGGTTCTAGACGATTGTGGGAATCATTTACTAGGCTTGATTCACTACTTTTTTCTCAATGAAAATATTCTAAATAATAATTGTATGATTCAAAGTAGTCGCATGTCTTTATTCAAGAGTTTATTGCTTTTTTGCATTGCTTTTGTTTTATTTTTTACCACGGCACCGATTGGTTTTTTGTATGCAGTGTTACGTCAAAGTCTGGTTAAACGAGTTCACTCCTTATCTGTTTATTTTTTAGAATTGGCACTGGCATTGGACAATGCGGGCAATGTACTCATGCAACATGTGTTAAACGATGCACTTTTAATTAAAACCCCAATCACCTATTTATTTGGAAATAAGATGGAAACCATTAGCAGTGTCATTGGTAAAAATTTAGTCACTCATACGCTCAGTCCGGTAGGAATTTTGTTAAATAACTTTTTACATTGGATTGATAAAGACCATTCCTTGAACTCCATTAATTACGAGGTAAGGCTTTGGAAAGCAAAAAATGAGGTCAATAACCTCTAATTAATTGATTATCAATTAAAGTCTATGTGATTTTTATTAAATTTTAAACAAGGCATGTGTTTTGCATCCTTTTGCTCCCTAACTTTGTAATAGATTAAATTCACCTCTTCAAATCAACCCCCCTAGGTTTTGATAGAACATAAATTAACTATGTTTAAGATTAACAATTTTAGCATTGTACCTAAGTATGTAATTTTTTTATTAGACTTGGGTGCAACTGTCACTGCCTTATTCATTGCAATTTTAATCCAACAAAATGTGGCGCTTGCAGCAACGGATTGGTCTCATGTATTGAATGCCACTTTCTTATTGTTGTTGGTGAATGCATTGGTTTTTACAACTACTAAATCTTACACTGGTATTGTGCGTTACACGGGTGTGCAAGACGCACTCCGCATTGCGGTTGCAGTAGGTATGTCCTCTTTTACTATTTTAGTCATTAACACAGTGTCGTTAGGCATTAGTACAATTTTGTCACTAACTACTTTGATCATTGTTTTATATACCATTTTTAGTTTTTTCTTTTTAATAAGTTATAGAGTATTAGTAAAATATCTTTTTGCATATGCCAAGAATTATAAAATGCAAAAAAAATCGGTCGTAATTTTTGGTGCAGCAGCGACTGGTGTGACTACACAACGCGTCCTTGAAAACGATGCCCTTGCCAATATTCAAGTCATTGCTTTTATTGATGATGACAAAAAAAAGGGGAGCAAAAATTTAAATGGAGCACCCATTCTTTCTTTTAATGATTTTAAAGAGATGGTGGCTATCAAACCTGTAGATGAATTAATTATTTCGACCTATACTTTACCAACCAAACGTAAAAACGAATTGGTTGATTTTTGTTTAGACCATGACATTAAAGTATTGAGTGTACCTGCTTATTCAAAATGGGCAGAAGGTAAGTTCTCTAGTAGGCAATTACAATCAATTAAAATCGAGGACTTATTAGAACGTGACCCGATTCAAATTAATAATAACCAAATTAAAGCCCAGATTAAAGGCAAACGTATTTTAGTCACTGGTGCTGCAGGTTCTATTGGTTCTGAGATTGTACGTCAATTGATTCCTTATAGCCCTGCAGTGATTATTTTATGTGACCAGGCCGAGACGCCATTGCATAATCTTGAATTGGAATTAAAAGAAAACGGCACACGTATTAATTGTATTAGTTATTTGGCGGATGTCACCAACAAAACAAGGATGGCAAAACTATTTGAGGAATTTGAGCCTCAATATGTTTACCATGCTGCTGCTTATAAGCACGTTCCTATGATGGAACTTTGTCCTACCGAAGCCGTGCGTAACAATGTAATTGGTGTAAAAATAATTGCGGATTTATCTATCCAACATAAAGTAGAACTTTTTGTGATGATCTCTACCGATAAAGCGGTGAACCCGACCAACGTAATGGGAGCTTCTAAGCGTATGGCCGAGATGTATGTGCAAGCCTTATCCAATCACTCAGAATTAACCACTAAATTTATTACCACACGTTTTGGTAATGTACTAGGTTCAAATGGATCTGTAATTATTCGTTTTAAAGAGCAGATTGAAAAAGGCGGACCTGTTACAGTAACACATCCAAATATCACTAGGTACTTTATGACCATTCCTGAAGCTTGTCAATTGGTATTGGAAGCAGGTAGTATGGGAAATGGAGGAGAGATTTTTGTATTTGATATGGGTAAGCCAGTGGCCATTGCAGATTTAGCACGTAAGATGATTCGTTTATATGGTTTAATTCCAAATATTGATATAAATATTACATACAGCGGTTTACGTCCTGGTGAAAAATTATACGAAGAATTATTAAACGATGCAGAAAATACTACACAGACTTACCATGAAAAGATTTTAATCGCTCAAGTACGTCCAGTGTCATTTGAATTGGTGAAGCAAAACACCTTAGAACTTGAAATCATTTTAAGTACCACCAATGACGAAATGTTGTTGGTAAGTAAAATGAAGGACCTAGTTCCAGAATATATTAGTAACAATAGCATCTATCAACAATTGGATAGCAAAGTGATTTCAATTTCAAAGTAATTTTTTAAATTTTTATTTACTTTTTTACTTATGTTTAAAAAAGTACAATAATTATTTATAAATAATTGAATATCAATTATTTAACACTATTTTCATGTAGGATTCCCCAAAAATGGTTATGTTAGTTATATGATAGTATTACATCAAGCATTTATTACCTTTGCTTGGCAACTATTTATTGTAGGTAACCGTGTGACTTACAATGGCTTTGCCGTGTAAAAATCTAATATTAGCAAAATTATTCAAGTATGAAAAACCTTATTCGATATGTCCTTACCATTTGCCTAACATGTGCCATGGTATCTGCTGTTTTTGCGCAGGAATTACCCATTGATATTGCAAATATTAGTGATCAACAATTGATTCAATTAATTAATAAATACCAATTAAATGGTTTATCTGACGTTGAGTTTGAAATGATGGCAAAGCAAAAAGGTTTATCCAAAGACCAAAGTGCAATTCTCAAAAGAAGGATTGCAGAATTGGACCCTTTATCAAATAAAGCTTCTGAGCCAATTAAATCAAAACAATCTGATGAAAATTATACAGACCGCAATAAAATTGAAATTCAAACTCCTACTATCAAAACACAGCCTGTCCAATTAATACCCGCCTTAAAAGTGTTTGGCGCAGAATTATTTGAAAATGCTGGATTGAGTTTTGAACCAAATATTAGCATAGCCACGCCTAAAAATTATATCATAGGCGCAGGTGATGAAATCATTGTTGATATTTATGGATTAAGCGAAAGCACAAAAAAATTAAAAGTTTCTACAGAAGGCTTTATTCGTTTTCCAAATTTGGGTCCTATTAAAGTAGCTGGTTTGACAATAGAAGATGCACAAGTGAAAATTAAAAATGAAGCAGCTAAGGTCTACACTACAATTGTTGGTGGAGATACGAAGGTATTAATTTCTTTAGGTCAAATGCGTTCTATACGTGTGACTTTAATAGGTGAAGTCAATAAGCCAGGAAGCTATAGTGTAAGCGCTTTATCTACGATTATGAATGCCCTTTATGCATCTGGTGGTCCAAATGCAATAGGGTCTTTTCGAAAAATTGTACTTGTAAGAAGTGGGATACCAATTGTTCAATTTGATTTATATGATTTTTTATTGAAAGGCGACCTTAGTAAAAACAAATTACTACAAGACCAAGATGTTATTAGAGTTGGCGCTTATGAAGGAAGGGTTGCAGTTATAGGTGCAACAAAAAAACAAGCTTTATTTGATATTAAAAAAGGCGAGACAGCGCAAGATGTATTGGCCTTTGCAGGTGGCTTTGCAGACATTGGTTACAAAGAAATGGTTCGTGTAAAACGCATGGGCTTAAAAGGTAAAGAAGTGCTTACAGTTAAAGAAGCAAACCTTGCTAGTTTCAACTTAGTATCTGGAGATACATTAGCGGTTGATGCACTTGCTACAAATTATGTAAATAGAATTAGTATTCAAGGTGCTGTATATTATCCAGGAGAATATGGGGTTACAGCAATCCAAAATTTACAAACGTTGTTAACCACTGCACAAATAAAAGAAAATGCTTTTTTAGAGCGAGGTGTATTGCGACGTTTGAATACAGACATGACGCCAAAATTAATCAGTTTTAATGTCAATGATATTTTATCAGGAAAAGAACAACTCGTATTACAAAAGGAAGACTCTGTATTCATTTATGCCAAAGAAGCTATTCGAGAAAAATATACGATCACTATCAATGGCGAAGTAAACCAGCCAGCTATTTACAGCTATGCAGATAATATGCGTGCTCAGGATTTAATTTTACTGGCTGGGGGATTCAAAGAAGGTGCTTCTTTACAGCGTGTTGAAATTGCGCGTCGTTTAAATGCAAAGGATGCTGCTACTGATCAAACAGCATATTCAATTGTTAAAGCAATTGATATAAGCAACAACAGTAACACGGAAGATCTAAATTTCATCTTGGCACCTTTTGATATTGTTTCTATTCGTAAGGCACCTAATTATAAAGTTCAAATTATGGTTGCTGTAGAGGGTGAAGTCATGTATCCTGGAAAATATACTTTAGCAGGTAATACAGAAAGACTTTCAGATATGATTGCACGTGCAGGCGGATTGAAAACAGCTGCTTATGCTGCAGCTGCCAAGCTTTCTCGTCAAACAAAAACAGGGCAATACAAACCAGTTGGGATTCGTTTATCAGAAGCCCTGAATAAGCCAGGAAGTATAGAAGATGTAATACTAGAACAAGGCGATAGTGTATATATACCCAAATTAACACAAACAGTTCAAACAACTGGTGCTGTAAATGTGCCACGTCAAGTTGCTTTACTACCAGGAATGGGTTTTGCCAAGGCAATTAGGGAATCAGGTGGATTTCAAACAAATGCCAATCGAAAGCGCGCCTATGTTGTGCGTGCGAATGGAGAAATCAAAGTCACGAAACGATTTTTTGTTTTTCACTTTTATCCAACAATTGAACCAGGTGCTGAATTGATTATCCCAGCTAAAAAGTCAAAACCACCTGTTTCGACTGCCGAATTTATTGGCATCAGTTCGGGTATTGCAAGTTTAGCTGGATTGATTATTGCTCTAATAAATACAACAAAATAGAATCCATGGAGTCATCTAAGCAAAATACTGCAGCCTTATCAGATGTTATCAATGCCATTGAAGGATATTTTAAATATGTTGCAGGGCAAAAAGTATTAATAGGAAAAATAATGCTCACTACAGCGCTACTTGCTGTTGTATATGGTTTTATTCAAAGTCCAAAATATGAAGCAACTACTACTTTTGTATTAGAAGAAAAATCTGCTTCTGGGGGTGGACTTGCTGGTTTAGCCTCTCAGTTTGGTTTTGATATGAATAGTATGACAGGCGCCGGAGCGGGATTATTTTCTGGTGATAATATTTTGGATATTGTCAAATCGAGGTTGATTGTTGAAAAAGCGTTATTGACTAAGATTAAAGATGAAAAAACTGGTCAAGAAAAATGCATTGCCGATATCTATCTAGATTTTTCTGGATTAGGAAAAAAATTATCAAATAATAACAACCCAGTTCAATTTTCAACATTAAAAGAAGGACAAACCACAACACCATTGCAGGATAGTGTACTTTTTGCTATGTATGAAAAAATTACCAATGATAACATCACAGTGGACAGGGTCAATAAAAAAGGCTCCATTTTTAAAATTACGACGATTTCGGACAATGCAGTATTCTCTAAATCGATGACTGATAGATTGCTACTTGAAACCACAAAATATTATGTGAATATCAAAACCAATAGTGCAAGTGAAAATGTAAATAGATTGCAACGAAGAGCAGATTCTTTAGCTATAATCTTAAACACAAAGTCATACACTGCGGCGTCTTATCAACTTTTAGATGCAAATATGGCATTTAAATCATTTTCTGTTCCGGGAGAATTATCTCAAAGAGATAAAACTATTGTATACAATATTTATTCAGAGGTAACTAAGAATCTTGAAATGGCTAAAATGTCTTTAGTGAGTCAAACACCCATTATTCAATTATTAGACCAACCTAAATATCCATTAATTGACCAACGTAAATCTTTTATTTTTATAGTAGGGGTTGGTTTATTGATTGGTTTATTCATTGGATTAATGTTATCTGTTTATACTTATACAGATAAATAATGCAAAGAATTTTTTTGCTTCGCGCATATGGTGATTTTATAATTGCTTTGCAGGCAATAATAAAAAGCAATACAAAAATTCATATTGTTGCTTCTGATCATCTAAAGCCGCTTTACAAAGCATTATTGGCAACTAATGCCATTCCAAATCTATCTATTGAATTTATTGCCTTAGGTATTCAACATGGGCAACTTGGTTTTTTTACCAATAAATATTTTTTTTCATTCTCTAGCTACCAATCGTTACAACGTTTAAAATATTATATCCAATCTAATCCAAATACCTCTGGTGTTGATTATGTAGAACAGCATAGAAGGATTGGATTTTTGAATTTTTTAACAGGACATATTTTTAAAGCGGTAGTCCAACGCAATATAAATATTTACCAAGCTTATGCAACTTGGCTTTCAGCTCCATCAATTAAGGAAGTAGCCACGAACACGCCAAAAATGAACGATGTAAATGGTTTAAAAGTGTTGATTATCCCTGATGCCCGATTACAAAAAAGAGTACTACAACCTACACTTTTAAATCAAGTAAAGCAATATGTAATAGATAAAGCAGCTACATATAAAGTTGCTAGAATGAAGCAGGCGTTGGAAGGAACAGATATGGTGTATCATAATTTTGACGAATTAATACATTACATTTTAGCTGCAGATTTTGTAGTATGCTCAGATAGCCTTCCTGCGCATTTGTCTTATCTGTTTAATAAACCACATTATATTTTTTACCCTAAAAATGGCATGACTCAGTTTTTCACCCCATATGCATTATTACATAATTCAGTGGGCCATTTTGAGCAGCCTAATTTTTCATTTTTAAATCAATCTGGTGCAGCCTAAGCTAATTAATGCATTCCTATTGTATGCAGAAAGGGAAAAAGCTAGATTGCCACAAGTGCAATTAATCCAGACGGCTTTTGAGCAAGTTGAAATAATTGAAGCATTGTATCCCGCCCATACACATGTGCCATTTTTGAATCAATTAATTGTAAAGTCAAAGGAAAGAACAGGCAAAGCCTTATTGACAAATGAAATTGGAGTCCTACTTGGACATAGAAAAATTTGGCAACGTATTGTCAAAGCGGCAACTTCCGATAATGAACATTTTTTAGTTTTTGAATCAGATAGTAAAATCAATGAATTGGATTTACTCAAAGCAAATTTTCATGCTTATACCAGCAAATATGATCTATTTTTTTGGGGTGCATGGGATGGTAATGCAAGAATAAAAAAATCAACTATCCAGTTTGTACATGGTGCGTTTAACATAGGAGAGCCCTTAATTAAATCGGTCTATTGTACTTATGGATATTCTTTAAATAAAAAAGCCGCCATTTTTTTACTAAATGCTACAAGAAAAATTGCTTATCCTGTTGATATTTTCAAAAAATATATTCCAGCTGGCGCCTTAAAATTAGGTGCTGTGAGACCTGAAATTGTATCTCCTTGGTATAACACTCCTAGTACAATTAGAATAGAAGGCTGGTCAAAAAAAATAAAAAACTGGTGTATTGTTCAAATATTTGATTGTAGAAACCGCATTCAAGCATATTTCAGTTAAAACAACTTAATTTGTAACATGACTCATTCTGCTAAATCATTAATCGTAGTTACCTGGGATGGGGAAACCACACCATTAAAATACATCTATAGAGATACATTACCCACATTTGATTTACTGGTTTTTGATTACAGTGGCAAAGGCAATAAGTTACTTTTAAATTCTGTTGCACCCATTTATTTTTTAAGTGAACAGACCGAATGTAAGGGGCAAATTATCCAAGCATTACACAACTATTTACAATCGATAGATTCAATATCCAAATATCAATATATTGGCATTTTTGATGATGATCAATATATAAGTATGGAGGATATCAATAAATTATTATTCATCGCTGACTTAGAACAGTTAGATGTGTTTCAACCAAGTATCACCCATGACAGTTACTATGACAACCGTCAGTTTATAAATAAGCCGGGCTATCAAATTATTCCATCAAATTGGGTAGAAGTGATGTGTCCTTTTTATCGTATGGATATATTTAATGCTTTTGCACCCCACTGTAAGGATAATATATCTGGAACAGGATTGGATATTTATTTAGTGCCTACCATTCAATACTTATTGGGTAAAACCCATACAGCGGTGGTACATGCAGTCCAGGTAAAACATATGCGTCCTGTGAGAACAGGCAAAAGGATTTTTTCCAATGGAAAGACTTCTATCCAAGAAATTCAAATCATGCAGGCAATGAGTATGACGCTATTGTTACAAAAAAATAAAGTATCCACTGAAAGTCCTGCTTATCAAAAAATTCTAGCAATACTTAATAAAGATAGTAAAGGTGAAATTACGTTATTGGACAAACTAAATCGCATTGTTCCTTTATTTAAAAATCTGTACCGAATGCTAGTGGATTCTAGTTACCGTTAGTACATGCATACTAGTAAAAACATATTTTACAATGTACTTCTGGCTATCTCCCAAGTACTTTTCCCATTAATTACATTCCCTTACCTCGCTAGAACACTTGGTCCTGAAAACATTGGTTTAATCAATTTTTCAGAAAGCTTTGCAAAATATTTTGTTGTTTTAGCTGCCTTAGGAATACCGGTATATGGAGTTCGTGAGATTGCAAAATTTACAAATGATCCACTAAAAAGGTCTAACCTTTTTATAGAAATATGTAGCATCAATTTAGTATGCACCGTATTGTTTAGCTTTATTTTTTATATCTGTATTTTAATTTTTCCAGCACTTCAACAACATACAACTTTGTTTAAATGGGCACTACTATTTTTTGTGCTTCAAGTTTTTAACTTTGAATGGTTTTTTAGTGGCCTTGGGGATTTTAAATTTATTGCATTAAGGTCCTTTTTAATACGATTGTTGTTTATTCTATTTGTTTTCATCTTTATCAAAACTAAATGGGACTATATAAAATATATGCAAATGCAAGTTGGACTTTCATTTATTTTAGGGGGCATTAATTTCGTCAGAATTAATAAGTTGATAAATTTTAAGCAACTGGATTTCGAAAAACTAAATTTTAAAAAACATTTACAACCTTTATTTTATTTGTTTTTGACTATTTTTTCTATTAGTGTCTATTTTTCATTTGACACTATTTTATTAGGATTTCTTGCGGACAATGAAAGTGTTGGGTATTATTCTACTGCGCTAAAATTAAACAGATTGGTTATTGCAATATTGAGTGCAATATCAGCAGCTATGTTCCCATCCATCATGAATTATTTTCAAAATAATAATTTAGTTAAGTTTAATGAATTAATCAAAGACTGCTTTTTTTTATTATTAAGCTTGTCTTTGCCAATTATGGTCATCTTTATGGGGTGCGCTCCAGAAATAATTGAAATCTTGTTTGGTAATAATTTTAATAGAGCTATCATTCCCTTACAGATTACTACACCATTAATATGCATTGTGAGTTTGTCTACGATATTTGGATTTCAAGTTTTAAGTGCACTTGGCAAAGACAAGCAAATTTTATATGCAGCTTTATTTGGCATGACTATTAGTATTGTTTTGTCTTTATTATTGGTTCCTATTTTTAAAGAAGTGGGTACAGCTATGTCGATATTGATTACTGAATTAGTTGTATGTCTTGCATTTATTTACTACTCTTTTAAGTATTATCCCATACCTACTCTTTTTCCTATCTTTATTCAACAAATAAAACAGCTCTTTCCTTACCTGATTATTTTGATCATAGGAAAATATTTGATCAATTTCATCATACTAAGAATGGTCTTTATAGTATTACTGTCTTTAGTATGGTTTTGTGTGTACCACTTATATTTAAGTACCGATAATTTCTATGTAAAAAAAATGCATAAATACCTCCAATTAATTTGATTTTGTTCGTATGATTTCAATTGTAATTTGTGGCAGAGACAAGGAGATATCTCCTAATTTATATAATAATATCAATACGACAATTGGGGTCCCGTATGAATTAGTATATATAGATAACAGTGACAATGCACTTAATCTTTTTTCAGCCTACAATAAAGGTGTTTTAGCCTCTAACTATGAACTTATTTGTTTTATGCATGATGATATCATTTATAAAACAATGCATTGGGGCAGTTTGGTAATCGATAAATTTTCATCATCAGAAGTTGGGGCAATAGGGGTTGCTGGAACACCATATGTTAGCTATTTTCCTGGTCCCTGGTGGGCCTCTAAATTAGTGGCGCAAAATATAATACAAGAAAAAAAGCAAACAACCCTGAATTACACAAGTACACTTCATAATCAACTTATTGCACCTGTTATTTTATTAGATGGTGTATGGATTTGCATACGTAAATCCATATTCAAGGAGATTCATTTTGATGAAATTAACTTCAATGGATTTCACATGTATGATATGGATATTTCAATGCAAACTTTTGACAAAGGGTATAAGCTTTTTTGTATTTATGATATACTAATTGAGCATAAGTCTATTGGGAAGTTAAATAAAAATTGGATCAACAATCGTGTTCAATTTTATAAAAAGTGGAGAAAAAAGTTACCATTATCCATTGTTCCACTTTCCTGGATGGATACAATTAATTTAGAATTTAAAAATTTGTTTTCTTTTTTAAACATACTTTTAAAAAAATGACAAGATTACACTACATAACATTTTTTTTTATTTTTTTATATCAAAATTCTTTTTCCCAAAATCCTATTTCAGTAGGGTTTATTAGTATAGATGAACAAGTTAGAAATTTACAATTGTTAAATAAGTTTGATTCAAATTTATCCTTTTCAAATCGCCCAATCTACACATCGAAACAGACATCATTTGATCAACTATTGAATACAATTGATCCACAATTAAAGTATCAATCAAAACAAATAAATACTTGGAAAGTAAATTTCAGATTATTACCAGTCAGCTTAACTCAAAAAATGAACCCTAACAGACCTTTTGGCTGGAATGATCAAGCATTAGGTTTTACAAAAGGGTATCAATCTCTTTTAACCAGTGGACTTATGGCTGATCTTGGCATTTTCCATGCACAATATCAGCCTGAATTAGTTCATTATGCTACTGGACCTTTTCCTAAAAAAACAAAACTACTACCGGGTCAATCTTTTGTTGGAATCAAATATGCCAAACTAGCTTTAAGTGTTTCTTCTGAAAATCTTTGGTGGGGTCCTGGTAGATATGCATCTCTGTTAATGAGTAATAATGCTCAGGGCTTTGAGCATCTTAGATTGAATACCTATCAACCTATTGATATTGGTATTGGCAAAATTGAATTTTCACTTGTATTAGGTCGGATGACGAGAGATACCACATTTGGTTTTGAGAACAATTCACTTCAAAAAAGAGGATTAAATTACAGTCTTCCATCCACTAGACAGTTCAACGGTGTTAATGTTGTTTACCAGCCAAAAATATTAAAAAATATTTTTATAGGCTTAAGTCGATCATTTCAAAATCATGAACTGTCTAAAGCTGAGTACCAAGCTAATTTTAATGCATATCTACCTGTGTTTAATGATTTATTCAAAAATAATTATTCTGACGATTCCTTAAACAAAGACCAGATATTAAGTCTTTTTACAAGATGGCTTTTCCCTAAATCCAACGCAGAAGTGTATTTTGAATTTGGTTACAATGATGCTAAAACTAACATACGCGATTTATTGATAAATACGACACATTCAAGTGCATATACTTTTGGATTTAAAAAATTACAATTGTTAACCGATACAAAATTTTTAGACCTTGGCTTTGAAGCAACAAAGATGTCACAATCTCCAAGCTATCTTCAAAGATCTGCTGGAAACTGGTATGAACACGGGCAAGTACAAGAGGGATTTACAAATAATAATCAAATTATTGGTGTTGGTGCGGGCCAAGGGAACGATTTACAAACCATTACTTTAAATTTAAGAGAAGGCTTTCATACATTTGGTTTGAAATTTCAACATATTGCCAACAAGCCTTATCTTGAAACCGGAGACAATGCTGTTCAATTAAGGAATACAAAATGGAATGATTATGTATTTGGAATTAATTGGGGACATAGGTACCATAAAATCATTATCAATGCTAATTTAGAATGGGTGAATGCTAAAAATTATAATTGGATTATAGGTTCGCGTCAAGGCGACTTAAATGCCTTTATAAATACAATCTTTTTATGGTAAGATTTTTATTACTTATTTGTTTTTTTATATTATCAATTACCGTAAAAGCACAAATTGCATTATTGGACGAAATCAATCAACTAGATCAGGAGCGTGACAAACAGTTACTTTTTGACAATTATAAAAACACATCCTTCTTACTACGTTCAACTAGCGAATTCCTAAAGTTACAACCAAAAAAACAAGTAAAAATTTGGAAAAAAATTAATTGGGACGGTATTGAAACGACTTATACCATTCAATCAAATAACACCATTCCATCAGGTTTTAACGATGGTAGTTTATTTCCAAGTATAGGTAGTCAAAACAGACTTAGTATCCGTTCAAGATTTACAACAGATAACTTTGAATTGAATATTCAACCTGAATTCGTTTCGGCTCGGAATACCAATCCGCCCGTTTTTTTAGGTCATAAACAAGATGGTAATTATTGGGCTAGATATTACTTACATATTCAAAACAATTTCGACTACTATACGCAATATGGAAGAAAACCGATTACCGCTTTATTTCCTGGTCAATCATTTATTGCGTATAATTTAAAACAACTTTCAGTGGGTATTTCCTCCGAGAATCAATGGTGGGGCCCTGGTGTTAGGAATAGTTTAATGATGACCAATACGGCGTCAGGTTTTTACCATGCATTTTTAAAAACAAATAAACCAATTGAAACTAAGTGGGGTACTTTAGAGGCTAAAGTAATTTATGGCAATTTATTATCGCCTGATATGCCCCCAACAGAAGATAGTATCATGCGTACCATTTGGGATGGAGGGATTGTTCGAAAAAACTTAACTGTTAGAAGGTTGGAAGGTTTTTCTATTAGCTATCAACCTAAATGGATTCCTAATTTATTTATTGGATATAGTTATGTAAGTCAGAGTTATAATTTGAAT
>Ga0164293_10002988_pt1 | contig 14374 bp, 17 predicted proteins | sample GEODES118metaG_FD_111487 | JGI IMG/M metagenome (GOLD analysis project Ga0164293, IMG submission 111487) | Eutrophic lake water microbial communities from Lake Mendota, Wisconsin, USA - GEODES118 metaG | ecosystem: Environmental > Aquatic > Freshwater > Lake | place: USA: Lake Mendota...
CGTCGGGATCGAGCGGATCCCGAAATGGCCGGCGAGCGCGCCTTCCTCGTCGGTGTTGACCTTGACGAAGGCCGCGTCGGGGTTGTCCGCCGCGACCGACTCGAAGATCGGGGCGAAGGACTTGCACGGGCCGCACCAGGGGGCCCAGAAGTCGACGACGACGATGTCGTGACCGCCGACGGTCTCGTCGAACCGGTCGGTCGTGAGTGCCTCGACGGCCATGGCATTCGCTCCGGAAGAAGAATCGAGTCTGCGACGCTGGCAAGCGTAACCGGTTCCGGTCCGCTGCGACCCGTCCGGCAAGGCGGCGGCCGTGCTCGTGGCAGAATTGCCCACGCAGCCGGGGTCGTGCCGTGTCGATCGAGGCGCCATCGAGGGCTCGCGCATCGGGCTCGCGCTGTCGTGCCGCCTGATCGAGCTCATGAACGGCCGGATCGAGGCCGACAGCACGCCCGGTCGGGGCTCGCTGTTCCGCGTCAGGCTTCCGAGCGCTCCGGCGCTGTCGACGCCCAGGGCGCGTGAAGCGCCAGGTCGACCAGCGTCAGTTGCCTGGCGACCAGCTCCTCGCCGAGCGTGAACGGCGTGGCCGGCGGCAGCTCGATCCACGCATCGGTGTCCACGCCCTCCACCAGGATCCGCATGCCCGCCTTGCGCGCGATGCGGCGCATCGCCTGGTTCTCGGACAGGCAGTGGATGAACAGCTCGACGATGCCGCGGTTGCGGGCGTGCAGCACGCCGCGATCGAAGAGCGCCGAGGCGACGCCGCGCTTGCGCCGGGACGGGATCACCGACAGGCCGAGCTCCGCGGCGCCGTCGAACAGCGCGACATGCGCCACGCCGATCAGCACCGGGCCCTCGCGCACGCCGAGCACCGTGTCGCGGGCGAAGTCGATGCCCTCGATGTAGAGCCTGAGCCAGGCGCGGTCGGGCAGTCGTCCGAATCGCATCCGCAGGTCCTGGGGGTCGAGGGCCGCGAAGTGCTGGTGCAGTGCGTCACGATCGGTAACGCCCAGCACATGGACCAGATGAGGCATGGATGCTCCTTCTCCGGCGAACCGGTGTCGACAGGCTACCACCGGAATGCTGCATCGCAATATGTGCTTCCTCGCGAGATGCGAACGAGTTCCGTGATGCGGGACGGGCAACCTGCATGCCCGTCCTAGAATGGACGGGATCCACGCCGACCACCGGACACCGCGCACCATGCCGACGCATCCGAACCCCTACCGCCAGGGACTCGACCGCAACCCCGCGAACCACGTTCCGCTGACGCCGCTGTCGCTGCTCGACTGGGTGGCGGACGTCTATCCGGATCACTGCGCCGTGATCCACGGGCCGCTGCGGCGCACGTGGGCCGAGGTGCGCGAGCGCTCGCGCCGGCTCGCGTCCCGGCTCGCCGCGATGGACCTCGGCGACGGCGACACCGTCGCGGTGATGCTGCCCAACACGCCGCCGATGGTCGAGGCTCACTTCGGCGTGCCGATGACCGGCGCGGTGCTCCACTGCATCAACACGCGCCTGGACGCGGCCACGGTGGCGTTCGTGCTCGAGCATTCCGACAGCCGCGTGCTGATCGTCGACCGCGAGTTCGCGCCGGCCGCGAGCGCCGCCGTCGCGCAGCTGCGCGCGGCCGGCAAGCGGGCGCCCTTCGTCGTCGACGTCGACGATCCGGAGCACGGCGGCGGCGGCGAGTGCTTCGGCGAGATCGAGTACGAGGCCTTCGTGGCCGGCGGCGATCCGGCCTTCGCGCCGCGCATGCCCGCCGACGAATGGGATGCGATCGGGCTGAACTACACCTCGGGCACCACCGGCAATCCGAAAGGCGTCGTGGTCCACCACCGTGGCGCCTACCTCAACGCGGTCGGCAACGTGCTCGCCTGGAACCTTCCGCGGCATCCGGCCTACCTGTGGACGCTGCCGATGTTCCACTGCAACGGCTGGTGCTTCCCGTGGACGCTCGCGGCGGTCGCGGGCACCAACGTCTGCCTGCGGCGTGTCGACGCGGCGCTGGTCTTCGGGCTGATCCGCGAGCACCGCGTGTCCCACTACTGCGGCGCGCCGATCGTGCATTCGACGCTGATCTCCGCGCCCGAGTCGCTGCGCGCCGGCATCGACTGGACGGTGAAGGCGATGGTCGCGGGCGCCGCGCCCCCGGCCTCGATGATCGAGGGCATGGCGCGGATGGGCTTCGAGGTCACCCACGTCTACGGGCTGACCGAGGTCTACGGGCCGGCCGCCGCCTGCGCCAAGCACGAGGACTGGACCACCCGTCCGCTGGCCGAGCAGGTCGACCTCAACGGCCGCCAGGGCATGCGCTACCAGGTGCAGGAAGGCTGCACGGTGGTGGACCCGCAGACGATGCAGGAGGTGCCGCGCGACGGCACGACGATGGGCGAGGTGGTCTTCCGCGGCAACGTGGTGATGAAGGGCTACCTGAAGAACGAGACCGCCACCCGCGAGGCCTTCGAGGGCGGCTGGTTCCACACCGGCGACCTCGGCGTGCTGTACCCCGACGGCTACGTGAAGCTCAAGGACCGCGCCAAGGACATCATCATCTCGGGCGGCGAGAACATCTCGTCGATCGAGGTCGAGGACGCGCTCTACAAGCATCCGGCGGTGATGGCGGTGGGCGTGGTCGCGCGGCCCGATCCGAGATGGGGCGAGACGCCGCTCGCCTTCGTCGAGCTGCGCGCGCTGCTGCAGCCGGTCGACGAGGCCGCGGAGAAGGCGCTCGCCGCCGAGCTGGTCGCGCACTGCCGGCAGCACCTCGCGCACTTCAAGTGTCCGCGCGAGATCCGCTTCGTCGAGCTGCCGAAGACCTCCACCGGCAAGATCCAGAAGCACCTGCTGCGCGCGCTCGCGAAGTCGGCCGCGGCGATCGGCTGACCGGCGGCGCCCGCCGCGCCGCATCAACGCCTGCATCCGAGCCGGGCGCGACCCCATCCCGGACGGCCGCGCTCGGGCCTTCACCGTCCGCTGCCCGGCGCGTGTCCGTTCGTCCGCGGCGGGCTGCGGTCCCCCGTGGGATGGTCCTAGGCTGCCAGCGTCGTTCGAATACACCGTCGCCGCATCGCCTGTTCGGGAGATCCACCATGTACAAGCGCTTCCTCGTTGCGGCCACGGCCGCGCTGGCCACCGCGAGCGCGCTCGCGACCACGCTGCCGCCGGGCTTCGACGACAACCCGTCGGTCGTCGATGCGGTGGCCAAGGCCCGCAGCACCGGCAAGCCGGTGATCGTGTACTTCACCGAGCACAACTGCCAGACCTGCAGCGCGCTCGACGGCTGGCTGGTGCGCGGCGACATCCGCCAGGCGTTCGGCGGCGGCTACCACTTCTCGATGGTCTTCGGCGACGACATGGTCCCCAAGGAGCGCGAGCGCTGGAAGGCGACCTACAGCCCGAAGGGCGCGCCCGCCTGGGTGGTGCTCGCCGCCGACGGCAGCTACCTGTGCACGTCCTCGGGTGCGTTCCCGAACGCCAGCGCCGCGCTCGAGCTGCACAAGGTGCTGAGCCGCGCCACCACGAAGGGCGGCGACGCCCGGGCGATGGACGCCGCCGTCAAGCCGCGCGCCTGCAGCGAGAAGGCGCTGGGCCTGCCTTCGACCTGAGGGTCGGGCCGAGGTTCGACCTGAGGGTCGAACCGCAAGCGGCTCAGGACACCGCGCCCTTGCCGTAGCGCCCGACGAGGAGCGCCCCCTCGTCGAAGCGCTCGAAGCGGTACGGCGCGAGCGAGACGTCGGTGGCCAGCCCCAACGCCGACTGCGCCAGCAGCCGGCCCACCGCCGGCGACAGCTTGAAGCCGTGGCCGGAGAACCCGAAGCCGACCTGCAGGCCGTCCCAGCCGGGCAGCGGCCCGAGCACCGGGTTCCAGTCCGGCGTCACGTCGTACAGCCCCGTCCAGGTCGAGGCCACCCCCGCCTCCTCGAAGCTGCGCAGCCGCGCGGCCACCTGCTCCCCCAGATCGGCCACCACGTCGAGCGGCACGTCGGCCTGGCCCTCGTCCGGGTCGGTCGCATGGCCCGCCAGGCCCGGGCTCGCCAGCAGCTGGCTGCGGCCGTAGCAACGGGCATAGACCATCGCGGCGCTGGCCATGTCCTTGAGCACCGGATACCTCGGCAGGTAGGGCTCGGGCGCCTCGAAGGCCATCACCTCGTGCCGCTCGGCCACCAGCGGGATGGCGAGGCCGGTGACCGGCTCGAGCAGCCGGTTCGTCCACACGTTGGCGGCGCAGACCACGGTGCCCGCCCGGATCGGCCCGGCGTCGGTCTCGATGCCGACCACCCGGCTGCCGACGGTGGTGAGGCCGGTGACCCTGACCCCCTGGCGTACCTCGACCCCGCGGCGGCGCGCCGCCCGCGCGAACGCGGTGGCGGTGAGGTAGGCGTCGGCGTAGCCGGCCTCGGGCTCGTGACCGAAGACATCCAGCCCTTCGGTACGCAGCAGCGGCAGCAGTTCCAGCGCCTGCTTCGCATCGATCTCCTCGGCCGAGATGCCCATCGCCCGCTGCTGCGCGAGCGAGGCGCGGACCGCCTCGCCGCGCGCGTCGCCGGCCCCGACGATCAGGTAACCGCAGCGGTTCAGCCCGCAGTCGGCCTCCGGATCGTCCAGGTAGGCGGCGAAGTCGGTGAAGACCGACCAGGAGCGGCGGGCCAGCTCGACGTTCTCGCGCACCGAGTAGTGGGTGCGCAGGATGCTGCTCGACTGGCTGGAGGTGCCCTCGGCGATGCCGCCGCGGTCGACCAGCAGCACGCGGCCGGCGCCGAGCGCGGCGGCATGCCAGGCCACCGAGCAGCCGACGACGCCGGCGCCGACGACGATCAGGTCATACGAATCGGAAGCCAGGGGTGTGGACATCGTGAATGGTCGGACGAAGTGAGTGTGGGGTTTCCGGAGAGAGCCTGCGCTCACTCCGGCGCCGGCGTGTCGTACACGATGACGGTCAGGAACCGGATCGGCACCTCGAGGATGCGTTCCGGACCGTGCGGCACCGTGCCGTCGAAGGTCAGCGAGTCGCCCGGCTCGAGCAGGTAGGTCGCGTCGCCGTGGCGGTATTCCAGCCGCCCGACGAGCATGTGGATGAACTCGGTGCCGTCGTGCTCGAAGGTCGGGAACACCTCCGAGGCGTCGTCCATCGAGATCAGGAAGGGCTCGAAGCGCTTGCGCGGGCCCTGGTCGTACGACAGCAGGTGGTAGGTGTGGCCCTTGGCGGTGCCGCGCCGGACCACCTCCATGCCTTCGCCCGCCTTGACGAGCCGCGCCGCGCCGCCCGGGGCGCCGTAGCCCTTGAACAGCGCGCCCAGCGTCACGCCCAGCGCGTTCGCGATCCGCACCAGCGAGTCGAGGCTGGCGGTGGCCTGGCCGTTCTCGATCTTGGACAGCATGCCGGGCGAGAGCTCGGCCAGGTGCGCGACGTCGGCGATGGTCAGCCGGTTGCGCAGGCGCGCCTCGCGGACCTGCAGGCCGATGTGACGGTCGAGCGACTCGATGGAGGCCTTGCTCATGTTGACTCCTATGATGCAAAAAAATATCATCCAGTTCAACCCGGCCCCAGAGCCAGGGTCACCAGAACGCCCCTGTCCGCCCTTCCAACGTCCGACGCGTGCTGCCGCGCCGGGCCCAGACGGAGTCAGCATGGCCTCGCCCACCTCCGCCGCCGACGCCCGCGCCTGGCTCGAGCGGCACAAGATCAAGCTCGTCCTCGCGCAGTTCGTCGACATCCACGGCTCGGCCAAGGCCAAGGCGGTGCCGGCCGAGCACCTTCGCATGGTGCTGGAAGAGGGCGCGGGCTTCGCCGCCTTCGCGATCTGGGGCATGGGCATGGGCCCCGAGGGCGCCGACTACATGGCGGTGGGCGATCCGGCGACGCTCGCGCCGATGCCCTGGCTGCCGGGCTACGCGCGCATCGCCTGCGACGGTCACGTCAAGGGCGCGCCCTACGCGCTGTGCTCGCGGGTCGCGCTCAAGAACCAGCTCGCCGGGCTCGCCCGCGAGGGGCTGACCCTCTTCACCGGCATCGAGCCCGAGTTCATGCTGCTCAAGCATGGCGCCGACGGCCGGCTCGAGCCCGCCGACGGCACCGACACGCTCGAGAAGCCCTGCTACGACTACAAGGGCCTCGCCCGCTCGTCCGCCGTGCTCGAGGCGATCGTCGACGCGGTGAAGCCGGCCGGCCTCGACGTCTACCAGATCGACCACGAGGACGCGAACGGCCAGTTCGAGGTGAACTTCACCTATGGCGACGCGCTGTCCTCGGCCGACCGGCTGGTCTTCTTCAAGATGGCCGCGAGCGAGATCGCCCGCGCCCACGGCCTGATCGCCAGCTTCATGCCCAAGCCGTTCTCCGACCGCACCGGCACCGGGACCCACGTGCACCTGTCGCTCGGCGACGGCCGCACCAAGAACGTCTTCCACGACGACACCGACCGCCACGGCCTCGGCCTGTCGCAGACCGGCTACCACTTCCTCGGCGGGCTGCTGAAGCACGCGCGCGCACTCGCCGCGGTCTGTGCGCCCACCGTCAACTCGTACAAGCGCCTGGTCGTCGGCCGCGCGCTGTCGGGCGCGACCTGGGCGCCGGCCTACATCGCCTATGGCGACAACAACCGGACCGCGACGGTGCGCGTGCCCTACGGCCGGCTCGAGCTGCGCCTGCCGGACGGCTCGTGCAATCCCTACCTCGCCACCGCGGCCATCCTCGCGGCCGGCATGGACGGCATCCGCAACCGGATCGACCCGGGTGCGCCGGTCAACGAGAACCTGTACGAGTGGACGCCGGCCAAGCTCGCCGAGCGCGGCATCGGGCTGCTGCCCCAGACGCTGGGCGAGGCCCTCGACGCGCTGGAGGCGGACACGGTGGTGCGTGCCGGGCTCGGCGAGGCGCTGGCCGCGGAGTTCGTGCGTCTCAAGCGGATGGAGTGGGTCGAGTACTCGCGCCACGTGTCCGACTGGGAACGCGATCGCTACGTCGAATTCTTCTGAAGTCGAACCCTTCTGAACCACGGAGCACCTGCCCGATGTGCGGCATCGTCGGATTGATGATCAGGAACCCCTCGCTGCGCGACCGGCTCGGCGAATGGGCGGAGCCGATGCTGATCGGCATGACCGAGCGCGGCCCGGACTCGGCGGGCATCGCGGTGTTCACCGAGCCGCTGCCCGACGGCCAGCGCAAGCTGAGCGTGCAGGCGCCCGAGGGCTTCGACTGGGACGCGCTGCGCCACGGCCTGGGCGAGGACGCGACGCTCGCGGTCCGCGCGAACCACGGCATCGTGACCTCCGATGCGCCGCCGGCCGTGCTGCGCGCCGGCCTGCGCTCGACCTTCCCCGCGCTGCACGTGCTGTCGGCGGGCCGTGCGATCGACCTGTACAAGGATGTCGGCACGCCGCAGCAGATCGCCGACAAGTACGGCCTGTCGGGCTTCTCGGGCACACACCTGGTCGCGCACACCCGCATGGCGACCGAGTCGGCGGTCACGCCCGAGAACGCGCACCCGTACACCGCCGGCGAGGACTGGTGCCTGGTGCACAACGGCTCGCTGTCGAACCCGTACAGCCTGCGTCGCAAGCTCGAGCCGCTGGGCATCGCCTTCGACGGCGACTGCGACACCGAGGCCGCCTGCCGCTGGCTCGAGTGGCGCATGCGCGAGGGCGACACGCTCGAGCAGGCGCTGACCCAGGGCTTCGACGAGCTCGACGGCTTCTATACCTTCCTGATGGGCACGTCGGATGCGCTCGCGATCGTGCGCGACGGCTTCGCGTGCAAACCCGCGCTGGTCGCCGAGACCGACGACTGGGTCGCGATCGCCTCCGAGTACCGCTCGCTCGCGCACCTGCCGGGCGTCTCGGGCGCCAAGCTCTACGAGCCGCAGCCCGAGCGGATCTACGCATGGCGGGCCACGGCATGAGCGGCTCCAAGACCTTCGACCTCGCCACCGTCAGCCTGCGCGAGCTCAACCGCTTCCTGCACAAGGACCTCCTCGGCACGACGCACGTGCGCGTCGAGCATCCGGATGGCGCACATTCCATCGCGGTCGGCATGGATGCGCCGGTGCACGTCGACATCGCCGGCCACGCGGGTTACTACGCCGCCGGCATGAACAAGCACGCCACCGTCGTCGTGCACGGCAATGCGGGCCCCGGCGTCGCCGAGAACATGATGAGCGGACTGGTCCGCGTCAAGGGCTTCGCCTCGGTGTCGGCCGGCGCCTCGGCCCGCGGCGGGCTGCTGGTGATCGAGGGCGACTGCGGGCTGCGCTGCGGCATCTCGCTCAAGGGCGGCGACATCGTGGTCGGCGGCAGCGTCGGCAGCTTCTCGATGTTCATGGCGCAGGCCGGACGGCTCGTCGTCTGCGGCGATGCGGGCGATGCGCTCGGCGACTCGCTCTACGAGGCGGTGATCTACGTGCGCGGCAGCGTGAAGTCGCTCGGCGCCGATGCCCGCTTCGAGGACATGACCGACGCGGACTTCACGGCGGTCGCCGGCCTGCTCGCGCAGGCGGGCCTCGCGCACGACCCGCGCGAATTCAAGCGCATCGCCTCGGCGCGCTCCCTGTACCACTGGAACGTCGACGCGCAGCAGGAGTACTGAACGATGAAGATCCAGCGAGAAGAGAGCTGGGGCTACGACCGCCGCGTGCTCGACTACATCCAGCACGCCTCGGCCACCGGCCTCTACGAGATCCGCGGCCTGGGCGCCAAGCGGAAGGTGCCGCACTTCGACGACCTGGTGTTCCTCGCCGCGTCGCTGTCGCGCTATCCGCTCGAGGGCTACCGCGAGCGCTGCTCGACGAAGACCGTGCTCGGCACGCGCTTCGCGACCAAGCCCATCGAGCTCGCCATCCCGATCACCGTTGCCGGCATGAGCTTCGGCTCGCTGTCGGCGAACGTGAAGGACGCGCTCGGGCGCGCGGCCACCGAGGCCGGCACCTCGACCACCACCGGCGACGGCGGCATGACCGAGGAGGAGCGCGGCTCCTCGAAGACCCTGGTCTACCAGTGCCTGCCCTCGCGCTACGGCTTCGACCCCGACCACGTGCGGCGCGCCGACGCGATCGAGATCGTGATCGGGCAGGGCGCCAAGCCCGGCGGCGGCGGCATGCTGCTGGGTCAGAAGGTGAACCCGCGGGTCGCCGCGATGCGCACGCTGCCCGAGGGCGTGGACCAGCGCAGCGCCTGCCGGCATCCCGACTGGACCGGCCCCGATGACCTCGCCATCAAGATCAAGGAATTGCGCGAGATCACCGACTGGGAGAAGCCGATCTACGTGAAGGTCGGCGCCACCCGCACCTTCCACGACGTCAAGCTCGCGGTGCACGCGGGCGCCGACGTGGTGGTGGTCGACGGGATGCAGGGCGGCACCGCCGCCACGCAGACCGTCTTCATCGAGAACGTCGGCATCCCGACGCTGGCCGCGGTGCGCCAGGCGGTCGACGCGCTCGAGGACCTGAACATGAAGGGGCAGGTGCAGCTGATCGTCTCCGGTGGCATCCGCACTGGCGCCGACGTCGCCAAGGCGCTCGCGATGGGCGCCGACGCGGTGTCGATCGGGCAGGGCGTGCTGATGGCGCTCGGCTGCAACAGCGACACCTGGATCCGCGACGCGCGGCCCGACGGCTCGGGCGGCGAGCACGTGCCCTGTGCCGACGACTACGCGGCGCTCGGCACCGCGCCGGGCTTCTGCCACCACTGCCACACCGGGCGCTGCCCGGTCGGCGTGACCACGCAGGACGCGGTGCTCGAGCAGCGGCTGCAGCCGCCGGTGGGCGCGCGCCGCGTGCGCAACTACCTCAAGACGATGGCGATGGAGGTCTCGACCATCGCGCGGGCCTGCGGCAAGCAGGACGTCCACCACCTCGAGCGCGAGGACCTGGTGGCGCTGACGGTGGAGGCCGCGGCGATGGCGGGCGTGCCGCTGGCCGGGACGAACTGGATCCCGGGGCGCTGAGGCATCCTGCTGGGTGCTCCGAGCATCCCGGGGCGCCCGCCGCGGGCATGATGCGGGTGTCGGCGCCACCCGCGAACGCGCCGCTCCGCCGCCCGTCGAGGATCGCATGCACGCCTGTCCCCACTGCCGCCAGCCCGGCATCTCCACCCTGAGCCGCCTGTTCCTCGGGCCGCGCGGCACCACCGACTGCACGAAGTGCGGCAAGGCCGTCGGCGCCGACCCGGATCGCCTCCTCACCGCCGCGGCGCCTGCCGTCACCGGGTTCTTCGCGAGCTTTCTCGTGAGCAGCGTGATGGCGCACGTGCTGCTGATCGTGCCCGGCATCGTGCTGTCGGTGGTGATGCTGCTGACCTACGTGACCCTGGTCCGGCGCTGAGGGCGGCCGCACGTATCATCCCGGCTTCAGCCCCGCCCGCGCCGACGCGCGCCACGACACCGGGAGACGCCCCCGCATGACTATCGTCCCCACGCCCCTCACCGCCGCGGCGGCCGGCGTGTTCTCCGCCATCGCCTGGCCGATCATGTACGAGCGGTTCCACGACCCCGCGTCCACCTTCGACATCGGCCTGGTCATCGGCACCGCGCTGCTCGTCGCGCTGCCCGCGCATGCGTTCGTCGTCGGCTTCAAGCGCACCCGCCCCGCCAACCCGAACGTGCTCGACACGGCGCTGCTCAAGCGCGCCGGTGCGTGGCTCGGCGCGGCCCTGCTCGCGGTGGGCGCGACCGCGCTGCTGCGCGGGCAGTGAGCGCCGCGCGATGAGCGTCGCGCTGCTGGTGATCGACGTGCAGCGTGCGCTGTGCGAGGGCGAGACCGCCACCTTCGAGGCCGAGCGCGTGATCGAGCGGATCAATGCCGCCGCGCTCCGTGCACGGGCCGCCGGTGCGCCCGTCGTGTTCGTGCAGCACGAGGCCGCCGAAGATGACTTCCGCCACGGCGGCGAGGGCTGGCAGCTCGCCCGCGGCCTCGACGTCCGGCCCGAGGACCTGCGCCTGCGCAAGACCGCCACCGACTCGTTCCACCGGACCGAGCTCGCCGCCATGCTCGAGCGACACGGCGTCACGAGCCTCGCCGTGTGCGGCATGCAGAGCGACTTCTGCGTCGACACCACCACCCGCCGTGCGCTGGCGCTCGGCTACCCCGTCCAGCTCATCGCAGACGGCCACACCACCGTCGACAACGGCGTGCTGCCCGCCGAGCTGATCAGCCGCCACCACACCGCCACGCTGACGAACATCTCCAGCTTCGGCGTGCGCGCCGTCGCCGTGACCGCCGCCGAGGTCGACTTCGACCGATAGGGCCGTTGTTGGCCGGCCGGCCGAACCGCTGCATGCTGACCGCCCCTGCAACCGAAGGACGCGTCGATGAAAGCCACCTGGAACGGAACCGTGATCGCCGAGAGCGACGACATCGTCACGGTCGAGGGCAACGCCTACTTCCCCGCCGCCGCGCTGCAGCGCCAGTACGTCGTCGACAGCGCTACGAAGACCACCTGCCACTGGAAGGGCGTCGCGAGCTACTACAGCCTCGACGTCGGCGGCCAGAAGAATCCCGACGCCGTCTGGTACTACCCCACCCCCAAGGCCGGCGCCGAGCAGGTCAAGGACCGCGTCGCGTTCTGGAAGGGCGTGAAGGTCGAGGCCTGAGCCTCCGAGCGGCGCCGGGGCCGGCGCCCGCGCCCGCCGTCAGGCCTTCGACGCCGGCGGCTGCAGCATCGGGGCACCGAGGTGCCCCACCTTCACCAGGATCGTCGCGCCCTCCGCGCCCGTGAACGGCGTGTGCGTGCTCCCGCGCGGGCTGCGCAGCCACGTGCCCGCCGGATACGCGCCGTGCTCGTCGTGGAACACCCCGTCCAGCACGTAGATCTCTTCGCCACCCGGGTGCGAGTGCGACTGGAACCTCGTGTGCGGCGCCCACCGCACCAGCGCCGTGTCGATGCCGTCGTGCGAGTGCAGCGGCATCACCGACAGCCCCTCCACCCGCCCCGCCTGCCACGGCGTCGAACGCGTATCGATGCGCACCGGCTCCGTGTCGCCCTCGCAGAACTGCCAGAGCTTCACCAGGATCGTGCAGCCGTCCTTCGAGAACGGCACGTGCGAGGTGCCCGGCGGATTGCGCACGTAGAACCCTGCCGGGCAGTCACCGTGCTCGTCCGAGAACGTGCCGGCCAGCACCAGGAACTCCTCGCCGCCGCCGTGGACGTGGCGGTCGAAGAAGGAGCCGGGGGCGTAGCGCACCACGGTCGTGGCTCGGGCGACCTCGTCACCGATGCGATCGAGCATGTGGCGCTCGACTCCGGGGAGCGGGGATGGGAGCCAGTCGGTTTCGGCGGGCGGGGGGACGACTTCTCGGAGGGTGAAGTCGGCGCGGAGGTGGGTGGGGGCCATGAGGAGGATTGTCGCTCACCGGTTCTCGCGGCAGGATGTGTCGGTGCCGCCGCGCGCCGCGCGCCGCCGCCCCGCCCCAAGGAACCCATGACCGCCATCCCCGCATCCCTTCGCCTCGCCCGGCTGTTCACGGGGGCCGCCTTCGTCGTGCCGGGCACACTTTTCGCGGCTGGTGCGGTCGCAGCCGACCTGTCGACCGCGGTGGTCGGTTCGTGGCGCAAGGTCTCCCACATCGCCACGATGAGCGGGACCACCTTCGACTCGCAGGCCGCCCTGCTCAAGCAGAGGCCCTGTGCCGACAGGATCCGCTACAACGTGAATGCCGATGGCACGTACCGCCTGGATGCTTCCGCGAGCGACTGCGAAGACCGGTACAAGTCGACCCAGCAGAAGCTCTACGCCCAGACGAAGTGGCGAGTGGTGGGCGACACGTTCACCGTCTCGGCCACGGATTTCGCGGTCGGGCAGTCGTACAAGGTGAGCGTGTCCGGGAACCGGATGACCTGGGTCGGAACGGAGGACCAGGGCACGGTGGTGTTCCAGCGCTGAGTCGGATCCGTGCTCGCCATGGCGCCCCTCGTGACGTTGCGTCCCGGCACCCGCGATGATGCCGAAGCCATCGCCGACCTCATCGCGAGCGCGACGGTGTGCTGCTCGGGTTCATCGCGCTTCGGCCATGAACAGTGAGGACTGACGCGATGACCGCACCCCGGCGTACCCCGGCCAGCGTCGACACCTACATCGCGGGCTTCCCCGTCGAGATCCGTGCGATCCTCGAGCGGCTGCGGCAGGTCGTGCGCGAGGCTGCGCCGGATGCCGAGGAGCGGATCAGCTACGGCATGCCGACGTTCTTCCAGCAGGGCGTGCTGATCCACTTCGCCGCGTTCGCGCGGCACGTGGGCGTCTACCCGCCGGCCACCGACCCGATGCTCGTACCGCTGCTCGCGCCCTACGCGGGGCCGAAGGGCAACCTGCGCTTCCCGCTGACCGAACCGATTCCGTACGACCTCATCGCGCGGATCGTCACTGCGCGTCTGCACCACACCCTTCGACGACCTTGACGGAGCGTTCCTCATGAAGTTCGGCTACACCATCGTCTACGTTCCCGACGTCGCAGCCTCGCTCGCGTTCTACGAGCGCGCCTTCGGCCTGAAGCGCCGGTTCCTGCACGACTCAGGCACCTACGGCGAGCTCGACACCGGCGAGACGGCACTGGCCTTCGCAGCGCACGAGCTCGGTCATGCGAACTTTCCCGGCGGACATGTCGCGGCCAGCGCGTCGGCGACGCCGCTGGGGGTCGAGATCGGGCTGGTGACGCCGGACGTGGCGGGCGCACATGCGTCGGCCCTGAAGCACGGCGCGGTGGAGCTCGCCGCGCCGTCTGCGAAGCCCTGGGGGCAGACGGTGTCGTACGTCCGCTGTCCCGACGGCACGCTGGTCGAGCTGTGCACGCCGATGGCGTAGCGGCCGCGTACCGGAACGAAACACTTCCAGGGGACCCTCGCCATGTTCTCCCATGTCTTCGTCGGCGTCACTGACTTCGACCGTGCGCTCGAGATGCACCACGTGCCAAAACCGCCAGGCTGACATGTCGCGCCTCACCGGTGAGTTGTCGAGAGAGTCGATCGCGGCGATGGCTGAGATTCGGTCGTTGGCAGCGCTGAGCGCAGACGCTGGGTTGGAAGACGTTGCCGTCTTGCTTCGGCGGATCGCTTCATCGCAGCGTTGGCAAGACGCGCCGTGGCATGCGGCCGCTCCTGGCGAGGAACGCCTGTACACACTGGACGTCATGCCGGGTGGCGCATCCCTGTACCTGGTGTCGGACGGTCAGGGCGTCACGAGCCCGCCCCACGAGCACGGAACGTGGGCCGTGATCGCTGGGGTTCGCGGCACTGAAGCGAATGTGCTGTATCGAGTGGTTTCGGGCCGCCGGGCCGCTCCGATCGATCGTGTGGTGATCGGCCCCGGCGAATCAATGGTCCTTCCGTCGAATGCAATTCACGCGACGGAAGTCGTCGGTGCAGCCCCGACGTTTCACCTTCATCTCTA
>Ga0164293_10002989_pt1 | contig 14372 bp, 14 predicted proteins | sample GEODES118metaG_FD_111487 | JGI IMG/M metagenome (GOLD analysis project Ga0164293, IMG submission 111487) | Eutrophic lake water microbial communities from Lake Mendota, Wisconsin, USA - GEODES118 metaG | ecosystem: Environmental > Aquatic > Freshwater > Lake | place: USA: Lake Mendota...
AATGAAGCAGCCGATGCCGTTGAATTTATTCGCGTGCGAAAGTTGGCATACCCAGCGCTAGAAAGGTTAGGTGCCACACTTCTTGACGATGTTGCGGTGCCAATTTCAAAGATCGCAGAACTTGTCGAACGTGTTGAAGGTCTTGCAACCAAGTACAACCTCACAATCGGCATCTTTGGCCATGCTGGCGATGGAAATATGCACCCCACAATCGTTCACGATCACGGTGATCTCGATGCAGAAAAACGTGCGATTGCAGCCTTTGGCGAGATCGTAGAGATCGCTCAATCACTCGGCGGAACAGCATCGGGTGAACATGGAATCGGTTCAATTAAACAGAGCTTTGTCGCCCGCGAACTCTCCCCTGCAGTTATTGAGCTGCAGCGCTCGATCAAGAAAGCATTTGATCCGAAGGGGATCCTCAACCCTGGGAAGAAACTTCCCTAACTTTTCACCCCGATATTCACCCGAGAAAAGGTGGAGTGTCGGTCAGACATACTCACGTCCTAGTGCAGGATTGCAGGCATGGATATCAGCGAACTAGAAATCCCTGAAGTGCCGATTCCTGCGCGCATCTTGGAAGAGAGAGCACGCGCTGAGAAGAATCGACGTGCAGTCATCTCAACTGCGAAAGCGCGACGTAGAAAAGTTACAACCGAGAAGAAGATCAAGCGTAAAGCAAGTTAATTCTTACGCTGTTGGTGCTTCTGCAAGATCTTCCGGAGAGTCAGGCATTGTCGCCTTTGGAGCTCCAGTAAATGTAAATGTGGCATCTGGGCCATCTCCATCAACATCTACAACGATGATCTCGCCAGCTTTGAGTTCGCTAAAGAGAATGCGTTCAGAGAGTGAATCTTCGATCTCACGTTGAATAACGCGACGCAAAGGACGCGCACCAAGAAGTGGGTCGTAACCACGAGCAGCTAAGAGATCCTTAGCACCTTGTGTGAGTTCGATTCCCATATCTTTCGCCTTCAAGCGATCATCAAGATTTGCAATCATGAGATCAACGATAGAGATGATCTGCTCTTTGGTGAGCTGATGGAAGACGATGACATCATCGATACGGTTTAAGAATTCTGGGCGGAAGTGTGACTTAAGTTCATCACTTACTTTGCCCTTCATTCTTTCGTAGTTGGTGAGATCGTCATCAGAGTTTGCAAAACCAAGTCCTTGGCCCTTTGAGATGTCGCGAGTACCAAGGTTTGTTGTCATGATGATGACAGTGTTCTTAAAGTCGACGGTGCGACCTTGTGAATCTGTCAGGCGACCATCTTCAAGTACCTGCAGAAGTGAGTTAAAGATATCTGGGTGAGCCTTTTCGATCTCATCAAAGAGAACGACAGAGAATGGACGGCGACGTACCTTCTCTGTGAGCTGTCCGCCCTCGTCATAACCGACATACCCTGGAGGTGCACCAAAGAGGCGTGAGGCGGTGTGGCGCTCTGAGTATTCAGACATATCAAGTTGAATCAACGCGCTCTCATCTCCAAAGAGGAATGAAGCTAGTGTGCGTGAGAGCTCGGTCTTACCAACACCTGATGGGCCGGCGAAGATAAATGAACCACCAGGGCGCTTTGGATCTTTAAGTCCGGCGCGAGTACGGCGAATTGCTTGTGAGAGAGCCTTGATCGCTTGATCTTGGCCAATCACGCGGCGATGAAGTTCATCTTCCATACGAAGAAGTCGTGCTGTCTCTTCTTCGGTGAGCTTGAAGACAGGGATTCCAGTTGATGCTGAGAGAACCTGTGCGATGAGTTCTTCATCAACTTCGGTCACCTTATCTAGATCAGTTGCCTTCCAATTCTTTTCGGCGGCGCTGCGCTCCTCGATCAGGGTCTTCTCTTTATCGCGAAGTGCTGCTGCGCCTTCAAAGTCTTGGCCGTCAATTGCAGATTCTTTCGCCTTGCGAGCTGCTGCGATCTTCTCATCGAATTCGCGAAGTTCTACAGGAGCTGTCATGCGCTTAATGCGAAGACGAGATCCTGCTTCATCGATTAGGTCGATCGCTTTATCTGGCAGGAAGCGATCTGAAACATAACGGTCTGCCATATTTGCAGCTGCTGCAAGTGCGCCATCTGTAATTGATACGCGGTGGTGGGTTTCGTAGCGATCGCGAAGACCCTTCAAAATTTCGATGGTGTGAGCAACTGATGGCTCTTTCACCTGAATTGGTTGGAAGCGACGCTCAAGGGCTGCATCCTTTTCAACATGCTTGCGATACTCATCAAGAGTTGTTGCACCGATTGTCTGGAGTTCACCGCGAGCAAGCATTGGCTTCAAGATGCTTGCTGCATCAATTGCGCCCTCTGCTGCTCCCGCGCCGACAAGGGTATGAATCTCATCGATAAAGAGAATGATGTCACCGCGAGTTTTAATCTCTTTGAGAACCTTCTTCAAGCGCTCTTCGAAATCTCCACGGTAGCGAGATCCGGCAACGAGCGCACCAAGATCAAGTGAGTAGAGCTGCTTATCTTTAAGCGTTTCAGGAACGTCATTCTTTGCAATCGCTTGGGCAAGACCTTCAACAACTGCGGTCTTTCCGACACCTGGTTCACCGATGAGAACTGGGTTGTTCTTTGTGCGACGTGAAAGAACCTGCATCACACGTTCGATTTCAAGATCGCGACCGATAACAGGATCAAGCTTTCCTTCGCGCGCAGCGGCGGTGAGGTTGCGTCCGAATTGATCAAGGACTAAAGATGTAGATGGAGTTCCTTCTGCCGGACCACCTTGTGTAACCGCTTCTTTTCCTTGGTATCCGGAGAGAAGTTGAATTACTTGCTGGCGTACACGGTTGAGATCTGCGCCAAGTTTTACCAATACCTGTGCGGCAACGCCTTCACCTTCACGGATGAGGCCAAGGAGAATGTGTTCTGTGCCAATGTAATTGTGTCCAAGTTGGAGAGCTTCACGGAGTGAGAGTTCGAGAACTTTCTTGGCACGTGGAGTAAATGGAATATGTCCTGACGGAGCTTGCTGTCCTTGTCCGATGATCTCTTCAACTTGTGCACGAACTGCTTCAAGTGAGATTCCGAGTGATTCAAGACCTTTCGCTGCAACGCCTTCGCCTTCGTGAATCAGACCGAGCAAGATGTGTTCAGTACCGATGTAGTTATGGTTGAGCATGCGTGCTTCTTCTTGAGCCAAGACAACTACACGTCGGGCTCGATCGGTAAAGCGCTCAAACATCGGCTGACCTCTTTCATCTAGTTTCATCTGCTGCTGGACTACATGGCTAGCCTATAACTTCGCCCATAGACGGCGCGAGGTGAAGGTGGCTACAGAGTTAGAACCCCAGATCTGGGGGCGATATTCCCGCAATGGGGCTCTATCTAGGCCTTAAAACTAGAGAATCTTGAGCATGCGGGTATTGCCTAGGGTATTTGGCTTTACCGACTCGAGATCAAGGAATTCAGCGACGCCGGTGTCATAAGAACGTAAGAGCTCTGTATAGACGGCCTGATCCACCGGGGTGCCGTGAATTTCTTGGAAACCATGGCGTCCAAAAAATTCTGTTTCAAAGGTTAGGCAGAAGATGCGTGCAACTCCGACAGTACGTGCACGTTCGATAACAGTTTCAAGAATCTTATGACCTACACCTTGTCCTTTAAGTCGATCAAGGACTGCAACGGTTCGTACTTCCGCTAAATCTTCCCAAAGCACATGGAGTGCACCGCAACCAACAACCTCGTCACCTTCTACAGCAACTGTGAATTCTTGAACATCTTCATAGAGCATCACAGTCTCTTTGTTAAGGAGTCGTCCGCCCAATGTGTAGGTATCAATCAGTGCGCGAATACCTGGAATGTCTTTTGTACGGGCTGGGCGAATTTCAATTGACACTAATCAACCTCAGGCTTAACAAGTGGGAACAAAATAGTTTCGCGAATTCCAAGTCCTGTAAGTGCCATCAATAAACGATCAACGCCCATGCCCATTCCACCCATTGGAGGCATACCAAATTCCATCGCACGTAAGAAATCTTCATCAAGCTGCATCGCTTCAAGATCGCCCTTAGCGCCAAGTGCTGCTTGTTCTAATAAGCGCTCTCGCTGAATCACTGGATCGATAAGCTCTGAATATCCCGTCGCAAGTTCAAATCCATCGACGTAGAGATCCCATTTTTCTACAACTCCAGGAATCTCACGGTGGGCACGAACAAGTGGTGAGGTATCAACTGGATACCCCATGACAAATGTTGGTTCAATCAACTTATCTTGCGCAACATGTTCAAAGATTTCTTCAGCAAGCTTTCCGGTAACCCACTTAGGGTCAATCTTTATGCCGAGTTTGGTCGCTATCTTCTTCAATTCTTCAATAGGAGTAAGGGCTGTGACGGTTTCGCCAACGCCCTCTGAAATTGCATCATAGAGAGAAATTTCTCGCCACTGTCCGCCGAGATCTGCTTTACGTCCATCAACATGGGTGACGACATGTGAGCCAGCAATTGCCATCGCTGCATTCTGGATCAAAGAACGTGTGAGATCGGCGATTGATCTCCAATCACCATATGCCTGATACGTCTCAATCATTGCAAACTCTGGTGAGTGTGAAGAGTCAGCGCCTTCGTTACGGAAGTTGCGGTTAATTTCAAATACGCGCTCGAGTCCACCTGCAACGCAACGCTTGAGGAATAGTTCAGGTGCAATACGCAAGAAGAGATCAATATCGTAAGCATTTGAGAAAGTCTTAAAGGGACGCGCTGCTGCTCCGCCATGCATCACTTGCAACATAGGTGTTTCAACTTCGATAAATTCTTGATTGGTAAATGTCTCGCGAAGTGAGCGCATTACTTGTGGACGAAGGCGTGCAATCGTGCGGGCCTCAGGTCTGACAATCAGATCGACATAACGCATACGGACGCGGGTCTCTTCAGACATCGGCTTGTGATCGTTAGGCAAAGGTCGAAGTGATTTAGATGCCATCGCCCAAGAATCTGCAAGGAGCGATAACTCTCCACGCTTTGACGTAATGATCTCTCCGGTAACGCTGACAATATCTCCGAGATCTACATCGCTCTTCCACGCATCAAGTTGTTCTTGTCCAACTTTGTCGAGAGAGAGCATTGCCTGTAGCTCTGTGCCATCGCCTTCGCGCAAGGTTGCAAAACAAAGTTTTCCGGTGTCTCGCTTAAAAATAATTCGTCCTGTAAGAGATGCCTGATCACCTGTTGCGGTGTCTGTCTCTAAATCTGCGTACTTTTCGCGAACCTCTTTAAGAGTATGTGTGCGAGCAACAGCAACTGGGTATGGCTCGACTCCGCGCTCGATCAAATTCGCGCGCTTTTCACGACGAATCCGCAGTTGTTCTGGGAGGTCGTCTTCGGCCGGTGCTGGTGTTTGCGTACTCATAGGTGCGGCAGTCTACCTTTTAGAGATTTTTCTCGTGAATTAGGCGCAATCCAATCAGCGTTAAATCAGGCTCGTATTCATCAATTGACTGGCTCACATCAATGACAAGTGGGGCTAATCCACCGGTGGCGATGACAGTAGGTGCTTGGTCATAGCTCAACGCTAACTCAGCGGTGATTTTTTCTACTAGGCCATCAACTTGTCCGGCAAATCCAAAGATTGTTCCGGATTGAAGGGCTTCAACTGTGTTCTTGCCGATTGCATTCTTGGGGCGAATCAACTCGACCTTGCGAAGTTGGGCTGCGCGCGAAGCAAGGGCGTCTACTGAAATTTCAATTCCTGGAGCAAGTGCTCCGCCTAAGAATTCTCCCTTTGGCGAGACCACATCAAGATTTGTTGATGTTCCAAAATCCACAACGATTGCTGGACCGCCGTAGAGAGTATGTGCTGCAAGGGTGTTGACGATGCGATCTGCGCCAATCTCTTTTGGATTATCAACTAATAGAGGAACACCCGTCTTTGTCCCCGGCTCAACAATGGTGGTGGGAATATCAGAGAAGTAGGTGGCAATCATCGTGCGAAGTTCGCGCAGCGTTGCTGGAACAGTTGAGCAGATTGATAGGCCAGTAATTGTGTATCCGTGTACGAGTGCGTTGACTTGTAGCGACATCTCATCAGAAGTTGAGCGAGGGTCTGTCTTCACGCGCCATGACTTGATCAGATCTTCACCATCAAAGAGCCCCAATACCGTATTGGTATTTCCTACATCGATTGTTAACAGCATGGTTACTCCGCTCTCTCTTCTAATTTCATATCTAGACCAATATCTAATACAGGCGCCGAATGCGTCAGAGCACCGATAGCTAAGTAATCAACACCAGATTCTGCATATGCCCGTGCATTCTCTAATGAGATGCCACCTGAAGCTTCTAACCTAAATCGACCTGCAACAAAGTCGACCGCATCTTTACATTGTGCAGGAGACATATTGTCTAATAAGACCAAATCAGGGCTTTGCGGTGCTACTTCCTTGAGTTGTGCCAGTGAATCAACCTCAATTTCGATAAATGCATCCGGAAATGCTGCGCGAACCTTTGAAAATGCTGCAACAACTCCCCCGGCTGCTGCGATGTGATTATCTTTAATGAGGGCAGCATCACTTAGTGAGAGTCGATGATTTGCTCCACCACCTGCAACAACTGCCGCCTTTTCAAGCAGTCGCATTCCAGGAGTTGTCTTTCGAGTATCTCTAATGATGCATGTAGTGCCAGCGATCGCTTTAACCCAAGTGTTTGTGAGGGTTGCGATTCCACCAAGATGACCTAGAAAATTAAGTGCCGTACGTTCGGCCAATAGAATCGCTCGAGTATCTCCACGTACTGTCATCACAACAGAACCAGGTGCGACTGCATCACCATCGTTGAGGTGCACGTAAATATCAGTGATACCAACTTCTCGAAGTGTTGCAACTGCCATCTCGATACCGGCAACAACGCCAGGTTTTCTTGCTACGAAATCTGCGACAACTTTTTCATCTCCAGAAACTGTTGCAACCGAAGTAATATCTTGGCCCCCGGCTAAATCTTCAGCCAGCGCCTTTCGAATCAGATCAAGATCAACCATTACTTAACCTCCTGGTATTCGGTATGCCAATTTCCGCCTTGATCTAGCTTTTGAATAATGCGCTTTCGCCAGAGATCACTTGTCTCTGGGAAATCTGCACGCCAATGCGAACCGCGAGTCTCTTGGCGAATAAGAGCCGCTTTAAGAATTGCTTGCGCGAGTTGGAAGAGATTTGTGGTCTCCCACGCCTCCACACATGGCGCCGTACTGGTGCGATCTCCGAATCGAGTCAGATCAGAATTTGTCTCGACGAGTGAATCTGAAGAACGTAGAACACCTGCGCCGCGGCTCATACTTACCTGAATGCGTTGGCGAACATCTGGATCAAGGAGAATCTCGGTTGAGTTATTTGTGATCGGTTCTGCAATCTCAGGCATTGTCGCTGCAATATCACTGGCAATGCGCGCACTAAATACGAGGCCTTCCAGAAGTGAGTTAGAAGCCAAACGATTAGCGCCATGAACCCCTGAGCACGCAGTTTCACCACATGCATAGAGGCCTTTGACGCTGGTGCGGCCATTGAGGTCGACTCGAACTCCTCCTGATGCGTAATGCGATGCGGGAGCAACTGGAATTAAATCTTTAGCAGGATCAATCCCATGACCAATACATGATGCGTAAATTGTTGGAAAACGTTTTTCAAATCCCTCGAGGTGGCGCACATCAAGCCAGACATGAGATTGGCCAGATGCGACCATCTTGTTCATGATCGCAATTGCAACAACATCGCGCGGTGCGAGTTCACCAAGTGGATGGATATCTTTCATAAATCTCTCACCGTTGTGATCTACAAGATAAGCACCTTCGCCACGAACGGCTTCGCTAATCAGCGGTTGTTGACCTTCTGAACTTTCACCAAGCCATAACACTGTTGGATGAAATTGGATGAATTCCACGTCTGCAACCGCAGCACCTGCACGTAGAGCTAGAGCAACACCATCACCGGTTGAGACCGAAGGGTTGGTAGTTTGGGCAAACACTTGACCAAGTCCACCGGTAGCAAGCACTACAGCGCGCGCTCGAGCTTGTCCGACACCATCGCGACTACCGGCACCAATAACGTGAAGAGTTACACCGCACACTGCGCCGTCTTTATCTTTGAGCGCATCAAGAACCAAAGCATGTTCAATTAATTCAATTTCTGGATCGCTATTGATTGCAGCAATGAGTGCACGTTCAACTTCGGCACCTGTGGCATCTCCACCTGCGTGAATAATTCGATTCTGTAGATGTCCGCCTTCGCGGGTAAGCGACATTTCACCACTTGCTTCAAGATCAAATTTGGCACCTCGCGCTATTAATGTGCGCACCGCATCCGGGCCTTCAGTGACGAGTACACGCACAGCTTGGCTATCGCAGAGTCCAGCACCTGCAACCAAGGTATCTTTTTCGTGAGCTAGTGGTGAATCATCTTCACCTAGCGCTGCAGCAATTCCACCTTGTGCCCATTTTGTTGAGCCTTCATCAACTTTCGCCTTTGTTACAAGCAGAACAGATAGCCCAAAGGTACGTACTTGTAGCGCAGTTGTTAATCCTGCAATTCCAGAACCAACAACAATCACATCAGCCTGGGCACTCCATCCAGGAGCAGGGGCTAGTAGCTTCATGAGCGTGCCCCCAGTTTCATAGCCATATTGTCGATCAAACGTATGCCATTAAGCCAGCCAGCGATAATTGCGCGAGGGTTGAGCGTTGTAACCGTTGCTGGAGTGAACTCATTCTCATCGATGATCTCCGCATAATCACAGATGAATGCAGTCTGGCCATCAAGAATTTCTCGCATCAGGGTTCGGGCAGTCTGAATGTTTGTCTCGCCTGCTGCAGCAAAGAGCGCTCGAGAAATAACTGTTGCCGACGCACGTGACTGTGGGTCAAGGCGCACATTGCGAGAGGAGAGGGCAAGGCCATCACTCTCTCTTATTGTTGGTGCAGCAATGATCTCCACATCTGTCTTTAATTTCTTAATCAATGTAAGTTGTTGAAAATCTTTTTCGCCAAAGATTGCACTTGTTGGTTGAGCTAACTCAAAGAGTCGACTCACTACCGTGACGACACCATCAAAATGACCAGGACGTGAAGCGCCTTCATAAATATCTCCCAAAGGCCCTGCAGAGATTTTTTCAAAACCCGTCGGATAGAGCTCTTCGGATCGCGGAAACCAGAGATGGGTAACGCCAGCTGTCTCTGCCATCTCAATGTCTTTTTCAGGTGTGCGCGGGTACTTCTCTAAATCTTCAGCATTTTCAAATTGCAATGGATTGACAAAGATCGAAGCCAAGACTTTTTCATTCTGTGACGCGGCGATCTTAAAAAGTGATTGGTGTCCAACATGTAGAGCCCCCATTGTTGGGACAAATGCGCAGCCCTGAACCAGCTCTGATGCATCTGTAACTATCTTCATGGCTCCAGTCCTTTCAGGTACCGGGCTCGACAATTAAGTAAAGTTTAGAGCCTTACTGCTCATGCTCCAAAAGTGTGCGTAAAAGAGCGTCGATTCGGCCGTGAGTTAACAAAATGCCATCGGGATCAATTTCATGCCATGGCTCGATAACAAAACGTCGCTCATGTGCACGCGGATGTGGCAACAATAATTCATCGCTGTAACTCAAGATGCTGCCATATTGAATCAAATCAAGATCAATGGTGCGCGGCCCCCAATGTTCAACGCGTTCACGTCCGAGAGCCGTCTCGATTCCGTGGAGCATGCTTAAGAAATCAGCTGCTGGGAGTTCACTCTCTGCAAGTGCGACCGCGTTGATGTAATCCGGTTGAGCTGGGCCACCTACTGGTTTAGTTATATACATCGAAGAGATTGCAGTAATTTCGGTAGCGTCCTTAAGCAGAGCTAGCGCAAGATCGATATTTTCTTGCGGGTTTCCTAGATTGGCACCGAGCGCGATCACTGCCTTCATCGCGTGATTGTGACCGAGATATCTTCAAAATCGACAGTCACAGGTGCATGTGGTTTGTGAACCGTCACACTGACCGAGGTGATCTGTGGATATGCAGTAGCGATTTCTTCGGCAATTCGCCCAGCAAGTCGTTCGATTAATTGCACGCGCTCTCCCACAATATTCTCGTGCGCTATCTGAGCTAAATCTGCGTAGTTAATCGTTTCATTTAAATCATCAGAAAGAGATACCGCTCTTAAATCTAAGGTAACGACGAGATCGACGGTAAATTCTTGTCCTTCAACAGCCTCGTGAGCAAGCACACCGTGATAACCAAATGCCTTAATACCAGTAACTCTGATCTGATCAGACACGTGCAATCACCTCCTTATGTGGTGCCACGCTATGAACTCTAACGCCCCAAATACCTGAAGCGAGAAGATCTTCTGTGATCGCAAGCGTTGCTGCCTCACGTTCCATCGGTGAATCTCCGCCCAAGAAACGTTTACGGGAAGCGCCCACCAGTACCGGATATCCCAGATCTAAAATCTCAGTGATGCGGCGGATGAGTTCCCAATTGTGTTCACTCTCTTTGGCAAATCCAATGCCTGGATCAAGAATGATTTTTTCTCTCGCAATTCCTGCAGCCAGTGCTTTATCTACCTGTATCAATAACTCTGACTTCACTTCTGAGACTACATCGCCGTAGATCGCCTTTGAGTTCATATCTACCGAATGCCCACGCCAATGCATCAAAATGTAATTGGTGCCCAGTGCAGCAACATCGCTATGCATCTTTGAATCTGCAAGTCCTCCACTGACATCGTTTACATACCTCGCACCGGCCGCAACTGCTGCACGTGCAACACCTGAGCGCATCGTGTCAATGGATATCACTGCCCCATGTTGTGAAAGTTCTTTGATTACAGGAATAACTCGCGATAACTCTTCTTCCTCAGTGATTCGCGTGGCACCAGGTCGCGTTGATTCACCACCAATATCGATGATGTCTGCGCCTTCGGCGAGCATTGCCAGACCATGAGCAACTGCTGATTCACATGTTTCAAACACTCCACCATCTGAAAAGGAGTCTGGTGTGACGTTGAGAATACCCATCACCAACATTGAAGGAAGCTCTCGTTAGCGATTCGTAATGAGGCTGATTGCTTCTGCGCGCGTAGTTGCATCGCGTAGCGCACCTCGGACAGCACTGGTTGTCGTACGTGCTTGAGATTTCTTGACTCCGCGCATCGACATACACAAATGCTCACAATCAATAATGACGATCACGCCGAGCGGATTAAGAATTTTAACCATTGCATCTGCGATCTGAGTGGTCAGACGCTCTTGTACCTGTGGACGCTTTGCATAAAGATCTACAAGTCGAGCAACTTTAGATAATCCGGTGATCTTGCCGCGCGGGATGTAACCCACATGTGCGACTCCGTGAAAAGGAGTCAGGTGATGTTCGCACTGTGAAAAGACTTCAATATCTCGAATAATCACGAGCTCTTCATGGCCAATATCAAATGTTGTCGTAAGGACATCTTCAGGTGATTGCCACAGTCCACCAAAGTTCTCTTTATATGCGCGCGCAACGCGTGCTGGAGTCTCCTTGAGCCCCTCTCTATCTGGATCTTCACCAATCGCAATTAAGAGTTCGCGTACTGCAGCTTCAGCCCGTGCTTGATCGTATGGACGAAGCGCACGACCATCATCGGGGCCAGATGAAACTGGTGAAATATCACTCACTCGATGGTGCCTTTTTCTTTCGTGGAGCTCGCTTTGGAGCCTCTGTATTTTCTGCAACAACTTTCTTAGCAGGAATATCTACAGGTGGCTGAGAGCTTGGAATGCGATGAACAGATCCTGTCCATGCCGGTCTGCGTGGCCATGAGGTAACTTTTGCAAAGATCTCTTCGATCTCTTCCTTGTTTAGCGTCTCTCGCTCAAGTAATTCAAGAACCATCTGATCGAGTATTGAACGATTAGCGACCAAGATATCGAATGCTTCTTGATGAGCGTTTTCAATCAATGATCGGACTTCGCCATCTACAACTGCTGCAACGCTTTCAGAGTAATCGCGCTGATGGCCATAGTCACGGCCCATAAATGGTGCAGAGCTATCACTTCCGAGTTTGATCGCACCGATTGCTTCGGTCATTCCATATTGCGTCACCATTGCGCGAGCAAGGGCGGTCGCCTTTTCAATGTCATTTGAAGCACCTGTAGATGGGTCGTGGAAGATAAGTTCTTCAGCTGCGCGGCCACCAAGTGAGTAAGCCAATTGATCAAGTAATTGATTGCGCGTTGTTGAGTACTTGTCATCATCAGGCAAGACCATTGTGTACCCCAGCGCGCGACCGCGAGGCATGATTGTAATTTTATGAACCGGATCTGTATGTGGAAGTGCTCGTGCAACAAGTGCGTGGCCCGCCTCGTGATAGGCGGTAACGCGACGCTCTTCTTCAGACATCAGACGTGACTTTCGCTGTGGTCCCGCCATCACCCGATCGATCGCCTCATCTAAGTGGTGATCTGTAATGACTTTTTCACCTTCGCGCGCAGTTAGCAGCGCTGCTTCATTGAGAACATTTGCTAGATCAGCACCGGTAAATCCAGGTGTGCGTCGTGCAAAGTTTTTAAGGTCAACATCATCTGAGATTGGCTTGTTCTTTGCATGTACCTTCAAAATATCTTCGCGACCTTTGAGATCTGGTCGATCAACTGGAATCTGACGATCAAAACGTCCGGGACGCAAAAGCGCTGGATCAAGAACATCAGGACGGTTAGTTGCAGCGATGAGAATTACTTGGCTATCGCCTTCAAAACCATCCATCTCAACAAGAAGTTGGTTCAGTGTCTGTTCACGTTCGTCGTGACCGCCACCCATACCGGCTCCACGTTGGCGACCAACTGCGTCAATTTCATCAACAAAGACGATTGCTGGTGCATGTAATTTCGCTTGGGCAAAGAGGTCACGTACTCGTGAAGCTCCGACACCAACAAACATTTCAACAAAGTCAGAGCCAGAGATTGAGTAGAAGGGAACCTTTGCTTCACCGGCAACTGCGCGAGCAAGCAAAGTCTTACCAGTTCCTGGAGGGCCGTATAAAAGAACTCCCTTAGGAATCTTTGCACCCAATAGCGCGTACTTAGCAGGGTTTGCAAGGAAGTCTTTAATCTCTTCAAGTTCGGCGATTGCTTCATCAGCACCTGCAACATCTGCAAAGGTGTTCTGCGGTACATCGTTATTTTGAAGCTTGGCTCTTGATTTTCCAAAGGAGAAGACCTTGTTGCCACCTTGAGCTTGGCTCATCAAGAAGAAGAAGAGAAGGCCAATAAGTAAGAATGGGAAGAATGAGAAGAGGAAGCTCACCAATAGAGATTGTTTAGCAACGTCAACGCTCCATCCCTTTGGAGGAGGATTTCCAGTTAGCGCATCGACAAGTGTTGGCTCCTGGCGGGCAATATATGAGGCTTCTACCTTTGCAGAACCATTAATGAGCTTGCCAGATTTGAGTTCAAGACGAATCTTCTGTGCGTTATCAACTAAGACCGCAGATTCAACATCAGATTTTGCAATTGCATCGAGTGCTTGTGATGTCTTGATAGTTTCGTAACGGTTACCGGCGCCAGAGATTTGCCCAAAGATTGAAACGGCGACGATTGCAACAATGATCCAGAAAAGTGGACCACGCATCAAGCGCCTAAATCGAGATTGTGGAACTTGTGGAGTCGTCGAAGATTTCTTCTTCGGGTTCTGCTTCTTACTCGCTGACTTCATAGATTCTTCTTATTCGTACATGTGCTTTGCAAGCACACCAATAAAGTCGAGGTTGCGGTACTTCTCATCAAAATCTAGACCGTATCCAACTACGAAGTCCTTAGGAATATCAAAGCCAACGTACTTAACATCTACTTCAACTTTGGCAGCTTCTGGCTTACGCAAGATTGTCAGGATCTCAACTGAGCCGGCGCCACGTGAGACAAGGTTTGCGCGCAGCCAGGAAAGTGTTAAACCAGAATCTACGATGTCTTCGACAATCAGAATGTTTCTACCTGTGATGTCGCGATCAAGATCTTTGAGGATGCGTACGACGCCACTTGATTTTGTGCCGGAACCGTAAGAAGAAACCGCCATCCAATCCATTTCGATATGACGCTGCATTGCGCGAGTCAGATCTGCCATCGCCATCACTGCGCCTTTAAGAACACCGACAAGAAGTAAATCTTTTCCTGCGTAATCTTTATCAACCTGCGCAGCCATCTCTGCGATTCGTGAAGATAATTGTTCTTCTGTTGCAATAACGCGTTCGACATCGGTACCGACTGCTTGTAGATCCACCGGGTGGGTCTCCTTCGAAATGGGCTAGCGATCAGGCTAGCTGCGGGCGTAGGCCGAAAGTCTGCCCGAAATTCGGGCAACCTTCACACCGCCTGGAAGGCTGATCTCGCCCTGACCGTGCCATGAGGTGACCAACGCCTCAACTGCGCTCACATG